>Ga0335075_10001687_pt1 | contig 36036 bp, 35 predicted proteins | sample Lox_Sample_24_FD_206723 | JGI IMG/M metagenome (GOLD analysis project Ga0335075, IMG submission 206723) | Soil microbial communities from Loxahatchee National Wildlife Refuge, Florida, United States - Lox_Sample_2.4 | ecosystem: Environmental > Terrestrial > Soil > Wetlands | place: USA... | reverse complement strand
CCGGCGGCTGGCTTTCGGGATGGAGCAATTCCTCCACCGTGGCGTCGTAGCCCTTGGCCACGCGGGCCTCGAGTTCGTCGCGGCTCGCGCCGAAGCCGGCGCGCCGCATCAGGTGAGCCATCAGGGCGATTTCGTCTTGGTGTGCCATGCCACATTTCCTCCCGCGCACTGCGCGATAGCCTAGATTGGGCGGCTGGTCTGTGAGCGTCGCGCGAGACGGCAGGGCAGTCAAGAGTGCGCGAGCCGGTTCGGGCGGAAGTGCCGGGCCATGGATGCTTCCGTGCCGGTTTGAGGGAGGATTGAGGGAGCAACAAGAAAGAAGTTCAGCCGCAGAGGCGCGGGGGATGCAGGGCCGCATCGGCGGGGGTTGACAACGGGGTTATACTCATATCTAGCATAACCAGCGGCCAGATCGGCCGTTGTTTTGTCCTCCATAAATGCTCATTGTGAGCATAAAGGTGCCGCATGTCTCTCTCACAGGCTCTCGACCGCACCGCGCCGCTGTATGCCCGCGTGCAGCATGTCATACCGCCGATGGAGTGGCCGGTCTTCGCCGATGATATCGATGCTATCCTGGCGCTGAAGCGCCAGCGCAACGCGGTGATCCTGGCACACAACTACCAGACGCCGGAGATTTTTCATTGCGTCGCGGATATTACAGGCGACAGCCTGGCATTGGCGCGCGAAGCGATGAAGACGGATGCCGAGGTAATCGTGCTTGCCGGAGTGCATTTCATGGCGGAGACGGCGAAGCTGTTGAACCCGTCCAAAACCGTGCTTATCCCCGACCTGCGCGCCGGATGCTCGCTGGCTGAATCGATCACGGCGCAGGATGTGCGGCTGCTGCGCGAGCGCTATCCCGGCGTGCCGGTGGTGACATACGTGAATACTTCGGTCGCGGTGAAGGCGGAGTCCGATATCTGCTGCACCTCGGCCAATGCCCGCAAGATCATCGAATCGCTTGGCGCCGACCGCGTGATCATGTTGCCCGATGAATACCTGGCGCAGAATATTGCGGCGCAGACGAAGGTGAAAGTGATCGCCTGGGCGGGCCATTGCGAGGTGCACGAACGCTTCACCGCGAAGGATATCCGGCAGGTGCGCGCCGATTATCCAGGTGTTGTGGTGCTGGCGCATCCCGAATGCCCGCCGGAGGTGATCGCCGAAGCGGACTATGCCGGTTCGACCGCCGATATGGCAGCCTATGTCGGGCGCGAGAAGCCGCGGCGCGTGGTGCTGGTGACCGAGTGCTCGATGAGCGACAACGTCGCTGCGCAGCATCCAGGGATCGAGTACCTGCGGCCTTGCAACCTGTGCCCGCACATGAAGCGCATCACGCTGCCCAAGATCCGCAGGGCGCTGGAGACCATGCAGCATGAAGTGACGATCGATCCGGCCGTTGCGGTGCGTGCGCGGCGCGCGGTCGAGCGCATGCTGGCGGTCTGAGCGGAGAATCTGTCATGCAAGTTCCGGCTCTGCCCGCCGTAATGGTGGAGCCCGTGGTGCGTGCTGCTCTGCTGGAAGATCTCGGCCGCGCTGGCGACATCACCACGGATGCGATCGTGCCTGTCGATGAGCGCACGCGCACCATGCTGGTCGCCCGCCAGCCGGGCGTGCTGGCCGGCCTGGATTTTGCGCTGACCGCGTTCCGGTTGATGGATCCGGGGATCGAGGCAACGCCGCAGCGTCACGATGGCAGCCGGCTGGCGCCGGGCGATACGATTGCAACTATCGCCGGACCGGCGCGCGGGATACTGACGGCGGAACGCACCGGGCTTAATTTTCTGTGCCACCTCAGCGGTGTGGCTTCGGCAACTCATGCGGTGGTGGAGGCGATCAGCGGCCATAAGGCGCAAGTGTGCTGCACGCGCAAGACCATGCCCGGGCTGCGCGCCGCACAGAAATACGCGGTGCGTGTCGGCGGTGGGAGCAATCATCGCTTCGGCTTGGATGACGCGGTGCTGATCAAGGACAACCACGTGGCGATTGCCGGCGGCGTGCGCGCGGCGGTGGAGCGTGCGCGGGCCGCGGTCGGGCATCTGGTGAAGATCGAGCTGGAAGTCGATACGCTGGATCAGCTCGAGCAGGCGTTGACGCTGCGGGTGGATGCGGTGCTGCTCGACAATATGGCGCCGGAGATGCTGCGCCAGGCGGTCGGCATGGTCGATGGCCGGGCGATCACTGAGGCGTCGGGACGCATCACGTTGGCCACCGCACCTGGTGTGGCGGCGACGGGGGTTGATCTGATCTCCATCGGGTGGCTGACGCATAGTGCGACAGTGCTGGATATCGGGCTGGATTATGAGGGATGATTATCGAGGCTTTGCGCGCTCTGCGTCTCTGCGGTGAATCTTAAGGAAATTTAACCGCAGAGACGCAGAGGGCGCAGAGGAATCCATCCGTGTTTGTTCGGCGCCTTGCCTCCGAATGCTATGCCTCGTCGGCGGCCAGTAACGCCGCGTTGCCGCCGGCGGCGGCGGTGTTGATCGAAACCACTCGCTCCTCCGCAAAGCGGTAAAGCGTGACTGGGCCGCCGGCTTTCGGGCCGGTGCCAGACAGGCCGCGGCCACCGAAGGGCTGCACGCCAACCACCGCGCCGATCTGGTTGCGATTGACATAGGCGTTGCCGACACGCAGCCGCTCGACGATGCGGCGCTGCGTGCTCTCGATCCGCGAGTGTACGCCGAGCGTGAGGCCGAAGCCGGTTGCGGCGATGGCATCCATGACTGCATCCAGCCGATCGGCGGCGTAGCGCACGACGTGCAGGATCGGGCCGAATACTTCCTCGTGCAGCCGCGCGGGATCGTTCAGCAAATAGGCGCGCGGGGCGAAGAAGGTGCCGTGCCCAGTGCCGGGCGGCAGGGGAAGCTCGAACAGCGGAGCGCCCATGCCGGCCGCGTAGCCTGCCAGACGGTCGCGGGCTTCCTCGTCGATCACCGGGCCTACATCGGTGGCCGGATTCAGAGGATCGCCGATGACCAGGGTCTCGGCTGCGCCGGCGAGCATGGTCAGCATCCGATCGGCCACATCATCCTGCACGCAGAGCAGACGCAGCGCCGAGCAGCGCTGCCCAGCCGAGCCGAACGCGCTGGTGAGAACATCGGCAACCACCTGCTCGGGCAGTGCCGAGCTGTCCACGATCATGGCGTTGATCCCGCCGGTTTCGGCGATGAACGGGATGATCGGACCCGGGCGCTCAGCGAGCTGGCGGGCGATGCTCTGTGCCGTGTCAGTGCCGCCGGTGAACGCAACGCCGGCTATACGCCGGTCCCGGATCAAGACCTGGCCGACCGAAGGGCCGTCGCCGGGCAGCAGCGCCAAGGCATGGGCCGGCACGCCTGCTTTATGCAACAGCGCGACGGTGTGGGCTGCCACCAACGGCGTCTGCTCCGCGGGCTTGGCGGCAACCGCGTTGCCGGCCGCCAGCGCCGCGGCGATCTGGCCAGTGAAGATCGCCAGCGGGAAATTCCAGGGCGAGATCGCGGCGAACACGCCTCGGCCGCCGAGGCTCCAGGTATTGCGCTCGCCGGTGGGGCCGGGAAGGTCGCGGGGGGCGAACTGATCGCGGGCACGCGCGGCGTACCAGCGGCAGCCGTCCGCTGCCTCCCGCACTTCTGCGATGCCGTCGGTCAATGTTTTGCCGCCTTCGCGGGCCAGCAGGGTCAGCAACTCGTCGCGCGCGACCTCGATCAGGTTGGCAGCGCGGTCCAGGACGGCTGCACGGTGCGGCGCGCCGGCGGCATCCCAGTCGCGCCAGCCCGCAGCCAGCCGTGTCAGTGCGGCATCAATCTCCGCTTCTGTGGCATCGGCGGCGGTGCCGACCAGGATGCGCCGGTCGGCCGGGGAACGGATCTCGCGTGCCGGGCCGGCGCCGCCGATCCGGTGCGTCTTGCCGGCGAGACGCTGCACGGATGCGAGCAGCGCCGGCGCGGCAGCACGGTCGCCCAGGTCGAAGCCGGCCGAGTTGGCGCGGTCCGGATAGAGATCGCGCGGCAACGGGATGCGGGGGTTGGGTGTGGCTCCCTGGGCGCGCACCCGGCCGACCGGGTCGGCGACGATCGCTTCTTCGGGCACGGCGGGATCGACGAGGCGGTGCACGAAGCTGGTGTTGGCGCCGTTTTCCAAAAGCCGACGCACGAGATATGCAAGGAGGTCCTCGTGCGTGCCAACCGGGGCATAGACGCGCACCGGGCAGGCAGGGCCGACGATGGTTTCGTATAGTGCTTCACCCATGCCGTGCAGGCGCTGCATCTCGAACTCGGCGTTGTCGGCGGTCTCCAGCACGGTGGCGAGGCTGTGGGCGTTGTGCGTGGCGAAGGCAGGGCGCAGCGCGTCGCGCCGGTCCAGCATCCGCTGGGCGCAAGCGAGCCAGCTTACGTCGGTCGCCGCCTTGCGGGTGAACACGGGATAGTCGGAGTGTCCGGCGATTTGGGCGGACTTGATCTCGGTGTCCCAATAGGCGCCCTTCACCAGGCGGAGCGGCACGTGGTGGCTGGTTTGCCGCGCGAGCGCCGCGACCCAGTCGATCACCGCCGGCGCGCGCTTCTGATAGGCCTGAACGGCGAGGCCAAGCCCATCCCAGCCGGCAAGCGATGTATTGGCGAGCACTGCGGCGAAGATGTCGAGGCTGAGTTCGAGCCGGTCGGCTTCCTCGGCATCGACGGTCAGGCCGATGTTTCCTTGTCTCGCTGCATGGGCGAGTTGGGTCAGGGCGTCGGTCAGGGCCGGGACACAACGAGCTTCTTGCAGCGGCTCGTAGCGCGGGTGCAGGGCGGAAAGCTTCACGGAGATGCCCGGCCCTTCGACCGGGCCACGGCCGGCGGAGGCCTGGGCGATGGCGGCAATCGCATCGCGGTATGCCGCCATGTAGCGGGTGGCGTCGGTGGCTGTTTTGGCGGCCTCGCCCAGCATGTCGAAGCTGTGGCGCCAGCGGCGGCCCTCGGCGCTGTTCGCGCGGGCCAGCGCTTCGGTGATGGTGCGCCCCATGACGAACTGGCGGGCGAGCACGCGCATGCCTCGACGCAACGCGGTGCGGATCACCGGCTCGCCGAGGCGGCGAACCATGCGCAGGATGGCGGTTTGCAGGCCGCCCTCGGCGTCTTCACGGGTGAGCACGCGGCCGGTCAGCATGAACGCCCAGGCGGAGGCGTTCACCGCCAGGCTGTCGCCGCGGCCGAGATGCGCCTGCCAGTCGGCGGCGGCGATACGGTCTTCGATCAGTGCATCGGCGGTGGCGGCGTCGGGGATGCGCAGCAGCGCCTCGGCAAGGCACAGTAGGGCGACGCCTTCGGCGGTACCGAGGCCGTATTCTTTCAGGAAGTCGGTGACGTCGGCGCCGGGGCGATGGGCGGAGCGGGCGGAGCGGACCAGGGCATGGGCGCGGGCTGCGACACGGGTGCCGGTTTCTTGCGGGAGGGTCGCTTGTTCCAGCAACACGGCGAGGGCCTGCGGTTCGGCGATGCGGTGCAGGCGGCGGAGTTCGGTGCGGTCATCGGGCATGGGATGAGGATCACCGGTGCTGGGGCGGAGTCGATATTACACGGCAGGCGCCGGCCACTCCCGCGCGGTTCCCGCCCGGATCGGGCACCGGACTTTGGTATTGACAATGTCATCACATCGCTTTTATCCATGTGGCGAATAGGAGCTCTACCATGCCTCAGCCGGTTCGGACCGAACGCCGGCGCGGACAATCCGCGACCGGGCGGAAGGATGACCTGATACAGATCAGGGCATCCGCCGATACCAAGGCGATCCTGAACCACGCCGCAGCGCTGCGCGGACAGAAGCTTTCGGAGTTCATGCTCGAGTCAGCCCAGCGGCAAGCCGAGGAGACCATCCTCGATCAGCGCGTCTTCTTCCTTGAACCCGGAGCGCATGATCGATTTCTGGCGCTGCTCGATGCGCCGGCTGAGCCCAACGACGCGTTACGGGCGCTGCTGACCCGCAAAGCACCTTGGGAGGACTGACAGGCGCGAACCTTAGCCGGACCCGGGCGATGGCGGAGGAGGCGTCGCGCATTCGGCGACCCGAGCTTCTGACAGCGGAACATGATGTCTCGGCTTTTTGCAGCGGCAGGCATTCTTCGCTCGACGATTGGCTGCGGGACCGGGCGCTTGCGAGCGAGGGGCTGTCGGCGAGGACCTATGTCATCTGCGCCGGCGGGGAGCGCTTCCGCGTGATCGGGTATTACGCGATTTCGACGGCGATGGAGCAACGGATCGCGCTCCCGAATGCGAAACTGCGGCGAGGAATGCCGGAGCGGGTTCCGCTCCTGCTGATCGGTCGCCTTGCAGTCGATGCGCCGCATCAGGGACGAGGCATCGGCACGGCCCTGCTGTCGGATGCGCTGCGGCGTTGCCTAGCCGCTTCGAACATTGTCGGTGCGCGCGGCATCGTGGCACATGCTATCGACGATGATGCCCTCGGCTTCTATCGGCGGCGTGGGTTTCTGTCCTCCCCTCTGGGCGAGCGCGTGGTGGTGATGCCGATCGAAACCTTGCGTGTGTTGTTCGCTGGCGACAGGAGGACATCGAACTGACTGATCGCAGGCAGGTACGGATCGCGGTGGATCAGGCGCGTTCGGTCTCGGGTCTTCTGCAACTGCCCGCACAAGCCACAGCCTGCTATGTCCTGGCGCACGGTGCTGGCGCCGGGATGACGCACTCGTTCATGTCCGCACTGGCCGATGGCCTGTCCCAACGCCGGGTCGCCACGCTTCGCTACCAGTTCCCCTATATGGAGCAAGGTTCGAAGCGGCCGGATCGACCGGCACTTGCGCACGCGACGGTGCGCGCCGCCGTCGGCGCGGCGGCTCGGCTCACGCCGGCGCTTCCGCTTTTTGCCGGGGGCAAGTCCTTCGGCGGGCGCATGACGTCGCAGGCTCAGGCGGAAACGCCGCTGCCCAGCGTGCGAGGCCTGATTTTCCTTGGATTTCCTCTGCACCCCGCCAACAAGCCATCGGACGAACGCGCACTGCATTTATCCCACGTCCGCATTCCGATGCTCTTCCTGCAGGGAACCCGAGATGCACTCGCCGACACGGGGTTGCTTACTGCGGCGGTTGCGCGGCTCGGCGATATAGCGACGCTGATACCAATCGAGGGGGCAGATCATTCGTTCCACGTCCCGGCGCGATCCGGCAGGACGGATGCACAGGTGCTCGCCGAGGCGCTCGATGCGCTCGTCGCCTGGATGGAAAGCCAGACGGACTACCCAGGTCGATAGGTGCAGCCTTAGCGCGCCGCCCCCTACACCGGGTTGCCAGCATTATTGCATTCGTGCTTGTCTTGATAGAGCGACTCCATGGGAGATGGCGGCCATATCCGAGCGCAGACGGTTCCGCCTCGTACTGATCAAGCCGTCGCATTACGACGATGATGGCTATGTCATTCAGTGGTTTCGCTCTTCGATGCCGTCCAACAGTCTGGCTGCGGTCTATGGGCTGGCGATGGACTGCGCGGCTCGGCACGTGCTGGGGACAGACACGGCCATCCTCGTGGATGCTTACGACGAGACCAACACCCGCATCCGGCCGGAGCGGATTGCCGGTGACATAACCCAGGCTGGCGCCGGCATGGTGGGACTCGTCGGCGTGCAGTCCAACCAGTTCGCGCGCGCGATGGACCTCGCCCGGCGGTTCCGGGCACGCGGCATCGATGTCGCCATTGGCGGCTTCCACGTCTCGGGCACGCTCGCCATGTTGCCTGCGATCACGCCGGAACTGCAGGAGGCGATGGACCTTGGCATTGTCCTCTATGCCGGCGAGGCGGAAGACGGCCTCGAGGAACTGCTCCGCGATGCCGCCGCCGGCACACTGCGGCCGCTCTATAACCATATGGCGACCCTGCCGAACCTCGCCGGGGTGCCGATCCCCTATCTTCCGCCCGACCGCATCGCCCGCACCGCCGGGCGAATGACCACGTTCGATGCGGGCCGCGGCTGTCCGTTCCAGTGCAGTTTCTGCACGATTATCAACGTCCAGGGTCGCGTTTCGCGCCGCCGCACCGCCGACGATGTGGAGGCAATCGTCCGACACAATGCTGCCCAGGGTGTGCAGAGTTTCTTCATCACAGACGACAATTTCGCTCGTAATAAAGACTGGGAGTCGATTTTCGACCGGCTGATCGTACTGCGCGAGCGAGAGAGGTTCAGTATCAAGCTGACCATCCAGGTGGACACGTTGTGCCACCGCATTCCGCGCTTCATCGAGAAAGCCGGGCGGGCTGGCGTGGTACGTGTATTCATTGGTCTGGAATCGATCAACCCTGACAGCTTGCTGGCTGCAAAGAAGAAGCAGAATCGCATCGCCGAGTATCGCGACATGCTGCTGGCCTGGAAGCGCATCCGCGCGGTGATCTGGGCCGGCTACATCATCGGGTTTCCCGCCGATACTCCGGCGACGGTGACGCGTGACATTCGTATCATACAGAACGAGCTTCCGATCGATTTCCTGGAGTTCTTCGTCCTGACGCCGCTACCAGGGTCGGAGGACCATCAGAAGCTGGCGCTTGCCGGCGTCGCCATGGATGCGGACCTCAACCGCTACGACACATTCCACGTCGTGACCGGTCATTCGACAATGAGCCGCAGCGATTGGGAGCAGATCTATTGGGCAGCGTGGCGTACCTACTACACGTTCTCGCATATGTGCACGCTCATGCGCCGCGCTGCTGCCACCCGGATATCGCTTGGCAAAATGCTGAGTATGCTGCTGAGCTTCTGGAGCCTGAGCCTGATTGAGCATACGCATCCGCTGGAGGGCGGCTATCTGCGCCGCAAGGTGCGCACTGAACGCCGACCGGGATTGCCGATTGTGCCGGCATGGCGGTTCTGGCCGATGTTTGGGATCGACTTCGTGGTCAAGCATGTGAGCATCGCGATGATGGCTGCCCGTCTGTTGATGCTGCGCCACCAGTTGAAGCGAGACCGGACGGCGCGCGATTACCGCGACCTGGCGCTGACGCCAGTCGGTAACGACGAGGCGTTGGAGCTGTTGACGGTTACGGCGGCGGCGCGCAGCGCAGCACGAGCGAAGTTACGACCGCTTGCGCCTGCAAGTTGATGGCGACGCACCCTGTCAGGCCGGACGCAGGGGCGCTTTTCCGTATCAGGTATCTCGGTCCTCCACCGCTGCCCGTAGCAGCGCGGCCGCGCGGTACACCCCGTGCACCATCTTGCTGTACGGCAGCAGCACGAACAGCGCCAGGATGCAGCCAAGATGCACCGCCAGCGCGATCCCCATATCGACCGTCGCCCGAAGACCGAGCAGCGCCAAGCCGGTCGCGGCGCTGAGCGCCAGCAGCAGCAACAGCGCCACGTCCGCCCCTAGCAGCTCTCGCGCTGCGGGGACCGGATCATCGACCAGCTTCATTGCGAACAGTCCGCCGGCGCCTACTAGCAGCCCGAGCCCGCCCAGCGTGCCCAGCAGCACCGGCAGGCTGACGAACGGATACGGTGCATCCCGCCCCAGGAAGGCATGATAGACGAATCCCACGCAGGTGGCGGCGAAACACAGGAAGAAGCCGAAGAACATCGCGTGGTGCAGCCAGCGCCGCGTCATCGAGAAGCGCTCGGAGTTGTCGTTGCAGCCGTGACCGCCGCCGCCCAGATTGCGCAGGCTCAGCACGTCGCCGATCGCCCGCAGTACTGCGCCCACGGTGATCGGGCGCGTTGTCCCGGCATCGCGCCAGAACCGCGCCGCGCCCATCCCCAATGCTACCAGCGAGAAGATGAACGTGACCAGCCCGACGAACTGCATCGTCCAGAGCGGGATCACCGTGTAGAAAGTTCCCCCTTCGACAGCATGGGCTGTATATAGTTCCTCGGGCGCGGCTAACGTAATAGTCAGGATCAGCACCAATGCGAGCGAGGCCGCCGTGACCAGCGACGCCACCACACCGTTGCGCTGAAAGACGCGCGCCAACGGCCGCGGCCATGCGTACTCTTCGTAACTTTCGGCGCGCACAAGCGCGAGGCTGTGTGGCACGTTAATGCCCCATTCGTGCGGCGGCGCGTATTGGCACGCATAATAACAGCCGCGGCAGTTATGGCAAAGATTCGCCAGATAGCTCAGATCGGCGGCGCTGAACGCGCGCTGCCGCTCCATGGCGGGGAAGACGGCGCAGAAACCCTCGCAGTAGCGACAGGCGTTGCACACTTCCATTTCACGCCGCGCATCGGCGACCGCTTCAGTTTCGCGCATGCCGTGCCGCCTCTTCCCCGGCGATGCGGCCGAACACCGTGCCGATCGTCATCCCGAATCCGGCAAGGTAGCCCCGGCCGAGAATATTGCCCGCCATGATCTCGCCGGAGGCGAACAGGTTGCCGGCGAGCCTCCCGTCTTCCATCAGCACCTGCGCTTGCTCGTTCACCCGCACGCCGAGATAAGTGAAAGTGATTCCCGGCCGCAGCGGATAACCGGTGAAGGGTGGCGTGTCGATCGGTCGCGCCCAGTTTGTTTTCGGCGGATCAATCCCCTCGGTCGTGCATCCGTCCAGCTTCTTGTCGTCGAACCGGCCCGGTCGTACCGCAAGGTTATAGCGCGAAACCGTTGCGCGCAGCTTGATCGGATCAAGCCCCAGTCGCTCCCCGAGTTCGCCCAGCGAATCAGCGGTGATCGCCGGATAAACCGACGGCATGAACAGCGGCACCGATTTGGCGTCGCAAATAGCATAAGCGATCTGCCCCGGCTGTTGCGCGATCAACCGACCCCAGATAGCGTACCGCTTGGGCCAGAGGTCTTCACCTTCATCGTAGAAGCGCTCGCCGTCGCGGTTCACCACGATGCTGAACGGCACGCAATCAAGTCGTGTGGCGATGCCGCCGTCGAATTTCGGCGCCCGCGCATCAAGCGCCACGGCGTGGCATTGCGTGGGATCTCTCACCGCGGCGACGCCTTGGTCCAGCAAATTCTTCAGCACTCGGCCACGGTTATACGGTGTGCCGCGGATCACGAAATTATCCACTGCCTCGCCCCAGTACTGGCGCATCCAATCGAGGTTCGACTGGAAGCCGCCCGAGGACGCAACAAGGCAGCGCGCCTGCACGGTCTTCGGGAATCCCTTATAGGTCATCTCAGCCGACCGGACAGTGCCGTCATCCAATTTCAGCGATAGAACCTCGGTGTCGTACAAGATATCGACACCCAGTCGCTCCGCGGTCAGATAATACGCATTCACCAGCGCCTTGCCGCCGCCCAGAAAGAACGCGTTGGTCCGCGACAGACTCAGCGTACCGGCAAGCGAGGGCTGAAACCGCACGCCGCACTGTTTCATCCAGCCGAACACCCCGGCCGACGCGCGGATCGTCATTCGTGCCAGCGCCTCGTCGGTATTCCCCCCGGTGACGCGGCGCAGGTCGTCCCAGTACTCGTCCTCGTGGTAGGCATCGGTCAGCGTTTCGATGGGCGCATCGTGCATCGCCCGCAGGTTGCGCGTGTGCCGGCTGTTGCCGCCACGGAACGCGCGTGGCGCATGTTCGGCCAGCAACACGGAAGCGCCGTGCTGGCGCGCGGTGATTGCCGCGCACAGCGCCGCGTTGCCGCCGCCGGCGACGAGCACGTCGTAGGTCTTGCCGAGATCGGGCACGCGTGCTGTGTACGGACGGACGTGCCGGCGCGCAAGCCGGCGGCATGGGCCGATGCAGGAGGGACGCGGTGCAGATGGAAGAGACGCGCGCCTGGCACGAGATCGTCGTCGAGGTGTTGAAACGCCACGCGGTGCGGCTGGTCACCTACGTGCCGGACAATGTGCTGCGCCCGCTGCTCGACGCGGTGCATGCCGATCCGTTCTTCACCGCCTTCGCCACCACACGCGAGGAGGAGGCGCTCGGCATCGTTGCCGGCGCCTGGATGGGCGGGATGCGCGGCATCCTGCTGATGCAGACCAGCGGTTTCGGCACGTTGGCGAACGTGATTGCCTCGCTCGCCGTGCCGTTCCAGATACCGGTGCTGATGATGGTCTCCGAGCGCGGCACGTTGGGCGAGTTCAATCTGGGTCAGGCGATGGTGGCGAAGACGATGCGCCCTGTGCTGGACGCGCTGGCAGTGGAGCACCACACGATGACGCGCCTCGACGAAGTGGAGTTCATCGTCGATCGCACCCTCCGTCAGGCTGTTGCCACACAGGCGCCCGCCTGCCTGATCCTCTCGCCGCTGCTGACCGGCGGCAAAGTGTTCCAGCGGTAGGGGAGCAGGCACATGTCCTTCTCGGCCAATCATCCGGCCGCCCGCGACCAGGCGAAGGTGATGAGTCGCTTCGACCTGACGAAGCGGCTGGTGGCGAAGCTGAAGCACGATGAGGCGGTGATCGGTGGCATCGGCTACACCAATTTCGATCTGTGGGCAGCCGGGCGGCGGCCACAGAATTTCTACATGCTGGGCAGCATGGGGCTGGCAGCGCCGATCGCGCTGGGCGTGGCGCTGGCACAGCCACAGCGACGGGTGATCGCGCTGGAAGGCGACGGCTCGATCCTGATGCAGCTCGGCTCGCTGGCGACGATTGCGGGCCGGCGGCCGCGGAATCTGACGGTGGTAATCATGGATAATGGCACCTACCAGATCACCGGCGGCCAGGCCGCGGCGACCGCTGCCGGGGCGGACGTCGTGGCGATCGCGCGAGGGGCGGGAATCGTGCAGAGCGCCTGGGTAGCCGATGAGGGCGATTTCGAGGAGCTGATCGATCTGGCACTGCATGAAGATGGGCCGTGGCTGATCGGCTGCCGGATCGACCAGTCAGGGCCAGCGGATACGACCGAGCGCGATCCGGCCCGCATCCGGGATCAGTTCATGCGAGGGTTGGGCGTGAAGTAGTAAAGAAAGGAAGTCAAACCGCAGAGGCGCAGAGGGCGCAGAGTTACATAACTCTGCGCCCTCTGCGCCTCTGCGGTTTGACTTCCTTTCTTCTTCTTTCACAACGGCAACGCCGGCAGCATGACCCGACTTGGCCGCGCCGCATCGAGGAAGACAGTATTCACAGCAACACGGCTCCGCCGCGCCGCCCCCTCGGCCTCTCCCGTGTTCGGATTGACATCGAATTTGGGAAAGTTGCTGGACGAAACATCCAGCCTGATCCGGTGCCCGGGCAGGAACAGATTAGCGGTCGGGAATAGCGTGATTCGGATGCGCACCACTTCTCCCGGCCGCCGCAAGCGCGGCTGCGACGGATCCTCGACATAACGCAGGCGCAGAATGCCGTCGGTCAGGTTCATCGCGTAGCCGCGCGGATAATCGGCCGACGGCGGATGCACATCGATCAGCTTGGCCGTGAAATCGGTGTCGGGGCCGTCGGTAGCGACGAACAGCTCTGCCTCGACCGGTCCGGCGATTTGCACCGGCCGCGTTAGCGGTGCCGTCTGGAATACCAGGACATCGGGCCGCGACGCCAACGGCAGGTACGGCGGCACGCAACCGAAGAACGCCGGCCCCTCCACCTGGTCGAAGGCGCCCGCGGTGGCGACCGGGTCCAGGCTGGAGAATGCGCCGCCAATCGTTGGCACTGGGCGGCGCGGGTCGAAATCGTACGCCAGCGCAGCGGCGCCTGCTCCCGGCGCGGCGGGATCCAGGCGGCCGTCCGCGTGCAGGTGATACGGAACGAAATCAACTCCGGGCGGCGGCCAGTCGGTTGCGTCGATCCAACGGCCCCCGTGGTCCAGGTGGCCCGCCGCAGTTCGCCGGCCCGATCCCCCGCCCATCACGAACACGCGGACCGGCGGCTCGTGCAATGGCGCGCCTTTGATGACATGGTCGAAGAAGCGCAGCCGATACCCACACCAGTCGCCAGCCCAGGAATCCAACGGCGCCTCGGGACCGAAATCGACGTTGCCGAACACGCGGTCGCTGCGATCCCCATGCGTCCACGGGCCAAGGATCAGCCGCTGCTCGCCCCGCTCGGCGCGCCGCAGGCCGGTGTAGTTGGAAACCGCAGTCAGTGCATAGGGATCGAACCAGGACGACATATGCACCATGGCCGCCCGGCTGTAGCGGTCGTACCAGCCCTCGGCCCAAATGCCGAGCTGCCGCCAGAAGTCGTCGAACGTGCCATGCTGCCATTGCTGGAACAGATAAGCCTCATAATCCGGGTGGTGGCGCAGCGGCGAATGCCCCGGTCGCCACGGCATCCGGGTGAACCACTCGCCGATGTCCTCGGCCGCCAGAGCCGCCGCCATCACCGGATCAGCCACCGCTTCCGGCGACACCTGCGCATTGCGAAACGCCCAGGTGGCCTGCTTCAGCTCGAACGCACCCGACTGGCGGATCCCCGAACGCCACGAATTGGCGAAACCGCCGCAATCCAGCACCTGCGCCGCTAGCCCGGGCGGATCGAGGCAACCCAGCGCCGCCTGCGTATGCGCGGCATAAGAGAGGCCCATAGTGCAGATCCGCCCGTCGCACCATGGTTGCTGGCGCAACCAGACGCAGGTGTCGAAGCCGTCCTCGCCATCCGACAGGTATTTGACGAACCGCCCCTCGGACCCATAGCGGCCGCGCGTATCCTGATAGACCACGCCGTAGCCGTGTGCAGTGTAATACCCGGCCAGTTCCGCACGTCCTGCCGGCGTTAGGGCGGCCGCGGTGATCTCGCTGCGGCTGGCGACGTGGCGACCGTACGGCGTGCGCTCCAGGATCACCGGAAACCGGCCGGCGCCATCGGGCAGATAGACATCGGTCGCAAGGCGCACGCCGTCGCGCACCGCCACCGCGAACGTTTCGGGCGCTGTCATGCGGCGCCGACGCGAAGCTGGGCGCCGGCAAAGTCGGCGAAGAATTTCGCCAGCGCCGTCACTGTCGCATCGAGGATCGCCGCCCCGGATTCCGCGGTGGCCGCCGCGGGATCTCCGACATAACCCACGTCGCCGGCCACGAAGATCGCGCCCCAGTAGGCCCCGGCCGGGCGCAGCACGTCTGGCGCATTGCCGGCCACATAACAGGGCGTCAACCGCGGCGGCAGATCGCGGGTGCGGGCGGCAATGCGCGCCGCCTCGGCCGGGCGCAACGCGAGCTGTAACGCCGTCTCGAAGGCGCAGGCATGGCCCACGCCGCGCTGCGCACCGGGTAGCACCTCCAGCCATTGCTTCTCGCCGGGCGCGAAATAGTTGACATAGCCCACCGCGAGGCCGCGGGCCGTCAACCCGGTGCACGCGGCGGCGAGCGGACCCTGGTTGCCGCCGTGCCCGTTCACGACCAGCAGTCGCTGGAAGCCGGTGCGGTGCAGGCTCTCCGCCACGTCCGTCACCATGCCGACGAACGTCTCGAGTGACAGCGTGATGGTGCCTGCCCACGCGCGGTGATGCGGCGAGAAGCCGAAGGATGGCGGCGGCAGCACCAGCACATGCGGATCGGCGCACCGCTCTGCCGCCAGCAGCGTCACGCGATGCGCCGACACCGAGTCGGTATCGACCGGCAGATGATCCGCGTGCTGTTCCACCGAACCCACAGTCAGGACCGGCAATGCGCCTGCATCGCGCGCCGCGGCGATCTCGGCGCGAGTCAGCGCGCCCCAGTCGTGGGTTCGTCGAAAGTCCTCACGCATGGCCAATCCCCCCCGTTGCCGTCGCGGGGGATGCTGCCACACCAGCTTCCGGCTCCCAACCGCAGGGGATGGGAACGCCGTCGCCTTGGTCAGTAGTGATACCAGCCCCAGCCGGGGCCGCCGAAAATCACGATCAGCAGGAGGATGACGATGATCAGCCCGACCAGTCCGGCACCACCGCCACCATAGTAATCGCGCCGATAGCCATAGTATCCACCACCGCCGAATAGGATCACGATCAGCAGGATGAGGATCAGCAATGTGAGCATCACGGCCTCCATTCGGGCGTCAAGCCGCACAAATTGGATGAAACTCGTCACCATCCGCTCGGTTTTGCGGCGACCGAGTGGCAAACGCCGGATCCAGGACCCTCGCGGTGCATCTCCGCTGAACGTGATGCCGCTTGGCTTTCGTCTCCGCGATGGTCGGTCCGGCCGGAAGGCGGGGCATGTGCCATCACGCCAATTCTTCAAACAGAATTGACCGCGTCGGGCGGGAACTGCCCGTTCCAAGAGACTCGCAACCTCCGATAAGGGGAGTGGAGCGGGAGCTGTTAGACCATGCAGGATGAGCGTGACTATCGCGTAGCTGCGGCCGAAGCGCTCGAACTTGCCCAACAGTCGACAGACATCGAGTTGGCTGAGACATATCGGCGACTGGCACGGTCGTACCTTGCGCTGGCCCGCTTTCATGAACGCATCGCGCCAAAGCTGCCGGGGACCAGCTCGCTCGAGCCTGGAAGATAAAGCGGCTGGCGGTTAGCGGCGTTCTGAGGTGGATAGCCCGCGCAAACCAGGCACCCGTGGTAGGCACCACACTCGGCGCGATGGCTTCCTGCTTTTTGCGCAGGAATGACGACGTACCTCCGCCGACGTCCTGATCCCCAATTTTTCGCGGCAGGGAGGCAAGACTATGGCCACTCAAACAATGCGCGCCGTTCAGGTCACGAAGGCCGGGGCGCCGTTCGTCTGCACGGAAATTCCCGTGCCCGAGCCGGGTCACGGGCTGGTGCGCGTACGGGTCCACGCATGCGGCGTTTGCGGCGGCGACGCTATCGTTCGCAATGGTCTGATGGGAGTGACGTTGCCGCGCGTTCCAGGTCACGAGATCGGCGGCGTCATAGATGCGATAGGAGAGGGTGTTACTGATTGGAGGATCGGGCAGAGGGTCGGCGTCGGCTGGCAGGGCGGTTACTGCACGACGTGCGAGTTCTGCCGCGCGGGCGATTTTACCAATTGCGTGCGCGCCCAGGTGGTAGGACTTTCGTACGACGGTGGCTACGCGGAATACCTCGTCGCTCCGCAATTGGCCTTGGCTCGCATTCCGGACGAGTTGTCGTTCGAGGAGGCCGGTCCATTGATGTGTGCGGGCATCACGACGTTCAACGCGCTGCGCAATTGCGGTGCCCGCGTGGGCGAGACGGTTGCGATCCATGGCATTGGAGGCCTTGGCCACCTCGCCGTTCAATTCGCTGCCAAGATGGGCTTTCGAACGATTGCGATAAATCTCAGACGAGACAAGGAGGCACTGTCTCGCCAGCTCGGCGCTGATGACTTTATCGACAGCGCCGATGGCAGCGCTGGCGAGAGGCTGGCAAAAATGGGCGGAGCGGCGGCGATTATTTCGACCGCCGGATTCGCGGCTGCGCAAACCGACTTGATTCAAGGTCTGCGACCCAACGGCCATCTGGTTCTGATTGCCGCGGAACACGGCGCCGCATTGCAAGTCCATGGCGAGGCCCTGCAATTCGGCCGTCGGGGTGTTGTCGGCTGGTATAGCGGCCACGCCAAGGACAGCGAGGAGACCATGGCATTTGCGGTGCTCAAGGGCATTCGGCCAATTGTTGAAACCCATCCGCTGGCGGACGCCGAGAACACCTTTGTCAATATGAGCAAAGCGCGCTATCGAGCCGTTCTGACGATGTGATACCGAACGCCCGAGAGGATGACACTCTCCGACAGCGCTGGCGTGCCGAAACGAGCAGGAGATGGCCGGCACGACGCCGGCCATGACGGATGGGGCCGCGAGTGCCGGAGAGTCGTTCGGCCGTTTGGTATGAGGCGTATTGGCGCCAAATGAAAGGCCAAAGGACGGAGGTTGGCTGTGCGGGAACCATCAGCATTCGACCCGTTGACGCTACCTGAAAGTAACGCGACGAGCTACCCTGAACCGTACCGGGCCGCAAACCAGCAGCGCTGGAACCGTCGCCTTGGCGATCACGCGAAGCTCACCAACTACGGCGTGAACCTGACGCGCATCGTTCCCGGCGGTCAATCGTCACATCGTCACGCGCACTCCCGCCAGGATGAGTTCATCTATGTTCTGCAGGGTGAGGTCGAACTTGAAACCAACGCCGGCGTAGAGCTGTTGCGTCCCGGCATGTGCGCCGGCTTTCCGGCCGGAACAGACAATGCCCATCGATTCGTCAACAGATCCGCCGGCGATGTTCTTCTGCTCGTCATCGGCGACCGCACCGCGGGCGACGAAGTGAGCTATCCCGATATCGACATGCACGGCCGCATGGGACCCGACGGCAGGTACGCATTCACCCACAAAGACGGAACCCCTTATTGACGCGCATCGCGGGTGGAAGCTCTACCGATCAGCGCACGAAACCTTCCAGCTCGCCCTTGGCCCAGTCGATCGCCTGATCGATCGACTGCCCGGAATAGAGCTTCGCCACCATCGTCGGGATGGTGCCGCGGTTCCACATCTGCACTGCGATATCCGGCGGGGCGGAAGAGCCGGTGACGTAATACTCCGCCTGGTGCCAGGGCCGGATCGGATAGTTGAAAACGGTACCCATAGGTGGTTCGACTTCCGACCAGACCTTGAAGTCCGACATCGACAGGAACGGCGGAATGTCATAACCCACGACTGCGGTATCAAGATACTCGACCTGCGGCCGCTCCATCAGATAATGCAGCAGGTCCTTCGCCGCGTTCTTGTTCTGCGCAAAGTCCCAGATGCCCCAGAAATACGGCCGGTGCGGCACAAGGCGGCCCTTCGGTCCCTTCGGATTGGGGAAGGTCCAGCAATCGGCAGCCACATCGGGCGCGTCGCGCTTCGCCACTGCCCAGGCCGAGGGTGGGTTCCAGATCATCGCGCTCTTCCCCGAGATCAGGGCGCGGTTATTGGAAGCGTCGTCGTAGCTGACTGTGTCCGGCGGCAGGAATTGCAGCAGTTTCTTGGCGTATTCCAGCACCTGCCGGACATTGTCGGAATCGACGGCGATGTTGCCCTTGGCATCGACAAGGTCGGCGCCGAATGCGCCGAATGTGGCGCCCCAGGTCTGCACCGAATCGGTCGTCGCTCCACAGCCCATGCCGAACGGGAATCCCGCCTTGTGGCACGCTTCGGCTGCCTTCAGTTGCGTATCGTACGTCCAGTCGGCGGCCTCGGGCGGCGTTACCTCGTGCGGGGGGTACCAAGCCTGCACGTCAATCCCGGCGAATTTCTTGAACATGCTGATGCGCGCACAGGGGGGCAGCGGCGCACTGCCGGACCCGGTCGGCACCGCCATCCAGTGGCCCTGGATTTTGGCCAGATACTCGTTTGCCTTGGCGACCGGGCCGTACTTGCCGATGAGCGTGGCCATCACGTCATCGACCGGCGTCAATTTGTCCGACCATTGGTGCACGGTCCAGATGTCGAAGGCGAAGATGTCATGGCCGGTCCTGGCTAAAGCCTCGGCGCCCATTGTCAGGTCGATCTTGTTGCCAATAGCCGTGAGGAAGTCGAGCTGTACTTCGACGTGGTTCTTGCTCGCCCAATCGTTCACCACCTTGCGCATGGCGTCGTTCCCCGCCGGCACCCAGTGGTCCCAGAACGCGCAACTGAGCTTGCCAGCCGCCCCGGCGCTGCGGACATGAACCAGCGGCAGCGCTGCCGCGGCTGACAGCGTGAGCGCGCCTCGGCGCGAGATTTTGCGTAGCATATGAACGTCCCCTCTTGTGTTGTCGGGCCGCTTAGCCGCGGCGACTGTCGTGACCACGGCCAGCATCAGCCGCGATGGCTGCCAGATCAGCAAAATTCGTTACCCAAGTCCACCCACGGGGGAGTCGTCGGAGCCGTCCCGCCAGACCGACATCGACTCCACCCCGCGCCTTGTCTGCCCCGACAGCCTGCCGCATGGTCCGCGCCCCACCAGCACGAGCGACGACCCCATGTCCCCTGCCCTTCTCAACGACCCCGAGACCGCGATCCGCGAAGCAACCCAGCGCATCGAGCCGGCGCTGATCGAGATCCGCCGCGACATCCACGCCCACCCCGAGCTCGCGTTCGAAGAAGTGCGCACCGCCGGCGTGGTTACGCGCGAGCTGACACGGCTCGGCATCCCGCATCAGACCGGGGTCGCCAAGACCGGCGTAGTCGGCCTGATCGAAGGCGGCAGGGCGGGCCCTGTGCTTGCCATCCGCGCCGACATGGACGCGCTGCCCATCGAGGAGCAGACCGGCCTGCCCTTCGCCAGCACCATCTCCGGCCTGATGCACGCGTGCGGGCACGACATCCACACCACCACGCTGCTCGGCGTCGCTTCGGTGCTGCAGGAGCTGGCGCCGCAGCTCGCCGGTACGGTGAAGCTGATTTTCCAGCCCGCCGAGGAGGCGATCGGCGGCATGCAGGCGATGATCGCAGAAGGCGTGATGAACCAACCGGACATCACCTGTGCGCTCGGCTTCCACAATCATCCGAACCTGCCGGCCGGCCGCTTCGGTTTCGTGCGCGGTCCCGCGCTGGCCGCCGCCGACGGGTTCGAGATCGTCGTGCACGGCCGCTCGGGTCACGCCGCGCATCCCCATAACGCAGTCGATCCGATCGTCGCCGCCGCAAATTTGGTGCTGCAACTCCAAACGGTGGTCTCGCGCGAGGTACCGCCGATGCGCCCGGCAGTGGTGACGGTAGGCGCGATCCACGGCGGCACGGCGCGCAACATCATCCCCGACCAGGTACAGCTTCTGGGCACCGTGCGCACCTTGCACAACGACGTGCGCGACGTTGCGGAACAGGCAATCCGCCGCCTGTGCGCCGGCATCCAACAGGGTATGCGCGTCGGCTGCGATCTTGAATATCGCCGGGGCGTGCCGCCGCTGGTGAACGACGACAGGGTAATCGATCCTACTGTTGCGGCAGTGAAGAAGCAGTTGGGTGATGTGATCGAACAAGGCGAACCAACGCTCGGCGCCGAGGATTTCGCACTGATGGCGGAGCTCGTGCCAAGCTTCCAGTTGCGGATCGGTTCCGGTCAGCCGGGGCGGAAAGACCGGCTGCACAACTCCGCCTACCAGCCCGATGAGGGTTGCATCGGCCTGGGCGTGCAGGCGGTGGCGCGCGCGGCGCTTGAAATCCTCTCGTGAGGCTCTGCATCTTCGGCGCCGGCGCGATCGGCGGCTGGATCGCCGGCTTGCTTGCCGAGAGCGGCGCCAAGGTGTCAGTCGTCGCCCGCGGGCCGCATCTGGCGGCGATCCGTGCGGGTGGGCTGACCGTCGAGACCGCGTCGCGCACCATCCGCGCGAAGCTGGCGGCGAGCGACCAACCCGCCGAGCTCGGCCCGCAGGACGCAGTGATCGTCACCGTAAAGGCGCCGTCGCTGCCGGCTGTGGCGGCCTCGATCGCTCCGTTGCTCGGCCCCGAGACGAGCGTCGCCTTTATTATGAACGGCATCCCCTGGTGGTATTTTCACGCCCATGGCGGTCCGTTGGACGGCAGGCGACTCACGCGGTTGGATCCGGGCGATGCGATGTGGCGGGCGGGCGGGCCGGAGCGGGCGATCGGCGGTATCGCCTGGCCGGCAAGCTCGGTCCCGGCGCCGGGCGTGGTGCGCATGATCGCCGGCGATACGCTGGGGGTTACATTCGGCGAGCCGGACGGCAGCATCTCGCGGCGGGTGGAGGCACTGGCCGGCGCATTCCGGGCCGCCGGCCTGACCGCCAATGTCAGCGAGAAGATCCGCGACCTGATCTGGCAGAAGTTGATCTTCAACCTCAGCGCCGGGCCGATGTGCGTGCTGACGCAATCGCCTGTGCGGGCGACGCACGAGGAACCCGGGCTGGTTGAAACGTCGCGCCGCGTGCTTGCCGAGGCCGAGGCGCTTGCCCACGCCATGGGCCGCTCGCCGGTGGTGGATGTGGAGCGGACGGTGGCGACCAACATGAAGCTCGGCCACCGGCCGAGCATCCTGCAGGACCTGCTGGCGGGCCGGCCGATGGAGATCGACGCGCTCTACACGGTGCCGCTGGAGATGGCGCGTACAGTGGGCGTGCCGACACCGACGCTGGACCTGCTGGTGTCGTTGATCAAAGTCCGAGCGCGGGCAGCCGGATTGTATCCCCCCAAGGATTTCAATAACGCGTAGACACCCGACCTTGCTGCAAGGGTCGCTTCAGGGCGCGGGCTGATATCCAGCAATGCCGGCCTGCCACAGGAGAAAAGAGAAGGCGTCGGCGAGAGCAGCCTCAAACTGATCTTTCCTTTCGAAGGCGTGGCCCCCAGTCTCCTCCACCCGCAGCAACACGGGCCGCGAGCTGGTGGTTGCAGCCTGCAGCCGCGCGGTGAATTTCGCCGGCATCCAGGGCGACACCCGTGTATCGTTGAGGCCGGTGGCCATCAAAACTCCCGGGTACGGCACACCGGACTTTATGTGATAATAGGGGTCGATCGCAGACAGCATGCGAACGCCTTCTTCGGTCTCGGTAGAGCCGAATTCCTCCGTATTGAATGCACCAATCGGGATCTGCTCGAGCCGAAGCGGATTGACCAACCCGACGTTGACGATCGCCGCATCGAACAGGTCGGGCCGCTACGATAGCACCTCCGATCACGATGCCGCCGGCACTCTGGCCCACGGCCGAAAGCGTTGTCGGCGTGGCCCAGCCGGTCCGTATCAAATACTCGGCTGCGTCGATAAGATCGTTCACGCTGTTCGATTTATTCTCGAGCCGACCGGCGCGGTGCCACTCGTTGCCGAAGCCGCCGCTGCCGCGGACATGCGCGACCACATAAATTCCACCGCGATCAAACCATGCGCGCCGCATCGCCTGAAACGTCGGACCGAGTGTCAGGCCGTAGGCGCCGTAGGCGTAAAGCCATACCGGATGGCGACCGTCCCGAGCCCCCGCTCGTGGCGCCATGATCGAAAGTGGTATCGTCGAGCCGTCGCGGGCAGGCGCACGCGTCTCGATTGCCTCTGTATCATCGAACGAAACTGGCGAGGGCGGCGCGATCCCGGTATCGATCAAGTTTCGCTTGTCCGGATCGTAAGCGAACACGGTGGTACTGCGCGTCCAGCTCTGCATGCGCAGCACGACACCTGGCATGGTCGGATTGGCATTCATCCCCATGAAAGATCCTTCGAACGGGGTCGCCACCCGCTCCGGCGAGCCGTCCCACGGTACGCGTATCAGCCGCCCATACCCGCCCTCGTTGCGCCGAACGTAAAGTGCATCGGCCGCCACCACCATACCGTCGATCGTCCCGGCTCCTTCGGCTACTATTGTCGCGGCGTGTGCGACATCGGGCGCTCTGGCGGAGACACTGACGACGTGCTGCTGCGGTGCATCACGCGCGCTGCGCAGATAGAGTATGTCGTTATGCAGAACGACGCCCCGCACATCATCCTCGAATCCAGCAATCTTTCGCCACGCGGGCGCACCACCCAGCGCCGATTTCGGGGCGACGAAGACAGCGCGCGGGCTGCTGGTCAGGCCAGCGTCGTATATTCCCACGATCACACTGCTGTCCGGACTGGCCAAACCTTGAAAGAAATAGTCGGGCCGGACCGTCAAGCCGGCGATTTTACCGGGACCGAACACCGCAACGTCGCTCACCGGATCGTTGCCCAGCCGATGCAGGTAAACCTGGCCGCCCGTCAGCGGCTGCGTTCCGCCAGGCGCCGGCTTCGGCAAACGTGTGTAAAGAAATGAGTCGTTATCGATCCAGCTCGGTGTTATGTACCGCGTCCGGTCGATCTGACCCGGCAGATCGGCGCCGCTGTCCAGGCTTCTGTCGCGCAGGGTGCCCGTCTCACTACCTCCCAGCGAAACGCCATACGCAATATGAAGTCCATCGGGCGCCACACTCCAATAATCGATGCGCGCCTTCTGTCCACCGCGATCGAACTGGCTTGGATCGATCAGCGCTCGCTCGGGGCCGCCGGAGATCGGGCGAATAAAGATCTTGGCGACCGAATCACTCGGCCGGAGCTTGCTGTAAACCCACCATTGCCCTGCCCGCACGACAGCGCCCACATAGGTCTCCCCGGAATCGAGGGTGTGAAGTTGTGCGAGCAGTGCTGCCCGTCCGGGGATGGCATCAAGCTGATGGCGGCTGTAATCGGCTTGGGCGGAGATCCATCGGTCGAACTTTGCCCCGCCGGCCTCCATCCAGAAATACGGATCGTCGAACGTCAGGCCGAACAGCTTCTCGACATGATCGATTGCGGGCGTTGGCGGGGGGCCGGCCGCGATCGCGACCATAGCAACGGCGAACAGGACAAGAGCGCGCACGAGCCGTTTCATTGTCGCCTCGTGATGCCGAGTGCGGAACTGGCACTCTAGGCCGGCAATCCGAGTGCGCCAATGAAGATTCCAGGGCCGCGGGCCGCCCTAAACGGGGCGACACCTAGGCTGCCTGCGCAAGGAGCGCGGGTCCCTGATCCGGCCACGCCTCCGGATCACCGAGCGATTCTACAGCGGTTTATGCGCGCGCTCCAACAGGCGGGAAAAGAAGCCCGGCTTCGCCGGCGGTTTCGTGGTCTCGGCCGCCTTCGCCTGCGTCCGTGCTTCCGCCTGCTGCCGACGCTCCTTGGAATCGAGCCACTTCTCCAGGCTCATGCCTGCCTTGGCAGCCCGCTTGGCCTCATAGGCGCGCTGCCCTTCGGTCAGCGATCGCTTGCTGTTCGCCATGCGACGGTTGTGGCAGGTGATCGGGGGCGGTTCAAGTGCCGCGTCAACATGCCGCTTGAGCGGCCGCGAGCGGCTCAAGCAGCCAAACAGGCTGCCTGCCGCTCATCAATTCTTAGGCTCTGCCCGGCACGATAGAGCGCATGTCAAGCCCCAAAACGCCGGCCGACACCATCGACCTGCTGCTCCGCCACGCCTGGCCGGATGCGGCGCGCGAGCTAGCCACCATCGCCGCGCTCGACGGCCGGCTGGATCCGGCAGCACACCAGCAGATCGATCAGCGCATCGACGCGAGCGTCGAAACGCCAGTCAATCGTCAACATGCAGTCCTCGGCGTCGCCCATGACAGCGTCGTCAGCACGTTGCAACTCATGCCCCTGACCACGGAAGAGGAGATGCGGGCGGCATTCGCCCAGGCGGTGCGCTGGATCGAGATCGAGACCTCCTCGCAGTGCAATCGTCGCTGCGCCTACTGCCCGAACGCCGAGTTCGATAGGCTCAGCAGCAACGACTTTCTCGATGTCGCGCTTTATACCCGCGTGCTGCGCGATCTGGCCTCGATCGCCTATGACGGTGAGCTGGTGCTCGTCGGCACCAACGAGATCTTCATGCACGAGCGAAATCTGGACTATATCGCGGCGGCACGAGAAGCCCTGCCCACGTGCCGGATCAAGCTGTTCAGCAACGGCGATTACCTGACCCGCGCACATATCGACCGGCTGGTCGAGCTCGGTGTCGATGACCTCGTCGTCACCTTCCACCTGGCGGCCGGAAAGCCGTTCGACGAGACCGAGGCGCGCACTCGTGCCGCCAACTTCGCCGAGCGCCTGGGATTACCGCTCCGTCCTGAATCCGCGGTGCCAGGCCGGCACGTCTATTTTTCCACCAAGCTCGGCCGTCTGCACCTGACCGCGGGCTTGCAGAATTTCGCCGTCACCGGCCATGGCTGGGCGGGGGCGGTCAACGACGGCGGCGGCTTCCGGCGGACCGCGCCGTGCACCTATCCGATCCGCCAGTTCGTGCTCAACCACGACGCCGATATTTTCATGTGCTGCTTCCCGGTAAAGGAACGCACGGCGCTCAACATGCGGACCGGGGCGGTGGCGGGCAATCTTCGCGAATTCCCCTCGATCTTCCACGCCTATGCAAGCGAGAAGCTGATCGCCTGGCGACGCGCGCTGCTGACCAACGCGGAAAAATCGGAACCGTGCCGGAGCTGCACCGGCCACGCCGGCATCGACGAGAGCCAGTTCCGCGACCTCGCGGCGGAGGCCACACGATTGCTGCGTTGGGACCAGCAGGCGTCAGCCGTCCCCGCGACGACGTAGGACCAGCGCGCCGAACGCCCCCAGCCCCGTATTGATCGCAATTCCGGCGATGGCCAGCAGCACCAGTGCGGCGAACATGCGCGGAATCTCCAGCCGGTAGCCGGCCTCCAGGATCCGATACGCCAGCCCCGACGCAAACCCGCCCGACCCCGCCACGAACTCCGCCACCACGGCGCCCACCAGCGCGAGCCCACCGGAGATTCGCAGCCCCGCCAGGAAATACGGCAGTGCCGAGGGCACCAGCAGCAGCCCCAGCGTCCGCCACCGCCCGGCACCGTACAGCCGGAACAAATCGGCCAGCTCCGGCGAGGGCGACGCAAGCCCCGCCACAGTGTTGGCGAACACCGGGAAGAACGCAACAATCGTTGCGCACGCAACCAACGAGGGGAATGGCTCGCCCACCAGCACGATGATCAGCGGCGCGATCGCCACGATCGGCGTGACCTGCAGCACCACCGCCCAGGGCTGGATCGCTGCGCGCGCGAGCGGGCTCAGCTCCATCGCCAGCGCCATCAGCGCACCGATCGCCGCGGCGACGCACAACGCGGCAAAGGTCACCGCCAGCGTCGAAAACAGCGCGAGCACCAGCCCCAACGGGTCGGCGGCGAACGCCTGAATGATCGCCACCGGCCCTGGCAACAGGTAGGGCGGGATGCCGAAGACGCGCACCACCCCCTCCCACAGGCCAAGCACGAACACGCCGAGCACCGCAGGCGCAGCGCGCTGCTGCGTGAGGGTCAAAATGGCGCCTCGGCCGGCTGCAACGCCCGCGAGACCTGCGCCACGAACATTGCATAAGCCGGGTCGAGTCGCGTTCCCGGACCCGGCTGCAGCGGCGAGGCAATCTCCTTCGCGATCCGCCCGGGCCGCGGCGTCATCAGCACGATGCGGCGGGCCAGGAACGCCGCCTCGTAGATCGAATGCGTGACGAACACGACGGTGCAGCCAAGCGATTGCCACAAGGCCAGCAGGTCCTCCTGTAGCCGATGGCGGGTGAATTCATCGAGTGCGGCGAATGGCTCGTCCATCAGCAGCAAGGCGGGCCGCGTGACCAGCGCGCGGGCGATCGAGACCCGCATGCGCATCCCGCCCGAGAGCTGGCGTGGCCGCGCCTGCTCGAACCCCGCCAACCCGACGCGGCCCAGCGCCGCGCGCACCTCCGGCATCGCCCGCGCACGGGCAAAACCGCGCAGCCGCAGCGGAAGAAAGACGTTGTCCTCGGCAGTGGCCCAGGGAAGCAGGGTGGGGTCCTGGAACACGAAGCCGACCTCCCCCGGTGCCGGCGGCCGGCCGGCATCCCATTCCAGCCTGCCGTCATCCGGCCGGTCGAGCCCGGCAATCAGCCGCAGCAGCGACGACTTGCCGCACCCCGACGGACCCAGCAGCACGACGAAATCACCACGACCAATGTCCAGCGACACGCCGCGCAGCGCCTCCACCCCGCTCTCCTTCCCTTCGGCAAAGCGTCGGCCGATCGAAACCAGGCGGAGCACGCAGGCTATGGTCCTCGGGTTGGCAGGCCGGGCGGGTGCCCTATCCTGCGGGGGAATGCAGAGCGGGGATAAGTGATGATCATGGCTTTCAGCAAGCAACGACGCCACCAAGCCCACCTCTCCCGCCCTGCGGGAGAGGGCACGGCGGGTGAGGGTGCCACCTGCCCCACGACCCGCCCCCGATGAACGATGTCAGCTATGGCCTGGCCGGAAAGCGCGCGATCGTCACCGGCCACCGGCAGGGGATCGGCGCCGCCATCGCCGCCACATTGACCGCCGACGGCGCCGAGGTCACCGGGCTCGACCTGCCGGATTTCGACCTGGCGGAGACCGCCACCCTGGAACAGCGGGCAACGGCGCTGATCGAGCACTGCGGCCCAGTCGATATCCTGGTGAACAACGCCGGCGTGACGGTGCTGGGCAACGTGCTGGAGACCCCCCTCGACGACGTCGAGCGGGTGTTACGTATCAATTTCCTTGCCCCCTACGCGCTGATGCGCGCGGTGCTGCCCGGCATGATCGCCCGCGGCAGTGGCGCGATCGTCAACGTCTCGTCGGACCAGGCACTGATCGGCAAGCCGGTCAGCGCTGCCTATGGCGCCAGTAAGGCCGCCCTGGCGCAGCTTTCCCGCAGCGCCGCGCTCGATTGGGCGCGCCATGGCATAAGGGTGAATTGCATCGCGCCCGGCAGCACCGACACGCCCATGCTGGCGCGGGTCATCGGTGAGCTGGCGATGCGGTATCCGGATCGATTTCCCGCCGCGGCGGCCGACGCTTACCGCGACAGCGTGCCGCTCGCGCGGTTCGCGCGCCCGGCGGAGATCGCCGCGGCGGTGGCATTCCTGGCCTCCGACGCCGCCTCGTTCATCACCGGTATCGTGCTGCCGGTCGATGGCGGAACAACCGCGCAATGAGGGGGCGCCGGGCCGTGGTGACCGGCGGGACGCGCGGGATCGGCGCGGCGGTGGCAACACGGCTGGCAACCGACGGCTTTGAGGTGATTGCGGCGGCTCGCCGGCCCTCGCCCGAGCCGCTGCTGGGCGTCCGTTTCAGGAGCTGCGACGTAGGCGATTCCGCCGCCGTGCAGGCGCTGTTCGCGCCGCTCGATCGCGTGGATGCATTGATCTGCTGCGCCGGCACGGCCGGGGCGAACCGGCTGGACACCGAGGATGATTCGCTCTGGCACGAGATCATCGCGACCAACCTCCACGGCGCTTATTACTGCTGCAAGGCGGCATTGCCGCTGCTGCCGGACGGCGCCGGGCGGATCATCGTCGTCGCCTCGGTGCTGGGCCTGCGCGGCGCGGCAGACCAGACAGCGTATTGCGCGGCCAAGCACGGTGTGATCGGTTTGGTGCGCGCGTTGGCCCTGGCGGTAGCGCCGCGCGGAATCACAGTGAACGCCGTCTGCCCCGGCTGGGTCGACACCGAGATGGCGCAGCGCCGCTTCGCCGAACTGGGCATCACGCGCGAGCACGCCGCCGCCGGGCTGCCGACCGGCCGCATCGTTTTGCCGGAGGAAGTCGCGGCTTCCGTTGCGTTCCTGCTGAGCGCGGAGGCCGCGAGCATCACCGGTCACGCTCTGCCGGTGGATGGCGGCGGGCTCGCGGCGCCATGAGCACCCCGCGCGTTAAGGCCGGGCTCTGGGTGCAGATGGCATTGCGCATGGGTGACGCCGACGGGCGACCCGGCATGGTGCTGCGCAAAGGCGACCCGGATGCCGGCGGCGTGCTGGTGGTGCTGCACGCCGCGCACGGGATGGCAGTGCTGTCGCAAGTGCGCGCCGCCGATGGGGAGGCGGCGTGGATGCGAGCGACCGGAGCGGAGCCGGTCGATCAGGCGGCGGTTGATGCGTACGTGGCGCGGCAGGTTCGCTATGACCCCGACGTCTGGGTGGTGGAGTTCGAGGCGCCCGACCTGCTGCCGCCGTTCGAGGCGAGGATCGTCCAATAGGCACGGGCGGGAGGAGGTTCACACGGAGTTCCGCGAACGGCCCACGAAGGGCCGCAGAGGTCTCGCGTAGTTTCATATCATGTCATTCCGGCGCGGGCAGGAATCCATCGCGCCTCCCGGCGACAGGCGCGAAATCCGACACTCGTCGTAACCGCAGGCCGATCCCAGCCGTCACATTCGCCGCCGACCGGAATCACTGATAGCCTGGCGGCATTGTCGCCGCGAGGCAAAGGAGGAGCCGCCCGTGGCGGATGAGAACGAAGCGAGCGGCCCGACGATACGCGCCCCCAAGGACCACGCCGCCCCGTCCGTCTTCCGCCCGGAGAACCTGCTGCGCGAAGCCCGCCGACAGAAGCGCCTCGCGGATGTGCCGGTCCCCGAGATTTGTGTCCTCGACCCGGATGGCGATCTTGTCCGCCATCTCCGCCGCACCGGTCAGGCCACGGACGACCCCGCCTGGCCCTGCTATCACACCGCGCTCGCCGTCTTCACCACGGCCGGCGAGCGCGTGGGTGCGATCCCGAACGCCGTCGGCGCCCCGTTCGCGGTTCTGGTCGCCGAACAGCTCTTCGCCGCCGGTTGCCGATTGCTCATCAGCATCACCTCAGCCGGCCAGATCGTCCCCGCCGGTCCCCTGCCCTATTTCGTGCTGATTGACCGGGCGCTGCGTGACGAGGGCACCAGTCTCCACTACCTTCCCGCCGCCCCGTTGGCCGCCGCGCCGACCCACCTGCTGGCGCCGATCGCCGCTGCACTCGGCACCATGCGGCCGCCGGTCGTGCGCGGCGCCACCTGGACCACCGACGCGCCGTTCCGCGAAACCGAAGCGGCGATCAGCCGTGCCCGCGGCGTCGGCGTCCTCGCGGTCGAGATGGAAGCGGCGGCGCTCTATTCCTTCGCAACGGTCCACCGCCGCGACGTGATATGCTTCGCCCACGTGACGAACCAGCTCGCCCAGGTGGCAGGTGATTTCGAGAAGGGCGAGGCGGACGGTGCCGCCGACGCGCTGCGCCTGCTGACGTTGACCGCCCAGGCGTGGCGCCGATCGAAGAACGACCCGCCAGGCCAGAGTCTCGGGATCGACGCGCTCCGCCCGGGCGCGCAGGCGCGCTGAGCGAATACACCTCTCCCGCTCTCTGAGGGAGAGGTCGGTTCGCGCAGCGAACCGGGCGAGGGTGCCGCGGCGGGCGCGGAGCGGAGCGGGAGAAGTGTAGGCAGACTGGATTCACGGTCATAGCCAACCCCCTTATGTCGGGCGACGGGCTGGGCACCCTTGAACCAACTCACGGCGTCACCAAAGTAGTGCGTTGACGTTACTTTAATGCGGCAAGACCGCCATTGCTGACCTTGCCGCGCACATTCAGGACGATGTGGATGCCCGACTACCGCATTTACCTGCTGAACGCCGAGAGCCACATAATCGCGGTCCGCCAGGCAGACTGCGCGGACGATGCCGCCGCGCTCGCCAGTGCCGCCGAGTCGATCGACGGCCACGCGGGTGCCGAGGTTTGGCAGCGCGCGCGTATGGTCGGTCAAGTGTTGCCGCGTTCGCCAGCCGAGCTTCCGGACGCGTCCGGCGAAGGCGCAACCGATCAGTGGGAAGGACCGGCTGCGCCTGCCTGAGAGGTGCCGAGGTCAACCTCACGGACCAGGCTTGCGGCAAAGTGCGTCAGGCGCGACGCGGCCCGCGCGCCGACACTATCGTGCCGACACTATAGTGATCGGGAGGCCGCGCCCTCCAACTCGTGATGGCCCAGCTTGTGCAGCCCATCCACGTCCTTCTCCTTGGGGCCGGCTGCAAGAACCCCGAATACTCGACCGACCGCGCGGTTGGTCTCAGACTGCATCATCGGTGAAAACGACTGATGGACTGCCGCGATGACTCCGGATCCCCGTTATGGCGCCACCATCGCCGGGCTGCCTCATCTCGGTCAGCGGCTCCGTCGACTTCGTCGCATTCGTGGACTCAAACAGAGCGTCGTGGCGGAACTGGCCGGCGTTGCCCAGCCCACCGTCTCGAGGTGGGAGCGCGGCGAGATCGACCCCGGACCGGAGCTCGCACGCAAACTCATGGCTCTGCTGACCGGCAACGCTTGCCAGCCTGATGACAGCCCGTTGCGACGTCTTGTCGAGACCTCGCCGTTGGCCGTGCATTTGGTGGTCGATGCCGACCACCGCCTGCTTGCCGCGTCACCGTCTCGCCAACATGAGTGGGGTCGCAGCAGCGCCGGCCTGTTGGGACAATCTCTCTGGCGTTTCGCGACCGAGGGCATCCAAGCCGCCGAACAGTCGCTGGATGGTCTCGGCTGGTGGCACGATCGCATCCCCGGCGCGATCGAGGTTTACACCGGCCCCGGGAATGCCGGCCTGAGCATCAAGCCCGGACTGATGCTGTGGGAACGTCTCTACCTTGGCGACGGCACGCCAGTGCGGCTCTGCTCCACGATCGCCTACGTCTGACCGGCATACGAATATTTTATGCGATGACACGCCACCTTCGGCGCGCTTGGTTTTTCGCGATGCCCGGATGGCACTGTCCGGGACCGGTGCCGGGACAACGCATGAACGGAGGGCGGCGATGATATCGGACGCATGGCTGGCTGCTATCGACGGGCGGTTGGCGAACCAACTAGCATTCCTGATGAATGCGGATCGTTTGAAGTCGGTGGTCCGTGGCTGCCGGATCGCCGATGGCTCTCGGCACGAGAACACGGCCGAACATTCATGGCATCTCGCTCTGTTCGCCCTGGTGCTCAGCGAATGGGCCATTGGAGAAGTGAATACCTGGCGGGTGGTCCAGATGCTGACTCTGCATGACCTGGTGGAGATCGAATGCGGAGATACCCCTTTGTTCGATGCCCGGGGAGCACTTGACCAGGGCGAACGCGAGAAGCTCGCCGCCGATAAGGTCTTCGGCTTGCTGCCGCCGGACCAATCGCAGGAATTGCGAAGCCTGTGGGAGGAATTCGAGACCGCCGCGACGGCGGATGCAAAATTTGCCAAAGCGCTCGACCGATTCCAACCGATCTTGCAAAATCACGCCGTGGGTGGCGGCACCTGGACGGACTATGCGGTGGATGAGACCCGCGAGCGGCGGCTCACCTGTCGGATCGCAGAGGGGTCGCCAACCCTATGGAAGGCGGCCGAGGCGGTGTTCGCGGACGCGACCGCGCGAGGATGGTTGCGGCCGGCAACGGAATGATGACGCGGTGATGCGTCGTCGCCTTCTTCCAACGACGCACCTACCGCACAGCGGCTGCGATCCGGGCAGGCGGCGCGCCGATCATGCCGGCCAGCGCGGCGCCCACGGCACGCGAATGAATAATCTGGAACGGCTCGCTCAAATGATCGGGCGTGTCGAAGAAATCGGCGCGCGGATAACGACTGTCATTCCCCAACTCCAGGAATCCGCCGCCGTTGGCCAGATAGACCCTGCGGATCCCCGCCAGCGTCGAGTCCGGCATCGGCGCATCGGCGAACTCGGTGGGCAGTCCCCCGATGACCCGGATGCCGCGCGCCGTTGCCCAGCGCACGAAGCCGCCGATCAGCATCGTGCCATAACCCGCCCGCACCGCCGCCGCGGTCGCATGCACCGGCACCGCGGCGGCGAGTACGGCGCGGCTGGCCGCCGCCAGCGCCAGCGTGTGGCCCACGTGATCGCCCCACCGGTTGGTCGTGCCGGTCACCGCGGCGCGCGGGTCCTGAAACCCGATAGCGGCCAGTATTTCCTCCAGCACCGCCATCACGCCGTCCGACAGATCGGACGAGAAGAACGCGCCCGCCCAACGATCCGGCGGCAGCGCAGCCAGCGTACGCCAATCATGCCGAAACATGATCGCCGCGTCCGGCCCAAGCGCGTTCGCCGCGCGTGAACGCACACACTGTGCCTCTTCCATCGGCAGATAAACGACGTCGCCGGAATGCAGCAGCGGCCGCCAGCGCGCGAACAGGTAGTCGAGGCCGATGCCGACCGCCACGCCAGCGTTGACGCAGGGCATGCCGACGATCGGCTCGATCACCTCGCAGCGATGCGAATAGGGCCCGTTGGAGCCTGCCAGGATCACCAGCTTCGGCCCGCGGATCGCGGCACCCCGCGCCAGCTTCGCTTCGATCTCCTGGCTAAGGAAGCCAAGCGAAAGCGGGCGGTCCAGCACGTTGCTGAACAGCACGCCGTACAACGCCAACGAGACCAGACAGGCCGCGGCCAGACGTCTCATGCAAGAAGATTCACCGCAGAGGCGCAGAGCGCGCAGAGGAATGGGCGTACCGACGAACCCCTCGCTTCAGTAGTACATCGTTGAAATTGATCAGCAAACCGAGCTCATATCCGCTTAGCCGCAAGTAGGTGAGTACCTAAGCTTCATGAAGCGGTATGATCTGCTCGACCGCCTCCAGCTCAATAACAAGCTGCTCCGCAACAAGAAAATCCATCATATATCTGCAATCAACCTCGACTCCCTTGTATATCACCGGTAGCTTCACCTCTCGGGCGAAGGAAATGTGGCGCCGGGAAAGCTCACAGGCAAGGCATGCCGCATATGCGGATTCCAGAAGACCAGGCCCAAGCTCACGATGCGCTTCGCTTGCTGCCCCGATCACTTCTTTCGTCAACTCACCACCAAGATCAGCGTGCATATCCAAACCTCTGCGTCCTCTGCGCCTCTGCGGTATGACTTCGCCGAAACAGGCAACCAACCTGGTTAAGAGGACGTAAGCGCCCCCTCAGAATCTGAAATACAAAAACGGCACCACGTTGGGCGCGAAGAACAGCGCCTGTACCGTGAAGGCGAACCCGCCCGTCAGCGCCCAGTTCCGCGCCCGCTCCGACATCTCGTGCACATGCGGCAGCGCCAGCACGATGAGCCAACCCAGCAGCAGACACGCCGATACTTCGGGGAAGCTCAGCGTTCGAGCAGCACCGAGATACAGCAGCACCGGCACCGGCCGCGCGATCAGCGCAAGCGGGGGCAGCCAGTCCACCACCATGCGCGGCAGCGCGATACCGTTCAGCCCGCCCATGCCGCGCAGCATGGCCCAGGCGGCCGGAATCCCGTCCGCCCGGAACGGCACCCAAGCCACGACCACCACCAACAGCGTCACTACCCGCGCCATCACCCGAGGCAAAACCAAGCCCTTCCGCCGCCAGGCGCCATGCAGCACCAGGAATACCCCATGCAGTGCGCCCCACAGCACAAAGCTCCACGCCGCCCCATGCCACAACCCGCCCAGCAACATGGTCAGCATCAGGTTGAGATGCCGCCGCGCTTCGCCTCGCCGGTTGCCGCCGAGCGGGATGTACAGATAGTCTCGCAGGAAACTGCTCAGCGTTATGTGCCAGCGCCGCCAGAAGTCGCTGATGCTGCACGCCTGGTACGGGCTGTTGAAATTCAGCGGAAACCGCACATTCAACATGCGCGCCAGCCCGATCGCCATGTCGGAATAGCCGGAGAAGTCGAAATAGATCTGCAGCGCGTAGGCCAGCGCCGCATACCACGCCTCGAAGAACGTCAGCGACGCGCCATGTGCCGCGGCGCCGAACCCCACATCGCTGAAACGCGCGAACATATCGGCCAGCACCAGCTTCTTCGCCAGCCCGAGCAGGAAGATCGTCAGCCCGGCCGACAAGTTCTCGGACCGCGCCACGGCGATACCGGGTGCCGCAAGCTGCGGCAATATCTCGCGCGGCCGTACGATCGGCCCGGCGATCAGATGCGGGAAGAACGCAACGAACGCGGCGTACGGCAGCAGCCCGGTCTCCGAGCGCTCGTCGCGGAAGCTGTCCACCAGGAACATGATCTGCTGGAAGGTGAAGAAGCTGATCGCCAGCGGCAGGAAGACGTGCAGCGGCTGAACCTGCAGATCAAGAATCGCAGCGACGTTGCTCGCCAAAAATCCCGCATACTTGAACCAGCCCAGTACCCCCAGATCCCCCGCCACCCCGGCGATCAGCCACCCCCGCGCCGCCGCGCGATTGCCGCCGCGCGCAAGTCGGAAGATCCGCTGCCCGACCAGATAGTTGCCAATGATGGATCCGGCGAGCAGCAACACGAAGGGCGGGTTCCACCAGCCGTAGAAGAACAGGCTCGCCGACACCAGCCAGCGTAGTGCCCACACGGCCCCGCAAAGTCGCCCCAGCAGGAAGTATCCGCCGAGCGCCACCGGCAGGAACCCAAGGATGAAAGGCTGCGAGTTGAACAGCACGCGAGTACCGGCGAATGGTCCCGTCGAGTGTCCGAACCTCCTGATAACCCGAGGTTAAAATCGACCGCGGAACCGGCGCCCCATGACCGGCACCGCCAGGCATAAGGACCCGCACCAGCCCACTTGCTCTCCCTCCGATAGCTGGTACGTCACCAGGCCAAGCCCATGCCCAACGACCTCCCCAACCACAAGGCGCTGCTGCCCGCCGGCCTGCGCGACCTGCTGCCGCCCGACGCCGAGACCGAGGCGGCGGCCGTCGAGACGCTGATGGAAGTATTCGCCTCGCACGGCTACCAGCGCGTGAAGCCGCCGCTGCTCGAATTCGAGGACAGCCTGCTCGCCGGATCCGGCGCCGCGGTGGCCGAGCAGACGTTTCGCCTGATGGACCCCGACAGTCAGCGGATGATGGGCCTGCGCGCCGACACCACGCCGCAGGTGGCGCGCATCGCCACGACCCGCCTGGCGGGCGCCCCGCGCCCGCTGCGTCTTTCCTACGCCGGTCAGTGTCTGCGGGTGCGCGGCAGCCAGCTCGCGCCGGACCGGCAGATCGCCCAGGCGGGGATCGAGCTGATCGGCAGCGACTCGCACGTCGCCGATGCCGAGATGGTGCTGGTCGGCGCCGAGGCCCTCGGCG
>Ga0335075_10001686_pt1 | contig 36079 bp, 27 predicted proteins | sample Lox_Sample_24_FD_206723 | JGI IMG/M metagenome (GOLD analysis project Ga0335075, IMG submission 206723) | Soil microbial communities from Loxahatchee National Wildlife Refuge, Florida, United States - Lox_Sample_2.4 | ecosystem: Environmental > Terrestrial > Soil > Wetlands | place: USA... | reverse complement strand
GCGATTGAGGAGCAACGCGAAGAGCTGAGAAAGCTTGCCGGCAAGCTGATGACGGCGCAGGATGACGAGCGGCGGATGATTGCACGGAACCTGCATGACGACCTCAGCCAAAGACTGGCATCGATCACGATGGATCTGGGAAAACTTGTTGGGAAGCATCCTCCGCAGGAGATTGTGGCGGAGCTTAGGACGATCCGGCAGCATGCTTCAGAGGCCGCGGCGCATGTCCGGCAGATCTCTCATCAACTCCATCCGTCGATCCTGGACGATCTGGGATTGAAGGTGGCGCTCGAGGAGCTGTGCAAGGAATTTGAATCGTGGTCCGGAATTATGACGCACTTCCGGAGCGAGAATATGCCGGACTATCTGCCGCGCCACGTATCGAATTGCATCTACCACATCGCGGGAGAGAGCCTGCGGAATGCCGCCAAGCATTCGCAGGGCGGCACGGTATTTGTGGATGTGGGCGTGCAGGGAAAGACACTGCAGCTGAATGTCACGGATAACGGGGTCGGATTCAGCGCGAAGGCGCTGGGATCCAACGGCGGGATCGGGATCATGACGATGAAGGAACGCGCGCGGCTGGTGGGCGGAAAGGTGTGGATCGAGGCCGATTCTGAACGAGGAACCAGGGTCTCGGCCGAGGTGCCGGTGACCGAGGATGCCTGATTCATTTCCTGCAGGGCTATCCCGCGTCTTCGACGGCGAGCGGGGCAAGCCGCTTCTTCGCTGACGTGGTTGTGATGACGATAACACTGATGAGGACGAAGAGGGTTCCGAGCGCGGTGCGGGCGCCCAGCGGTTCACCTCCAGCGAAGTAGCCAAGCAGCACGGCGACGAGCGGATTGACATAGGCGTAGGTGCCGACCTTGGTTGGCGATTCGTGATGAAGCAGCCAGACATAGGCGGTGAACCCGATGAGCGAGCCGAAGACGATGAGATAGGCAATCGCGAACCAGGTGCGTCCGGAGATGGCGGACAGATGAAGATTTCGTAACTCTCCGAAGGCGGCGGCGACGAGAGTGAGCAGGACTCCGCCGGCGAGCATCTGCGCTCCGGCGCTCATCGCCCGGGATGATGGGAGAGGCATCCGGCGGGAAAGCACCGATGCTACCGACCAGCTCATCGAGGCGAGGATGAGCGCAATCGCTCCCTTCGTGTCGATGGGCGAGCCACCGAGGTTCAGAGAGCGGCTGACAAGGACGCCGACTCCAGCGAAGCCGATGAGAAGCGCAAGGGCCAGGCGAATGGTGAGCCGCTGCGTTCGCAGCAGGGAGATTTCGGACAAGGCCATAAAGGCGGGGATGGTGGCGAGCATGACAGCGGCGATGCCGGAGGGCACACGCTGCTCGGCCCAGAAGAGCAATCCGTAGTCGCCGACGAAGATGAGCATGGCGAGGAGGGTGGCGGATCTCCACTGGCGGAGTGTGGGGATGCGCTCACCCCGCAGGGCTGTCCAGGCGAAGAGAATGAGGCCGGCGGGAAGAAAGCGCAAGGCCGCGCAGAGCAGCGGCGGCAGCTCCTGCACGCCGATGCGGATGAACAGGAAGGTGGATCCCCAGACAAAATAGATGATGCCGAAGGCGAGCAGCGTCTTCCATCTTGGGGGATGCGTGTTGAGGTTCAAGGGAGCTCCCTGGGGCAACTTTATCCCTGGGGCAACTCTACCAGTTCGACGCCGGCCCGAGAGAATAGCCGCGGCTGCACGCGGCAGGTCAGGAGATTGTCACAAACCAATGATAGATTGAAAGCCTGGAGAGCCCGATGCCCGTACCAACCTCGTTGGTTCTAAAGATCACAAAAGGCCCTGACGTGCTTGCGTCGCAGGAGATCACATTCGACGATGGAACGCTGGAGCCGGTTCCTCTGGTTGGGGACGAGATTATCGTCTCGAATGGACAGCAGGTCTTTCGCGGCACGGTGGCGGCGCGGGATTTCGACTACACACAATTTGTGCCGGGCAACGAGGGCACAGCAACGTTTGCCATCACGATCTGGGCTGACGTCGTAGCCTGAGACAGCGGGCTGCGAGTTGAGCCGCGGCAAAACGGAAGGCGATCAGGCTGCGGAACGTGTGCGGTTCATGCCGGTATTGAGGCCATTGCGGATATCTGCACAGGGATCGTGACGCGAAAACACGTCACAGATTTTCCGTGATGCACAAGGCTGCGGACACGGATAGCACCGTCGTACTTCTGAACGATGCCCTTGCTGATCCACAGACCCAGGCCAGTCCCCTTGGCTGCCTTGGTGGTGAAGAAGGGCTCGAAAAGATGACGGGCGTGCTCGCGCCTGATTCCTGAGCCGGTATCAGTGACAGAAACGACGATGACCTTATGGAGACGAACAGGATCGGTGCCTTCGCGGAGGGTGATCCGCAGCCGGCCGCCGTCGGGCATGGCCTGGATGGCATTCGCGATCAGGTTCATGAAAACCTGCCGCAGCTCGCCGGGAAATCCCTGGACGGTGGCGGCAGTCAGATAGCGCCGGTCGAGGATGACGTTCTGCATCTGGATGTAGCGGGACTGCAGCTCGAGAACATTGTCGGCGACTTCAGAAATGGCGACGGCGACGGGCTGCTGGGACTCGCGATAAAAACTCAGGGTCTGGCGGACGATGTGAGATACCCGCGCCAGTTCCTGCTCGGCCAGCTGCGCATAGCTTAGTGCCTCGGAATCGAGCGACGGGTGATGGCGGATGAGATGGAAGATGTTGTGTATGGCCTCGAGCGGGTTGTTGATCTCATGCGCGATGATGCCGGCGACGCGGCCCATCGCAGCCAGCTTCTCGGCGGTCCGCAATGCCTCCTCGGCGCGCAGGTTCGCGGTCACGTCGCGGCTGATCTCGAGAATGGCTTCGGGAAGGCCGGATGGACCGATCTTCAAGGCCTTGCGGCAGGCAACGGTGAGCTCGTCTCCGCTGCGCGTGAATTGAATGAGGTTGCCCTCCCATCTGCCGGTTTCGTAGAGAGATGCCTCGATTTCTCTGAAGGCAACGGGAAACCTGGTTGCGAGAACCTCATGCAGGCTGCGGCCGACGATCTCTTCGCGCTTCCAGCCATAGAGCGCTTCGGCACCGGAATTCCAGAAACGAACGATGCCGCTCATGTCGCGGACCATGATGGCTTCGGAGGCCAGGTCGAGAAGGTCGGCGCGCTCGCTCAGCTCTTCGGTGCGGTCGGCGATACGCTGCTCAAGCTTCTGGTTGAGCAGCTCGAGCTCGCGCTGCTGGCGATGGAGATCAGCAAAGAGACTGACCTTGGCCCGCAGCAGTTCGGGAACAACAGGGGCGGAGATGTAGTCGACCGCGCCCCGTTCATAGCCTTTGATGCGGTCGAAATCGGAGAGGGGCATTTCGGAAATGAAGATGATCGCCGTGGCCTGAAAGCGAGGATGCTGCCGGATCATGTCCGCCAGCTCGAAGCCATCGGGCCCGGGAAGGCTCACATCAGCGAGAACTACAGCAGCGTTGTTCCTGAGCAGGTACTCAAGGGCTTCAGCGCCGGAAAAACAGCGGATGAGATTTTCGCCGAGCCCCCCGAGAATGTCCTCGTAACTGGCCAGCTTCGCAGGCTGGCTGTCGACCAGGAGAATATTGACTTTTTCGCTCGAACCGGCAGAATCCCCTCGCGGCATAGGGCTAAGCAATTGTTTTAAGCCATTCGTGGCCATCGGTTGTCCGTTCTCTCTTTATAAAACCACAGGCAGAGATCTGCCATCGGCCGCTCCGTATTTACGGCACCTGTTCGGTAACCGGATTCCTTGAGAGATCGAAAACAGCATGCCATCCTGAACGCTCAAATCCATCGAGACACCCTGGCCGGGTATGATGCGGAAATGAGACGGGCAGTTGGATTTTTTGGGTTTACGAGGAGAACGGCTCAGCAGCAGGCATGTAATGCGTCTGGCGAAAGGTATCGGCAACCGCGCTGGGGAGGAATGACTTCCGTGGGCGCGGGCTGCCGCATGGCCCCCTCGGACGAAAAAGGTTGCCATGCGTGAGGCAACCTTCTCCAGTGAATTGCCACGGCGAGTGCGGGACCGAGACTGTAGCTGAGTAGACCGCAGCCACCGGACCGATGGCCGCGCGTTAGCGTGTTTCGACCAGAGCTGCTTCTTCCAGTTCCTGTTCCTGCGACTCGAAAACGGAGTTACCATTCGTGAGCTGGGAAGAATGCATCAGCCATTCTTCAGCAAGGCGGAGCAGTTCCCCTGTCTCCTCGAAAGAGAGGTCGTTTTGCTCGACGGCGCAGGAAGCGGCGGTGCGCCAAATCAACGTCAAGTCAGTCCAGAAAGTCGCTGACTGCATGTATTGGAGATCGAGCCTGGCTTTTCTGGGTTTGACACAGAACTCGTAAAAGGCATCGAGCTGATCGGCGGGAATCCGGCACAGTACCTCCTCTTCGTTGCGGAAGGCGAGGGTAGCCAGACCGGTAATGCCGGGACGGTAGGGGAGATTCAGTAATTCGTGATGCGGTAATTTGGGGCGCGGACCCACGAGGCTCATGTCGCCCTTGAGAACATTCCAGAACTGGGGAAGCTCATCGAGCTTGTAACGGCGAAGAAACATTCCGACGCGAGTAATCCGGCGGTCGCCGCTCACGGTGATGGGCGGCCCGGGTGAGTCCTCTACACGCATCGAGCGGAACTTATAGAGGGTGAACTCCTCGCGATTCCGGCCGGTGCGGCGCTGGCAAAAGAATATGGGCCCCTGTGAGCTGACGCGCACCAGAAGCATGATGAACACCATCAGCGGAAACAGGAGCAGCAGCGCAAGTGCCGCCATGGCGCTGTCAAATGCTCGGCGGAGTGAGGAGATTACCCAGGAATTTACATCTGCCTGATCAGCGACGGCGGGGGTTGCGTCGGTTGTCTTTTCCTGTGCAAATCTCCGGTGGCGGTTACGTCGATCATTTATCAGCTGTTGCTCTTCCGTCGCCCTGTCAGCAGGCGGTAGTTCCGCGGAATCGACAAAACGATGTTCAACAATAGGATGTGCGCTCATCAGTGGCGAAAGTCCCCGGGGTGCCTAAGAGTTCAAAACAAACTTGCTTAGCGAAAATCGAACTTATCTTAAGTTTTCTGACGCGTCTTGAGGTTTCTGATGCGATTTCACATGTAACTGCGAAAGTACAGAATGAAGATCGATCTGATGATCTTCGGGCGACTTGAAGGGATCATACCTAACAAGCTAGAGACGATCAACATAAAGTCCGAAAATGAAATGACTTTGTGGACTATATCGGTACCAAAAGGGATACGCGGGAGAATTTCCAATGAAATTTCTGCGGAATGTCTTTTGGTGGTCAGCGTTTTGCATATCGCCTTGATTCCGAAGAGCAGATCGCGTGGAATGGATGAGTACTCACTTAACAAAAACGCATAAGTCCTTGGACGTAAGATGCGCGAATTTTGGAATCAAGCCTACATGATATCCTGCTGCTGGAACGCAACTTACGTAACGAACATTTCCTGGCGAGGCATTGCCGCCTGCGGGCGTAATGGGACTACATCAGTTCCACGGAACAACTTCATAGTATGTTGAATCGAAGAATTTGCTTGCTGGCACTGTCATTATTAACAGTGTCTCTTTACGCCCAGGATCAGACAACCGGAGGCGTCAGCTCAGGAAACGTTCAGGAGCCATACGGATCGGTTGATTGCTCCGATCCGCTGATGGCCAGCTCCGCGCAGTGCACCCAACAACAATCGACGCAGGGACGCGAATTCAACCTACCCCCCGGCAATCAGACCACGACAACGCCAGGAACCTTGACTCCCGGGCAGCCGTCCGGAGGCGTTTTATACCGCGATAACGGAACCTTTACGACGCAGTTTCCGAACAGGAACCAGGTTGTGCGTACGGTGGTTCTGCCCGAACCGCTTACGGAATTTCAGAAATTTGTAGCTTCGAGCACCGGCCAGGTATTGCCAATCTTCGGCGCAGATTTGTTTCGCAATGTGCCATCCACATTTGCGCCCCTCGATCAGACTCCGGTGCCACCCGATTACGTGATCGGGCCTGGCGATGAGCTGCGCATCCGAGTGTGGGGACAGGTCAACTTTAATGCCGATCTGCGTGTCGACCGTTCGGGTGAGATTTACCTACCGCAGGTCGGCGATGTTCATGTGGCCGGCCTTCCCTTCTCCGAGCTTGATGGACAGTTGAGAAAGTCGATCGGCCGGGTCTACCGGAATTTCGATCTGACTGCCAACGTCGGCCAGATTCGCGCCATACAGGTTTACGTTGCGGGTCAGGCAAGGCGGGCGGGGGTTTACACGGTAAGCTCGTTGAGCACCCTGGTCGATGCCCTTTTTGCCAGCGGCGGCCCCTCGGTGGAAGGCTCGTTGCGGCACATTCAGCTGAAGCGCGCAGGCGCAGTCGTTGCGGATTTCGATCTGTATGCGCTGCTGATTCACGGCGACAAGTCGAAAGACGCCAAGCTGCTGCCGGGAGACGTGATCTTTATTCCCGCGGCCGGGCCGCAGATTGCGGTGACAGGGAGCATCCGAACTCCGGCAATCTACGAGCTGCGCGAGGGAGAGACGATCGGCAATGCGATCGCCGACGCCGGAGGGACTTCGACACTGGCCTCCGACGCGCGCGTGTCAATACAACGCGTTGCCGACCATCGCGATCAGCAGGCGATGGAAGTTGCCATGGATACGCCGGGGCTCGCGACTGCGGTATCCGGAGGAGATATTCTGCGGGTTCTGGCAGTGGTGCCGCGCTTCCAGAAGACGATCACCCTTCGCGGCAATGTAGCGAATGCAGGACACTTCGCCTGGCATGAGGGGATGCACCTCAGCGATCTGATCCCCGACCAGGATTCTCTGTTGAGTCGCGATTACTGGTGGAGGCGCGCTCAGCTGGGCCTGCCCTCTCCGGAATTCGAGCCTGTGCCTGCCTTTTCGACGATGCGGCAGCCCACAGTGCCGGTGGATCTGAACAGGCGGCAGCTCCAGGCGCCGCTACCGCAGCGCAATACGAATCCGCGGCTGGGGTACGGGCCGTCGGATCAGGACCAGACGAATTTCTCGGGGCAAGACCAGACCGGTCAGCAATCGCAGCAGCAGCTACTGCAGCAGCAGCAACTGCAGGACCAGCAATCGCTCGATAACTCGAATTATCCGAACAACCAGAACTATCCGAATAACCAGAATTATCCCAATCCGCTGCAGGCAAACCAGCGCGGCTCCAATTCTTCTCTGGCCGCGCAACAGTCTCAGGCGCTGTCGCAGAACACTCCGCAACCGATTGAGCGCACCGATGTGCGCATTACGGCGCCGGAGATTGACTGGGACTATGCGGTCATCGAACGGCTGGATCACACTTCGCTGAAGACGACGCTGATCCCTTTCGATCTCGGCAAGCTGGTGATGCAGCATGATCCGTCGCAGAACCTGGAACTGCAGCAGGGCGATGTAATTTCCATCTTTTCCCAGGGAGACATTCACGTTCCCCTTGCAGAGCAGACGAAATATGTGCGGCTCGAGGGAGAATTCGTGCATGCCGGCATCTATAGCGTGAAGCCGGGAGAGCGTCTGCGCGATCTGGTGGAGCGTGCAGGAGGTCTGACGTCCAACGCGTATCTGTACGGGTCGGAATTCACGCGCGAGTCGACCCGCGCGGTACAGCAGGCCAGGATCGATGAATACGTCCAGAGCCTGGAGCTTCAGATCAGCAGGGGAACGCTGGCATTGGCGGCTTCTCCTGTTTCGTCAGCGCAGGATATTGCAAGCGGCACGGCCGCGCAGGCGAGCGGGCGGGAGCTGATCGCCCGGCTGCGGCAGATGCGTGCAACGGGCCGAATTGTGCTGGAGTTCAATCCCTCGAATACCGGTCAGGCTGAGGTGCCGGATATCGCGCTCGAAGATGGCGACCGCTTTATCGTGCCGTCTGTTCCGGCAACCATCAACGTAGTCGGCGCGGTCTACGATCAGAATTCATTCCTCTATCGCGACGGCCGGCCGACCGGCGCTTATCTGCACCTTGCCGGCGGGCCGAATCGTCAGGCAGACAGCAAACACGCATTCATTATCCGGGCGGATGGCTCGGTTGTGAGCCGCGAATCGGCGAATGGGCTCTGGGGCAATACATTCGAACAGATACGAATGAATCCAGGGGATACGATAGTGGTGCCGGAGAAGGGCTTCAACGTCTCCGGTTTGCGCGGCGTTATTGAATGGTCGCAGCTGTTCTCGCAATTCGCTCTTGGCGCCGCATCGCTTGCTGTGATCGCGAAGGAGTAAGCTGGCCGGAGCCGCGGGAGCCGCGGTACGATTCATTAGACATTCAACGATGGCTATCGACACAGACATACGGGTTGAGCGGCAGGAGGCACCACCGGCGATTCCTCCCCTCTCCCCTGCTTACAACGACGATGAGATTTCACTGCTGGATCTGCTCATCGTTCTGGCGCAACGAAAGAGACTGATCTTTCTTATGACGGCCGGCCTGGGAATTCTGGGCCTGGTGGTATCGCTGATTCTGCCCAAGGGCTACACCGCGGTGGCGACGATCTTGCCGCCGCAGCAAAACTCGTCGATGGCAAGTGCGCTGGCGTCGCAGCTGGGAAGCCTGGGAGCGATGGCCTCGCTGGCGGGGCACGACCTGAACCTGAAGAATCCCTCCGATATGTACGTGGCGATGTTCAAGAGCCAGACGGTGGAAGACGCCATGATCCAGCGCTTCGGGCTGATGCAGGAATATCGCCAGAAATACTTGTCGACGACAAGGAAGGTCTTTGAAAAGGAATTCACCGCCGACGGAACCACCAAAGACGGATTGATCCATCTGTCCGTTGACGACAAGGACCCGAAACGCGCGGCGGAAATGGCGAACGCGTGGATCGAAGAGTTTCGCAAGCTGTCGCAGACCCTTGCCATCAGCGAGGCTTCACAGCGGCGGCTGTTTTTCGAGCTGCAGATGCAGCAGGCCAAAGACAACCTGGCGAATGCAGAAGAGGCGCTCAAACAAACCGAGCAGGCCACCGGCGTGATTCAGATGGATAGCCAAGCGCGCGCGCTGATCGAGTCGGCGGTGACTCTGCGGGCGCAGATCGCAGCGAAGGAAGTGCAGCTGCAGGCGATGCGCACTTATGCCACCAACGAGAACTCCGGGGTGGTACAGGCGCAACAGGAACTGGATGAGCTACGATCGCAACTGGCCCGCCTGGGCGGCACGGAAGACAACGGCCCCGGCAGCCTGATCGTACCCAAGGGCAAGGTTCCGGAAGCCGGGCTGGAATATATTCGACGCCTGCGCGATGTGAAATATTACGAGACGATCTTCGAAATTCTCGCCCGCCAATTTGAAATGGCGAAACTGGATGAGGCCAAGGAAGGCGCGGTGGTGCAGGTCGTCGACCCGGCGCTGGTGCCGGATCGGAAGTCGTCTCCGAAAAAGGCACTGATCACCATTGTGGCCACGTTTCTGGGGCTTTTCCTCGGGATCATGATTGCGCTTTTGTCCGCCGGCATGGAGAGGATGCGGCAGGATCCGGAAACGAATGCGAAGCTGTCCTTTTTGCGCAGGACGCTTCGGTTGAGAGCCTGAGGCAGCGAGGGAAGACTCTCGCTGACCTAGTAGGTGCCGATCTCCTGGACAACGCGGCTGATTGCGCCGGTGGGGCTGGGCGTGTCGGGCTTCAGTCCGGCTTCGAGTGAGGCGAAGAGCCCCAGCAACTGGCCAAAGATGACGTCAAGCGCGGGCCGATAGAGATCGGGAATGCCGCTGACATCGCTCAGGGTGAGCACATGATCGACGCGCTGGCGCAGCGCTTCGCTGTTGCCGGGCGCGATGACGACCTGGGTGCGCGTCAATTGCTTCTGCGACACTTCGCGCAGGAGATCAAACTCATACTTGTAGCGGCGCGGGTCCGATGAAAGAAAGCTTACAAATAATGTCCGGGAGTTGAGGGCGGCCATCGGGCCGTGGCGCAAGGCCAGGGTAGATTGCCACATCGTCTGCACTTTTCCGGCGGTCAGCTCCAGCAGCTTGAGTGCGGACTCCATTGCCGCGCCGGTCAAGGCCGCGGAGCCGACGAAACAGGCGCGCTCGTATCCGGCGCCGGCGAGATTTTTCGCAAGATCGGCTGCGACAGGCAGAAGAGACCGGCCAGCGTGGTTCAGCGCAAGATGAATGGACTCGTATTCACCGAGGGACCAGGCGTGTGCAAGAAACTGGCCGGCAAGCACCATGTTGGTGAATGAACTGGTCATGGCCAGACCGCGGTCGTTGACGGAGTCGTCGAGGACGATGCCGAAGCAGTTCCCTTTTCCGCGAATCGCCTGAATCATCCGGCCTTCGCTGTTGCACGAGATGACCAGGTGCTTGATGGAGGGACGCTGCTCGAGCGCGCGTTCGAGGACCTGAACACCCTCCGGGCTGTCGCCGGAGCGGGAGAAGGAGACCCACAGATAGTTGCCGCCGGGCAACAGCGATTCTTCGAAAGCGGTGAGAAGGCTGGTACTGGCTACGGGAATTACTTCGCAGCGCCAGCGGCTCCGCAGAAGGTAGTGCAACGCGTGGCCAATGTAGTCGGAGGTTCCGGCCCCCACCAGAAAAACGGTTGGCGCAGGCGATTTTGCGTTGCCGATTCCGGCAGAGCGCAGGAATTCCTGAAGCTCATGCCCGCGCTTGCGGAGCTGAGTGAAGGTCAATTCCCAGGTCTGTGGCTGCTGCGCGATCTCCTGCGGCGTCCATGTGATGCCTCGGTCGAGTTTTTCCGAGGCGGATAGATTCAACAGGTTAGAGAGAGCATCCACTCGACCAGACTCCTTACCGGAATTTGCGGTGCTTTCATCGGCGCCGTCATTTTTCGCAAAAATAGAGAGGGGCAGGATGTTTTTGTTCAGAAGCAAGCAACCGGCAGAAGTACATCACCTGCTTCCCTCCAATATCCGGACCTCAAAAGGTTTCAGATCGATTTGCTGCTTCGTAGTTGCGGAAATTGTTTTTGGCGCGCCCGAGGCGGCGAAGGGCTCGCGAACAGAATAGGTCTGCGGCGCTCCGGGCGGCAGTTCCAGTGCGGTCTCGGGGTCGAGTGTGAAGGACTGTGCGTGCGACGCGGGGTTGCGCAGTGTGATCACCCACCCGGATGGACTCCACGCGGCCCAGCCATAGACTTGCAAGGCGCCGGGATCGCCGCCGATCCAGTGAGTGTCCTTCAGGATGGAAGCATGCGCGCGTGACCAGCGGGCGGCGGCGGCGATGACGTCCCAGTTCTCAGATGTCAGCAGGGATGGCGTGACGTAGAGCTCCTGCAACTGGGTTCCACCACCGAAATAAGAGAGCACTTCGTCGGAGAAATCATGGCCGGGGTCATCGTTGAGGTGCTCCGCCTGCGTGGCATAGATGATGCCGTGCAGCATCAATGAGTTCAGCGGAAAGAGCGGCGCACGCTGCACGATGTTGCGATAAGTTTGCTCGTCGCGGTAGGTGATCCATCGCTGTCGCCATGTACCCTCGCCGGCGAAACTGCTGTCTTCACCGCCGCGCCAGATGGAGTCGGCGTAGAACATCCAGAACGGCGACGGATGGGTGCCGGTGGTGAGGTTGATGAAGATGCCGCTCTTTTCCCGACGTATGCGTTCGATGAGGTGAATGGCGGCATCGAAGTCGCTGTCGAATTCGCTGCCGGGGAAGACGCGGTTGGCGTTGCCCGTGCCGTCGAATTTGAACTGGTTTACGCCGTAGCGGTCGACCATCTCGAGGCAGGTTTTCTCGAAGGCTGCGTAATACTTCGGTCCGGAGAGAGCGTAGCCATCGCGCACGATTTCGTATCCGTGGGCGCGGCCATAGGCGACACGCTCCTTCTTCTGCTCGTCGTAGCCTCCCCAGGGAGAGAGCCAGACGCCGATGCCGGCGTGGATCTGTTGGGCGGCCTCGGCAACCGGAGTGAATCCATGCGGAAAGCCGGAATCAAAACCCCAGAGCGAATTGGGATCGTCCCAGCCGTCGTCGAAGAGGAAGGAATCGAGCTTGACGTGACGCTTCTCGACGAGCTCGGCGCCGAAGGCATGCACTCGATTGAGCGCGCCGGCTTCGTCATAGCGATTGCCGAATCCGAGATCGAACCAGGAGTTGTAATGCAGGAAAGGCTCGTAGGGGCGCGGCCGCTCGGCTTCGATATACGCCAGAAAATCGCGGCGCATCTGCCCGGGTGTAGCGACTCCAACGACAGCGGAGTAGGTCACCCTCTGCCCTGCCCGAAGCGGAAGCTGCCGTGTTATGCCCGCGGTCGCATGGCCGGCGTCGACGTTGGCCCACGAAAGCGGATGCTCGAATCCGAAGAACATTTGATCGTCAACGATCGGCGAACCTTTTACGGTGCCAGCTACGCGCGCATCGGGGTCGGAGAAGTCGAGGAGGCGGACTTCGGAGATGGGCAGATCGGACGATGCGGCGCGGATGGTGAGCTGCTGGCGAAGGTATCCCGCGTGGTCACGCGCCAGAAGGCACCAGTGCATGTCGATTTGCGGCGAAGGGTTGCGCAGATCGGCGCAGATCCGCTTGCCGCGGGGAATACTTTCGTCAGAAAGCGGCCGTTCGACGTTGAGCCGGGATGCGGGAATGATGGTTCCGTCCTGCATCTGCAGGGTGAAGGCCTCGGGAAGGGTGATGGTGCGGCGTGCCGCGGGATTCTGAAACGTCAGGGCGCCGAGGTGACCGCCAGCCGTGGTTATCCGGACGGATATCTTTTCGGTGGAGGCGGTATAGCCTGATGCGCTCTGCGCGCGCGTGATCGACTGCGCGTATATTGGACTGGCGATGGCGACGGCCATCGATAAAGCCAGATTGATTCTTATCTTCTTCAGGCGTGCTTGCATAGAACTCAACAGGCATCCTAGCGATAAACGAAATAAATAACAATATCTGATAGATTACTATTGCTTTCTTTTCATCGACATTATATTTCGGATGAAAGATGCTTTCCTGATGTCACACGCCACTGATGTGAAAGGAAACTGCTCCGTATCGGGAAATTTCGTGAGCCGATTTCATGCCTGAATTCGATATCAGTATTGCCGGGGAGATCAACCTTGATCTCATCCTCTATGGCCTGCCGGCAGCGATCCCGGTGGAACGCGAGCTGTTAGCCACGGATTTTACGCTGACGCTGGGAAGCTCCTCTGCCATTCTGGCGCACAATCTGGCTACGCTGGGAACCAGGGTCGGGTTTATTACGCGGCTGGGGCCGGATTCTCTGGGCGCGATTGCGATCGAGCGGCTGAGCGCCAGCGGGGTCGACGTAAGCCGGGTGATCCGCGCGGAAGGGCCGACGGCTACGGGCGTAACCGTTCTGCTGCATCACGGAGAGAGCCGGCATATTCTGACGTATCCGGGGACGATGTCAGAGATGAGGTGCGCGGAACTGGATTTCGATTATCTTGTGTCGGCGCGGCATTTCCATCTTTCGTCGCTGTTTCTGCAACGCGGACTGCATCCGGGTCTGCCGCAGATGTTCGGCGATCTGAAGCGCGCAGGGCTTACGCTTTCGCTGGATACGAATGACGATCCTGACGATGCGTGGGACGGAGTGCTGCACGAATTGCTGGATCAGGTGGATATTCTGCTGCCCAATGAGACCGAGGCTTGCCGCATTGCGCACCGCGATACGCTGGACGAAGCACTGGCGTGGCTCGGCCATCACGTACCGATGGTCGTGGTTAAATGCGGGTCGCGCGGCGCACTGGTTCAGCGAGGCAGCGAGCGGATGATGGTGGATCCGGTTGCGGTGCAGCCAGTGGATTCGATTGGCGCGGGAGACAGCTTCAATGCCGGCTTCCTGTCGGCCTGGGTGCGCGGCGCCGATCCGCGAACGGCTGCGATGGCGGGCAATATCGCCGGCGCGTTGTCGGTGCTGCGGCCGGGCGGCACGGAGGCTTTTCGCGATCCGTCTCTCTGGAAGCCTTTCCTCAAAGAACATGGATTTCCGGGAGCACAGGCTTCCGGCGTTCGCGTGAAGTGAGCGCGCTCGCCAGCCGGTTTACTCAAGGGCAGCGAATTTTCGCGCCATGAGAGCACAGTCCCGTGCAGCCGCAGGCACATTGTGCAATGCTGGAAGATCGGCGTTGGCACTGACCGATATCTGCACAAGCTGAGCGGAATCTCCAACGGTCTTTCGTTGGTCCTGCCTTGCCGGGAGCTGACTTGGAGGGGTATGAATTCTCGCAAAGGTGTTACGTACAACCGGCGGAAGCGAAGACATCCAGTTGTACTCAGCGTCGCTTTGCTGCTTGCGGGCTGCCATTCGTCGAGCTCTCCGCCGAAGGCCTCCGTGCAAATCACGCAGGTGCCGGTAGCGAATTCCGGGGGTCCTGTGCAGATGGACTTTATTGCGGGAAAAGCGGAAGGCGCCGCGCCCGGACAACAGATCATCATTTATGCGCGCAGCGGCATCTGGTGGATTCAGCCCTTTGCCAATCAACCATTCACCAAGGTTCAACCGGATGCGACGTGGAGGAACTCAACCCATCTGGGCACAGAGTATGCGGCTCTCCTGATCGAGCCGGGATATCATCCCTCGTCGAAGCTGAGCACGCTGCCCACGGCGGGCAACGGCATCGTGGCCGTAGCAAGCGTCAAGGGCAGGGCCGGTTCTCCGGTAGTTTCGAAGACGATTCACTTCAGCGGCTATGACTGGACGGTGCGCAGCGCAGGCAGCGACCGGGGAGGCGAGCCCAACACTTATGATCCGGCGAATGCGTGGGTCGATGAAAAAGGTTATCTTCACCTGCGCATGGGACAGGGCGGGAATGGGTGGTCCTGCGCAGAGGTGAACCTGACCCGCAGCCTCGGTTATGGGACATATACATGGGTAGTGCAGGATACCGGCCACCTGGGCCCCTCGGCGGTGCTTGGGCTTTACACTACGGACGATTACAGGATGGATGACGTGCGCGCCGAACTCGATATTGAATTGAGCCGGTGGGGCGCTTCGCTGAACAAGAATGCGCAGTATGTGGTGCAGCCGTTTTATATTCCCGAGAATGTCTCGCGTTTTGTGGCGCCCGCTGGAGTACTTACCCACACTCTGCGGTGGGAGCCGGGAAGCGCTTCTTTCAAGACAATCGCAGGCCGGTTGACGGATCATGGAGGCAAGACGGTCAACGAACATGTCTTTACTTCCGGCGTGCCGACTCCAGCGAATGAGACCGCGCACATGGATTTCTACGATTATCGGCATTCGAAAAATCCTTCCCAGCAACCCGCAGAGGTTGTTATTGAGAAATTCGAATACCTGCCGTGAGCGGGCGGCGCACAGAAGCCGGCTGAGGAATTGGCTGACGGCCGGCGCCGCCGTCCTCTGCCTGGTACATGCCGTCCTCGCTCTGGACCCCAGACGGACAATCTCGCAGTATGTCCACGATGAGTGGGGAGCGGACCGGGGATTTCTGGGCGGCGAGGTGTACGCCATTGCGCAATCCAGCGACGGGTATCTGTGGATCGGCACGGAAAGAGGCCTTGTCCGATTTGACGGATTCAATTTCGAGATGATCCAGCGACCGCTGCCGGATTTGGAGCAGATGGGCCCGGTTCGCGACCTGATCACGGATGCCGAGGGGAACATGTGGGTTCGCCTTGAAGGCCCGCGCATGCTCTGGTATCACAACGGGAAATTTGAGAATGTCTATGCGCACTTCGATCTGCAGGACATCACCTTTACCGCGATCGCGCGCGATAACGAGGGAGGCATGCTGCTCGCCGGCCTGGGAGATCGCACCATCCGGTATCGCGACGGCAAATTTACGACGGTGATTAAGGCGGAGGATAATCCCGGCACCGTGATATCGCTGGCTGAGACGCGCGATGGCAGACTCTGGCTGGGAACGCGCGAGGATGGCCTGTTTCGCGTGGATCACGGTCACGCCACCAGGATTGTCGCTGAGCCTGAGGACTCGAAGATCAATACCCTGCTGCCAGCCAACAGCGGCGGATTGTGGATCGGGACGGATCATGGTCTGCAGTTGTGGGAGGGTAACCAGCTTACGAAACCGGATTTGCCACCGTCGATGCGACAACTTCGCATTCTGGCGCTGGCCAAGGATGCCGACGGCAATATCTGGGCGGGAACGGATCACGGCATCCTGCGCATCTCTCCGGGAGAGAGTGCTTCGCTCGATCCGCTCAGCCCCGATTCTGCAGATGACGTGACCGCAACCTATGTGGACAGGAACGGCGATCTTTGGTTTGGAGGCTCTCGAGGCATCGAACGGCTGCGCAATGGGATGTTTACGACCTATTCGAAATCCGATGGCCTTCCGTCGGAAAGCAGTGGTCCGGTTTATGTCGACGGCGAAGGCCGAACCTGGTTTGCGCCACTTGCCGGAGGACTTTACTGGATGAAGGATGGGCGCGTCGAGCGCATCGCTGCCGACGGGCTGGGCAACGACGTGGTTTACACGATCAGCGGAGGCAACGGGGAAATCTGGGTCGGCAGGCAGCGCGGCGGGCTTACGCTTCTACGGGCGAATGGCGATTCGTTCTCCGCCCGCACCTACACGCAGGCCGACGGACTGGCGCAGGACAGCGTGTATTCGGTTCATCGCAACCGCGACGGGAGCGTGTGGGCAGGAACGGTGAGCGCGGGAGTGAGCAGGCTCAAGGACGGCAGGTTCACCAATTTTTCCGAAGCGAATGGATTGCCGTCCAACTCAGTGAACTCCATCGTTGAAGGCGACGACGGCACGATGTGGCTGGCCACCCCGAATGGCCTGGCTTCCTACAAGAACGGAAATTGGACAAACCGTTCGACCCGTGATGGCCTTCCCTCGCCTAATGTGAAAACTATTTTCGAAGACAGCGGGCATGTGCTCTGGATTGAAACGATCCGCGGCCTGGCTTTCCTGGAGAACGGTAAGATTCAAACGGTGCAGCGGCCGCCGGAAGAACTCCGCGAGCAGATTTTTGGGATCGCCGAGGACGGAGTGGGCTCGCTGTGGTTTGCAACCTCGGACCACGTGCTGCAGGTGAATCGCGATCAGCTGCTGAAGGGAACGATCACAGCGTCGGATGTTCAGAGCTATGGCATCGGAGAGGGACTTGCGGGGGTCGAGGGAGTGGGGCGCGACCGTTCGATGATCGCCGACCATTCCGGCCGCATCTGGATCTCGCTGAACCGCGGACTGTCGGTAGCCGATCCGAAGATTACGATGAACAACTCCGCGCCGGCGATGGTTCGCGTGGAGTCGATGACAGCGGGCGGAGCGGAAGTCGATCCCGATAGTACGCCCAGACTGCCCTCCGGAGTGGAGAGCATCGTTTTCAACTACGCAAGCACCAACCTTGCTTTGCCGGAACGGGAAAGATTCCGGTACAAACTTGATGGATCCGAACATGGCTGGAGCGATAGCGTCGCATCGCGGCAGGTCGTCTACTCGAATCTGAGCCCAGGCTCTTACCATTTCCGCATTGTTGCTGCGAGCGCCGATGGTCTCTGGAATGGCCCGGAGACGGTGATCCCCTTCATCATTGAGCCTGCGTTCTGGCAGACCTGGCAGTTTCGGGTGATATGCGTAGCGGCATCCATTCTGATCATCATGGCCTTGTATCGCCTGCGCATGTACCAGCTGACTCGCAAGTTGAATCTGCGTTTCCAGGAGCGGCTCGCGGAGCGCACGCGGATTGCCCAGGAGCTGCACGATACACTCCTGCAAGGCGTTCTCAGCGCTTCACTGCAACTGGATGTCGCGGATGACCGGCTCGCGGAGGAGTCCCCCGCCAAACCTATCGTGAGACGGGTTCTGCAACTGATGCGGAAGGTGACGGAGGAAGGCAGAAACGCTCTGCGCGGGCTGCGTACAGCGGAGACGGACAGCAGGAATCTGGAGATGGCGTTTTCACGTATACGTCAGGAATTTGTCGTGGATGAGAAGATCGGCTATCGCGTGATCGTGAACAGCGCCGCGCGCCCGTTGCGGCCAATGATCCGCGATGAAGTGTATCGCATCGGGCGGGAAGCGCTGGTAAATGCATTCATGCATGCGGACGCGAACAGCATCGAGGTCGAAGTAGAATATGCAAGCAAGCATCTGCGGGTACTGGTTCGAGACGACGGCCGCGGAATCGATCCGCAGGTGCTGCACTCCGGCCGTGAGGGACACTGGGGACTACCGGGCATGCGGGAGCGCTCCGAAGGGATCGGAGCCAGCCTGAGATTGCGGAGCCGCGTTGGCGCAGGCACAGAAGTGGAGCTGACCGTTCCCAGCGCGATTGCATTTGAGAACGATTCACACAAGACGATCTCGCAGTGGCTTCCATGGCTTAGCAGAGAGAAGTTCAAAACTTCGACGACGGATAAAAAGAAATGAGCGCAAGAGTGAGCCCTTCTTCCAGGATTCGAATTTTCTGCGTTGACGATCATCCGCTGATGCGGGAAGGTATCGCAACGGTCATCAAGAATGAACCCGATATGCTTCTGGTGGCCGAGGCAGCAAGTGGCCGCGAGGCCATCGAGGGATTCCGGGAGCATCGTCCGGATGTGACGCTGATGGATCTGAGGTTGCCGGATATCGGCGGCATCGACGCGATGGTCGCGATACGTACCGAGTTTCCGGATGCGCGGGTGATCATGCTCACGACTTTCGAAGGGGATGCGGAGATTCAGCGCGCACTCGAAGCAGGGGCACAGGGCTACATGCTCAAGAGCATGCCCCGCAAGCAACTGGTGGAGATGATCCGCAAGGTGAGTGGAGGCAAGAAACACATTCCGCCCCAGGTCGCGGCGCGCCTGGTGGAGCATCTTGGCGATGAGACTTTGAGCAAGCGGGAGATTGAAGTGCTGGAGAAGGTGGCAGGCGGAAATCGCAACAGCGATATTGCCGCGATGCTGTTCATCTCGGAAGAGACGGTCAAAGGACACATCAAGCACATTATGGAGAAACTCGGAGCTAACGACCGCACCGAGGCAGTCGCGATCGGGATCCGGCGCGGGATCATAGAGCTCTAGAACTCTATGCCCAGAGCGGGATAGCGGGTGCGGAAAAGCACTCGATCTGGGGGTCCAATTCGGTTAGGTAGTCGCTAGGCTGGAGGCTGGTGCGTCTCACCCGCGGGGGGTGTCGGCTGCAAAGGTTCTTCTCCAGCTTTCCGGAAGGGTGGCCAGGTATTGGCCTTATTTTCCTGAGGCTAACCGTTGCCCTCAACGTGATTACGCAGGGCATTTTCGCGATTGCTGCGGCCAGCGGGCCGGCGCTTGCACCCTGGTTCATCGGCATTGTCGCGATTGTTATCGGCGTGGCGCTACTGGCGGGCTGCCTGACGCCGATTGCGGGAGTATCGGCGACCATCGGCTATCTCGCGATGGGGGTCTCGGACCTGCCGGCGAATGCGGGCGGCGCGTTCCTGGCCTTCGATCTGACGGCGATATCGATTGCGCTGATTCTGCTTGGCCCGGGCGCGTTTTCGCTGGACGCAATTCTCTTCGGAAGGCGCGAGATCATCATTCCGGATGGGCGGCGTCCCCTTGATTGATGCGGAAGCCGCGGCGGCAACCTTCAGAGGGTATCCGGCGCCCCTCGATAGGGGTGCCCGACAACCACCAGTCGCAGGCGGTGAAAATGCCTTCTTTCCCGCCATGCTTTTAGCCCGATCTTCCTTCATAGTTTGTTCGATAGCTTCCAGGCGCAAAGCATCCTCGATTCCAGTCAAGACAAAAGCGAAGGAAGAGAAGGCGGCGCACGACTGAAGCGCCGTGCAAGCCCACAAGATGCGCTCATCAAGATGCGTTCGTACTGAGCGTTAATCAACAGGGAGACCGTATGACTGCTTCAACACACACAGAATCGTTCCTGGACTCCTGCCTCAGTGGCGCAACAGGAAGCCGGAATACGATGGCTTCGGCCGTATTTATTCCAGATATGCGAATGAACGATGCGAGACAGGAGTGGCAGGACCAGTTAACAAGTCTGCAGCAGTGGGTTTGCGAGCTGCTCATCAAGAATCAGCAGCTAAGAATGGCACTGATGGAAATGAAGGCGAAAGAACCTGGCGGCGTCCGGGAGCAGTAGCGAGTCCAACAATCGCCGCTATCATGGCCAGACGAACCTTTCGTCGCAGCCTCCGAGAGGTCTTTCGCTCGATTGTCTGGCGAGAGCTTCCCGAATATTAGTCCTGAGTGAGAGCAGGTTTTACGTTTTCGGAGGGCGATCGGCGGGCGTGTAACGGATCGCTTCCACGATAGAACTTGCCACCAGGCCGCCCTGGATCATGCGATCGAGATGGGGCAACAACTTCTGAATCTGCTCTTCTGTATCAATCACGGTAACGAGTATCGGCGCATTTTTCGAGATGGACAAGGTGCGTGCGTGGTAAATACGGGCGCTGGCGCCGAAGCCCTCGATGGCGCGGAATACAGTCGCGCCTCCGATCCCCAGTTCCATACATTTGGTGATGATGGCTTTGTAGAGAGGCTCGCCCTCCCACTTGTCTCCTTCGGTAAAGTGGATGCGCAACATCCGGGCCTGAAATTGCTCTTTCATCTTCACTCTCTCTATTCGACGGATTCCGAGGCACGAGGCGAGTACTTGATGATGTCGACTTCGGACAAAACCACCAGGCCCTCCTCCACCATGTCGTCGACGATGGGGAGGAACTGCTGCAGCTTCTGCTCGGTATCGATGACGGAAATCATGATTGAGGCGTCGTGGGAGAGGCTGAGCGGCTTCTCCTTGTGAACGCGGCGATGGGCTCCGTAACCGAGGATACCCCGATAGACGGTGGCGCCGGCGAGATCGTTCGCGCGCATGGCGCGGATGAGGGCTTCGTGCAGAGGCTGGTCATGCCAGCGGTCGCTCTCGCCGATGAAGATGCGCATCATCTGCGCCTTTCCCTCTAATTTTATGTGCTGAGGCACGGGCGCTTTCTGGGGCTTCGAGAGTTGGGCAGGCTTGGCGATCGTGGTCTCCTGCACTTCGATCATGCCGGTGCCGACCATCTCTTCGAGCTTGCCGAGCAGCTCGTGGACCTTCTCCGGTGTCTCGATGAACTCAATCCTCAGGGGGAGGCGGTCGGAGATCTCAACGGAATGCGAAGTGTGGATGCGATGATCGGCGCCGAAACCGGCGACTCCCTTAAGGACGGTTGCGCCGCTGCAGCCGCGGAAATAGAGGAAGTCAAGGATGCTCGAATAAGTCGAGGCGCCGTGGTGGGTCGAGCCTTCGCTCAGGTAGATCGAAACTTTCAGTGCTTTTCCAGGAGTGAGCATATTTTCCTCATTTGTCGTGGTGCGAGATGTCCTGCGAGACCCAGGATTTCCAGGCTACGGCGCTCTCATGAGATCGCTTTTGCGAGGAGGACTCCAACCCAGACACCGACCAGCCCAAAGATTAGACTCAGCACCACGTAGGATGCAGCGATCAGGAATGCGCCGGTCTGCATGTTGGAGAAGATTTCCCACTCGAAGGTGGAAAAGGTGCTGTAGGCGCCGACGAATCCAACGGGGACGAGGAATCGCCAGGCGGGGTTGAGGTCGGTGCGATCGGCGAGAAAGGTGAGAGAGAAACCGATGACGAGGCAGGCCGTGATGTTGATGACGAAGGTGCCGTAGGGAAATCTTGTTCCCATGCGGCCGCCGACCGCGGAGCCAACCCAATAGCGAGCAAGAGCGCCCAGAGAACCTCCGAGTGCAATGAAAAAGTATTTCTGCAAAGGCTCTTCTCCCTTGGTTCAAGTTCTCTGCCTGAGAGCATTCCGGTTCCGACCAGACAAGACCGTCGTTAAGGCGGAAGAATCCATCACGGACTCAGGCTGCAGTTTGTAATCAGGGACCGTGCTGAGGATGTGACTCCGCAAACAGGATTCCCTGTCAGGAGTCATCATCTGCCCATCCGCGGATGGCCGGGATGGGCAGCGGTTAAGGGTGAACTCCTTCACCGCACCAAAGACTTATGAAACACCGGGACGAAGAGAGGTGTCAAGGTGGTTCGATGAACAGTGGTTCGCATCGATGTGTGATTTGATCATTCGATCTCGAATGCCACGTATAGCATCACGCCTCCACGCTCAACTTCGAGCACGACAGCATCGCCCGGCTTAAACGCAGCCAGATCCTGTCGCAGCTGTGCCGTGTCGTTGACAGGTTTTCCATTCACTGCGTGGATAATGTCGCCCTGCTCCAGATCGGCGAGTGTCGCCGGCTCTCCGCTGAGCAAGCCTGCAACGAGGACTCCGCCTTTCGAGCGCGTCTGCATGGCGTCACTCAGTGCTCCCTTGAGATCAATGCAGAAGATACCGAGCGAAGCGATCAAATCCGTGTTCGAGTTGATGAGGTCGGAGAGATTATCGACAGCGGGCGGCGCTTCAACCGGCGTAATGCCAACGGTTACCGGCTGCCCGGAACGAAGTACCTGGATCTGCATGGGAAGACCCTGCGGGTGCAGGTACATGAAGGCGGTGTACTTGGGCAGAGAATCAATCGGCACACCATCCACCGAGGTCACGAGATCGCCCGCGCGCAGGCCCGCTGCTTCCGCCGGGCTTCCCGGGTCGACATCGGAAATGATAACGCCCCAGTCCTGAGAGAGTTTCAATCCTTTCGCGAGATCGCGCGTGATGGTCTGCGCATGTGCCCCGATCGTGATCGGGCGCATGCTGCCGTGCGCCTTGATCTGGTTGTAGGCGAAGCGCACGACCGGCTCGGGAATCGCGAACCCGAGACCTTCGCTGCCTCCGCCAGCGCTGAGGATGAAGGTGTTGATGCCCACAAGGTTACCGTTACGATCGACGAGCGGGCCGCCGCTGTTGCCCGGGTTGATAGGAGCGTCCGTCTGAACATACACCATGGGGCGATCCAGCTCGGGCTGCCTTCCGACTGCACTGACAATGCCTTTGGTGACTGTATGGTCGAGCCCTTCGGGTGCCCCGATGGCAAGAACGACCTGCCCCAGGCGAACGCGGAACTCTTCATTTGGAAGAGGCATGGCGGGAAGATCCTTTTCGTCAATCTTGATCACAGCCAGATCTGCGTAACGATTCGTGCCGATCAGCGTGGCTTCGTATACGCGCTGTTTGCGCGCAAGCGATGTGTGATAGGGAGCCATCTCCACAGTTGCGGGCGCAAGAACGACACGGATGCGCACCGCTCCGGCTACCACATGGTTGTTAGTGACAATGTAGCCGTCTGGATCGACGATGACTCCCGAACCCAGAGAGCGCTCCCGTTGCAACAGCTGCGGAGTATTGCTGTCACCCTCATGCTCGGGAACACCATACCCGGTAACCTCGATCTCCACGACGGAGCGCATGGCTTTTTCCGCAACGTCATCGATGGCCCGGTCGTAGTCCCGCAGGATTGAGGTTGTAGCCGGCTCAGCGGGAGGATTGGCCTGTCCATGCAGCTGCAGAGTGCATATAGATAGAAGAGCAAGAACGATTCCGATTTTCATTTTGAGCTAACTCGATGGCAGATAGGGTTGATGCGGAGGAAAATTCGATGTGGACGGGATGACGGGTGCTTCAACTTCATTCCATTCCAGAATCTTCAGGTCAAGTACGAAGATCGCATACATCACCGGCACCTGGAGTTTGGTGACAACGGTTGCAATGAGGAGACCGCCGATCTGCGCGTAGCATAAGGGCTTCCATAGCGGGCCGCCGTGTAATGCCAGGGGGAAAAGCGCCAGCACGGTTGCGAATACGGTGATGAGCACCGGACGAAGGCGAAGAATACCGGCGTCGATAAGCGCGTTTTCGAAATCGTCGCCGGCAATGTGGCGCTCCTCAATGTAATCGAATAGGACAATGGAGTGACTCACGATGACGCCGACCAGGCTGGCGACGCCAAGAAAGGCCATAAATCCAAATGGCTCTCCCATGATCCACAACGCGAGGAAAGCACCGATCATTCCGTAGGGAGCGGCAGCGAGCACCAGCAGAGGCTTGATTGCATTCTTGAACTGAAAGACGAGCGCAAGAAAGACAGCAACAGTTGAGATGGCCATCACCGTGGCCATGTTTTTGAAGCCGGCCTTCGTTTTGTAGTATTCGCCGCCGATCTGAATTTGATAACCGGGCGGAAGTGAGTTTTGCAATGCCTGCAGGCGGGGCATGACCTGCTTGAGCACTTCTGAGCTGAGGTGGCCGGCAATGGGAAAGCTGCGGACATTCATGGCGCGAAATTGCTCCATGCGCACGATCCGGCCCGTAACCAGGCTGTGACTCACGGTAGAGATCTGCGAAAGCGGAATCTTCGAGTTGTCCTGGGATGCGTAGACGTAAAGATTCTGAACATCCGACAGATGCGCCCGATCCGACATGCGCGCCCGCGCAACAATGGGTATTTGCTTTTGACCTTCCTGGAGAACACTGACAGTCGTGCCGCTGATGGCCGCAGTGGATGAATTGGCGACGTCCATGTTGGTAACGCCTGCCAGGTTGGCGCGATCAGGATCGACGGTCAATTCGACAAGTGCGTTATCTTCGCCCCACTCGTTGCGCGTGCGCTCAGAGAGCGGAGAGGAACGGAGAATATCTTCAATCTGGCGGGCGATGCCGCGCAGTTGCCGGATATCGTCGTCTTCCTGTGAAGCGTTGACGTCGGCAGTGCTTGAGACCCGGATCTCTATCGGGTAGTCCATCGGATTTGTGAGCAGCTGACGCGCGTCCAATCGCGCACCGGGGATCGATGCAGTAAGGACCGGTTGAAGCTCCCGGATGAATTGCGGAGTGATTTCCTTGTCCGTAACCTCGATGATGACCTGGGCGTAGTTGAGCTGCTGTAATTGCGGCGATGCCGAAAACCAGAAGCGCGGGCCGCCTCCGCCAACAAAGGTCGTGATGTAGCGCAGCACAGGGCGATGCTGACCGTTGGCGTGTTCGGCCGCGAATTTCTGTGCCTGCCGGCGGACAACCTCTTCGACTTTCAGCGCGGCCTCGTTTGTCGCACCAAGGTTCACGTCATTCGGGAGCCATACATCGACGTACGACCAGTACTGAATATCCTCGGGGAAAAAAGCTGTGTTCAGCCTGGAAAGGATAAAGAAACCAACGCCGAGGAAGAGCAAAGAGGCGTAGAAGAACTTCCACCGATGATGAATGGAATACCGCGCAATGCGCGCGTACCAGCCGTAGAAACCCACCTCTCGCATTTCTTCAATCGACTTCTCCTGTTTCTTCTCCGGGCGCAGCAGATAGTAGGCGAGGAGTGGCAGAAAAGTCATGGACACCAGGCGCGATGCGACCAGGGCACAGGTCATGACGATCGGCAGGCTGTGCAGGAAATCACCTGTGCTGCCGGTAACCAGCAGAAATGGCAGATAGGCGACAATATTTGTCACCGTCGCATACATAATTGCCGTAGCCAGCTTGGTAGGCCCAAGCCAGGCCGCGATGACGTTAGGATGCCCTTCCGCAAGCGCCCGTTTGATGGAATCGCCAGCAAGGACGGGGTCATCGACTAACAGGCCGAGGGCGATGATCAGTGTGGCAACGGAGACCTGCTGGATATCGATGCCAAGCATGGACATGGCGCCGAAAGTCATGGCGAGGGTAACCGGCATCGAGATCGCCATCAACAGGGCTGAGCGCCACTCCCAGAAACCAATCCACGAAACAAGCACGACGAGCGCGATCGCCTCGTACAGCGCGTCCATGAAGAGGCTGATATTTTCGTCAACCTGCAGAGGTTGGTCGGATGTCCGCGCAATGATCAGGTCGTCCGGCAGATATTGCTTGACTGCTTCCAGCTTCGCTTCCACGCTCCTGCCGAAGGCGTCGATTTGCTGGCCATCCTTCATTTGTACGGCGATGGTGACGGCGCGGCTGCGATGCCACTTCCCTTCCTTATCCGCCCAGCTGAAGAAATTGAGATATTTCGCGGGGCTTTGATACCCGCGAGAAATCTCCACCAGATCGCGCAGGTAGACCGGGCTCTGGCTCGCGGAAGATGATGCCCCGACGATGACGTCTCCGATCTGTTTCGGACTCGTGAATTTTCCCGACGGATCGATCTGAATGCTCTTCGTGTCGACCTCAAGCTGGCCGCCGGGCAGGGTGATATTCCGCGCGCCAAGGATATCTTTTAGATTTGAGGGTTGCAGGCCGTACGCTGCGAGACGGTCCTGCGAATAGTCAAGATAGACCTGCTCGGGCAGCACACCTTTGCAATCAATCCTGGCTACCTCGGGCGCCCCCTGCAGGGTGCGTGCAATCAGGTCGGTAAAGTCATCCAGTTCGCGATACGAATACCGGTCGCCGGCGACGGCAGCGAGTTGCCGTTCCGTATCCGACGGATCGCGAATGAATGCGGCCTGCCAGGCGTCAGGATGAATCTCAGAGCGATGCAGATTATCTTCGACCCATTGTTCGCCGAAGAAACGCAGCTGTTCATCGCTCAACCTCGTTGTCACATCAACGCCAATGAAGCCGCTGCCCTCAAAGAAATGTGGATCGGCGATTGCGCGGCTTTCGACCGCCGCTTTGATGACTGTCGTGAACGGTTCGCGAATCAGTGCCGAAGCGACAGAATCGGGAAACGCATAGACGATGCTGAGACGCGGCTGCGGAGCCTTTCGGCCTTCCGCTGCGCGAGTGAGCGCGATATCCCGCGCGATGGAGCGCGCACGTAAGGCGATATCGATGGCATTTGCCGGAGGGCTCGCCACCGTGAGCATCATGGCCGCCGTGTCACCGAAATCGCTGTTGAACTGGATCGGTCCCGCGCCCTGCGGAAGCTTGCTGTTGAGCGCGTTCAGCTTTAGATTGATGTCCGCGAATTGCTTCTTGGTGTCAGATACGTTGTCTCCGAGTTGTACGTAGACGAGCGAGAGACCGGGAAAGCTGATCGAGCGGATTCCGAAATCTGCAGGCGTCGGTCCCTTTACGAAAGGATTCTGCGCCATGGTCTGTTCAACCGGCCGCGTGACAAGCTGCTCTACTTCTTCCGCCGTGGCTCCGGGCCAGGATGTTGAAGCGACCGCGACGCGCACCGGGATGATCGGATCCTTTCGCTTGGGCATGTGTTCATATCCGTACCATCCCCACAGCGCGGCAATGAGCAGAAGCACAAATCCAACCTGGCGATGCTCGGTGAAGAAGCGCGCCGTGTTGTGCGTGCTCGCGATGTATTCGGCTTCGGACTTGTGGCTCATGCTGTTTGCAAAGTTGTTAAGGAATTACGCGGACCTGTTCTCCGTCCTTGATTAACGTGGCTCCTGTGCTGATGACCCGCTGCCCTGCCTGGAGTCCCCCATTGACGCCGATCATGTTTCCGTAGACATCACCCAATTCAACGGAGCGAAGTTGGGCTGATTCGATCTCTCCGTCCCCTTCAGCGGTAAAAACCGCAAATCCACCGGGCCGCCGTGAATCACGTACAACGGCGGACAGCGGCACGGACATCACGGCACGCGGCAATGGCGAGCCCTCGAGCGACAGTGAAGCGATCATTCCCGATTTCAGTTCGTTCCTGGGATTCGCGATCGACACTTCCACAGAGAAGACGCGGCTCTTGGCATCCGCTGATGGAGAGATCGCGGTTACATGCCCGTGAAATGGCTGCGGAAGAGCATCGGTAGTGATGATTTGCGATTGTCCGACGCTCACCCGGCTGATCGAAGTATCAGGAACTCCGAAGACGGCTTTGACGGTCTTCGTATCGGCGACGGTGAAGCCGTTTGTCGCGGGACTGACGTAGCTTCCGGTATCTACGCTGCGGCTCACGATCCATCCATCAAACGGAGCTCTGAGCGAGCAATAGGCCAGCGCCGTTTGCGCTTCACTGATCTGCGCTTTGGCTGCCGCGACAGAGGCCGCGGAACTATCCAGTTGCGCCTGGGCCGAGTCGAGCTCGGGCTTGGTCGCGCTTTGCGTCAAGTACAGGGCGGAGGTGCGATCAAAGGTCAGCTGCGCCTTTTCGTGCTCGGCCTGGTAACCGGCAAGTTGTGCTTTGGCCTGCGCGAGCTTGTCCTCGTAATTCTGCTGATTGACCACGGCGAGTATCGTGCCCTTTGTTACCCAATCGCCTTGATCGATATTGCGCATGCCTCCGCTGGCACTGCTCACCTGGCGTATGCGGTCCACATAGCCGCTGGATTGAAATGCGAGATTCACCTGAGAATAAGGGACAATGCTGGCCGAATAGCGGGCAGTGTTTCCCACGTCGATAGTTTGGACGAGGGCAGTATGAACCGGCAGAGGAGTCTTGCCCGTGGCTGCGCTCTGCTTGCATCCCACGGCGCATACAGATAACGCAGCTGCCGAGGTTACGAAAAGGAATCGCAGCATCCGCTCACTCCTCTCCCAAAGATTTCTCGAAATTAGCCTTGGCGCTCCAGAAACCCAGCAGGCTCTCTTCGTACTCGTTATTCGCACTGGCGACGGCAGCTTCCTGGTCCAGTACGTCGCGAAGCAGGACGGCCGATTGTTTGAACTTGTCATTCACTTCACGCAGCTTTTCATTTGCCGCCGCCAGAGCCGCGTCGGTTACCGAAAGCAGCACGCGGCTTTCGGAGAGTTTGCGAAAGTTGTTATCTACATCAAGAATGACCTGTGCTCGAGCCTCGTCGAGCTGAATCTTGCTTTGATTGACCACGACATCTTTCTGCTTCACATCATCTTTGCGCCGGCCCCAATCAAAGGGCTCCCATCGCATTTCGAAACCTGCCGAAGCGATGTTCTGGGGCAGGATCGCCGTATTGAATGGAGTCGTGTAGTGAAAGGCGGCGCCGACATCCGGAATAAATTGGGCCTTCGCCAGCTTTCGGTCGTATTCCGCGCGGCGTGTATCAATCTCCGCTTCTTTCACTTCGGGGCGCTGAGCGAGAGCGGTCTGTCGTGCAAGTTTCAGGTCCATCTCCACAGGTTCAATCGGCGGCACCTGCTGGGTGCGAAAAGGCGTATCAGGATCACGGCCGAGCAGATTGTTGAGCTTTTCCTTTTGCGTCTGCAACGTGTCGTTGAGCTGGATGACCTGAAATTGTGATTGGGCCAGCTTGGCCTTTACATCGAGACTGCTGGAATTGAGCACCGCCTTCTGAGCGATGTAATCGAGAACAACCCGGTCTGTCTCCTGGTACTCCTTCACCATGGCATTGGCTGCACCGAGAGCGCTTTCTGTCTGCAGCACCGCGTAGTAGGCGAGCTTTACATCGGCGGCAACTGATTGGCGTTTCCCCTCATACTGCTGGCGCGACAGATCTGTGTCGAGCTTCTGTTCCTGAATTGCCAGACCAATCTTGTAAAGCTGCGTTAAGGGCTGCGCGACCTCATCGATCGTGTATCCAGTAAAGCCCGATGACAGGTTGACTTTCGTCTCGCTCGACGGGTTTGGCTTGCTATTCAGCGTGCCAAAAAGGCCTTCCGGAAAGGTGAATGTCGGGTGAGTCAGGTTTCCTGAGCCGAATACATAGGTCGTGAAGGAAGGCAGGCGCTTTGTTTTGGTTGATGCGACCTGCCATTCTGCCTTGACGATGTCGAGCTTGGCGATGTTTGCCGGGCGGTTACTTTGAAGCGCAATCTGGATCGCCTCTGAGAGAGAGAGCTCGGGCTCCTGCGAAAATAGAGGCTTTCCGGTCATGAGAAGACACGCCAGAGCGATGATCGCGTACGTTCGCATGAGCCCGCTTCTTTTTACCGGCGCCTGCCACCGCCCTGGGGACCAAGGCTGTTGAGGTCGTCGAGCACTGCCTGACGATCCGCGGGGCGGAATGAGCCTGCATTCATGACGGCTTCAATCTGCGACTTCGCGCCGTTCAGGGCCCTCATCTGTTGAAGCGGATGTCCCTGGTCACCCTTGATTCCCTCCAGGCTATTCAGGCTGTCCTGAAGCTGCTGCACCTGCGCTTCGGTGGGATTGCCGAACATTACGGCTTTAAAGATATCCTTGCCCAGCTTTTTTCCCGGACTTGGCGGATCGGCAGATGCGGCCGGCTGCGTCTTGTTCGCCAGTACCGCCTGCAGGTCCTCGCGCAGCATCTCGCGATCCTTCGGGTCGACGCTGGCCATGGTGGCCTTCATGCTGGAAACAGCGTGGTAGGGTGTGAGCAGATCGATGGGGGCTCCGGGCGTCTGTTCTGATTTCGCAGCCTTCAGAATCTGCGCGTCAGCCTGGAGCTGTTTCACCTGGGCGACGGTGACGCTGCCATTCAGCACAGCGTTCTTCAAGTCCTGCTGAAATTTCTCCATTGCGGGATTCGTTTCCTGCGCAACGGCAGCGAGGATCGGCAGCGCCATTGCGAATGCCAACAACGGGAGTGGAAGGTTTCGAAGATTTTTCATGCGTCCTGCCTTGTCATTTGGTTGAAATCAACGGACTGAATATCCACGGGCATCAAGGCAGGTGGACATGGACTTCTTGAAGTTATCCATGTTCTGCTGCTCCTGTGTTTTCGCCGTGCTGACTTGCTTCTGAGCCTGTTCTTCCTGCTGCTGATTCTTGCGGGCTCTGGCCGCGCCGAGAATTGCGCCGCGCTCGGCACCGGCCGCCGGGTCGCCCCCGGCAGCACCGGAGATCGCCGCTCCGCGCGCAGCACCCTTCGCCGCTCCATGGTCTTTGGTGTTGCTCTGCGCCTGCGGCTGAGAACCGGTCGTTGTTGCGTCAGGATTGAAACCTGTCTGGGTTTTGGCGTTGTTATAGCATTGCTGCTCATCGGTCAGTTGCTGGGTCGCACTCTGCTGTTTCTGGGGGTACACATAAAGCCCAACCGTGCTGCCCATGCCTTTCACCGGCGGTTGGTTGCCCTGTTGCCCGGCAGCAAGAAGAGCGCTTGTCAGGATCAAAGAAAGGGCGCAGTGAGTCTTGAAATTTGTCATCGTTTGTTTGCCCTTCACCCGCCAGTTGCTTCCGGGTTTCGTCGCCGGCAATCGGATGGCGGAACGCCGGTCCAACCTCAGTCATCCACAGCCTTTTTGCGCTTCGGAACGAAAGGACAGTGCTCTGCCAGGATTCAAACCTGCTACAGCTTCACATCGTGCGATATCGTCTGGGGAGCCGACCGGGAATCTTGGGGAGGAGGAATTGATTCCGACGGCAGTCTCTCGCGCACTTTGGCGAAGTGTCAATATAGATGGCCTAAAGCTTTTGTAAAAGATCGTCTAAAGACGATCTAAACCGCAAACCCCATAGTTATTCAGCAATATAGGACGGTTTTGATATTCAATACCGTGAGCGGTGGACTATACTTCGGGCAATCCCTAATCATGATCGGAGGCTGAAAAGATCTTTCAGGCAGCCGCCGGCGTGGTCCCCCAGGGCCTTGCGAGACTGTGCCGAATGCCGCACGCGCATTTCTGCTTTGAAGAATTTGAGCTTGATACGGAGAGCTGCGAGCTGCGGCGCCTGGGATACCACCTCAAGGTGGAGCGCATGCCCATGCAGCTCCTCATGCTGCTACTGGAGACTCCGGGAAAGCTTGTTCGCAGGGAAATCATTGTTGAAAGGCTCTGGGGTCAGAATGTGTTCGTTGAGACCGAACACAGTATTAACACCGCGGTTAACAAGCTAAGGTCCATCCTGCGAGATGACCCCAGGAATCCGCGCTTCATCCGGACGGCGGTCGGACAGGGTTATTGCTTCATTGCTCAAGTGAGCGTGCTTCAACCCGTTCAAGAGCCAGCCATAGCGGGGTCCTTGTCATCGCTACCTCTCGAGAGCCTCCCCGCTACCACACCGGTCACGGGGAACGGCCACTCGCCTAAGTCAGACCAGGCAGAGGCGCCGGCCTTTCCAGGCTTTCAGAGCTCGAAAAACGGGACGCCGGCGGCCGAGCCTCCAGCTGTAACCGCCAACAAGACGATTGGAAGCAAAGCGTGGCTGATCGGCGGGATGATCGGATTCCTAGCTGCACTGGTGGTAGTTGCTCTGGTCGTTTACTGGCGGAGGTCAGAAAAGGTCTCCCAGGAGTCACAACGTCCTGAGGTTCATTCGGTCGCGGTATTGCCCTTTCGCAATCTCGCGCAAACCTCAGATCAGGATTATCTGGTCGACGGCATGACGGATCAGCTGACGACCGAACTTGCGCGGAGCACTTCCCTGCACGTGATATCGCAGCGATCGGCAATGCAGTACAAAGGCGTAGAGAAACCTCTTCAGGAAATTGCGCGCGCTCTGAATGTTGACATCATCGTCGAAGGATCCTATTTGCACGAAGGGAAGCAGGTGCGCATTACTGCGCAGTTGCTGGATGCTCGCAACGATCGGCATCTGTGGGCACAAACCTACGACGAAAGCGATAAGGATCTATTGACGGTTCAGGACCGGGTCACAAACGACATGGCTCAACAGATCGCGATCGCGCTGGGCGGTAACTTCGCACGATCAAAAGAGAAAGCCGTCAAGCCAGGCGCGCGCGAAGCTTATCTTCGTGGACGTTATTTCTGGAATGAGCGGACCAGAACATCCATCGTCAACTCAGTGAAGTATTACAGCGACGCCATTCGCGAGGACCCCAACTACGCTGCCGCCTACGCGGGTCTGGCCGAAGCGTATGTGTTGCAGGCAAGTTATGGCGATTCTGATCCGTCCGATAGCTTGTGGAAAGCGCAATACGCGGCGGAGCGCGCCCTGGATCTCGATAACACGCTCGGAGAGGCTCACACCGCTCTGGGCGCTGTCCTGGTTGAACGCGACTGGGACTGGACGGGCGCCGAGAGAGAGTACAAGCTCGCGCTCAAGCTGAACCCGGCTGACGCAACGGCCCACCATTGGTATAGTCTCCACCTTTCACGGATGAGAAGACCCAGAGAAGCCGAAATCGAGATTCAACGGGCGCTGGCGCTTGATCCGCTCTCGCTCATCATCAATACCGACGCTGCGGAAACTGCGTATTGGGCAGGAGATCTCGAGAAAGCCCTCACACGCGCCGATGGTGTCCTGGCACTTGATCCTGATTTTGCCGAAGGGCATCTGACCAAAGGAAAGATCCTTGTGGCACTTCACCACTATTCTGAAGCTCAGGTTGAATACAGAATCGGAAAACGACTCGGCAATTTTCCTTATTATGTCGATGCTCTTCAAATACAGGCGATGGCGCTTGCCGGCGACAAGGCAGACGCTCTGAAACGCGTGAAGGAATTAGAGGCCGGCTGGCCTGCAAATGGCATTTCCGGATCTGAATTTGCGATGGTCTACTGCGGCCTTCACGATATCGACAGCGCCATGAAGTGGTTTGATATCGCATATCGAAAGCACAGTCGAGATATGGACATGATCGGGGTCGATCCGGTTTACGATGGCTGCCGCGAAGATCCTCGCTTTGCTTCCCTGCTGCAAAACCTGCATATGCCTGCTGTTAACCACTAAGTCCGAATCGCTCCGGCTTGGGTCCGGGGCAGATTCGTTCACAGGCTCGGGCCACTCCTCTTAATTCGGCAAGGCCCCGCAGTCGCCCGACAGCGGGATAGCCTGGATGCGCTTCCCTCTCTTTGTCCGTAAGAAGCTCCTGGCCATGGTCTGCGCGAAATGGCAGAGCGAGCCGATCTCCGGCGGCCTGACGACGGCGTTCTTCCTGGAGGAGTTCGATTACGATTTCGATTAAATCGGCATCGCCCTCGAGGTGCGCCGCTTCAAAGAAGCTCTCGGTATCGGCCTCCCGCTGTGTCGATCGCAGGTGGGCAAACCAGATGCGGTGCGCAAAGCGGCGGACCATCGCGATCAGATCGTTATCGGCGCGGACCCCAAGCGAGCCTGCGCAGAAGGTAATTCCATTGGAATTGCCCGGCCACAGGCTGAGAAGGCGGGCAAGATCGTCGGCTGTGCTGACAATCCGTGGCAGCCCCAACAGGTTTCGCGGAGGATCATCCGGATGAACACAGAGCCGCATGCCAAGCTGCTCGGCAACTGGACAGACTTCCTGCAGAAACGCGGCTGCATTCGATCGAAAATCATCCGCGTTTATTCCACGGTAACGGTCCAGAAGGGATCGGACCTCATCCAGGGTGAAAGCGCCGTTGCCTCCGGGAAGTCCCTGAAGAATCGTACTCATCAGCTTGTCGCGCTGCGGCACGGACATCTCGCTAAACAGCGCGTATGCGGCACGACTGCGATCTTCGCCCCAGTCCCCTTCCGCTCCCCTTCGCTTGAGCATGCATACATCAAATGCCGCAAACGCCGTCGCGTCGAAACGCATCGTCGTGGCTCCGCTGGCAAGCGGAAAATTCAACTCGGTTCGCATCCAGCTAAAGAGCGGCATCAGGTTATAGGCAACGATGTGGATTCCGCATGAGGCGAGATTTCGCAACGATTCGATGTAGTGGCCGATCTCTTTCTCATAGCCGGGCTCGCGCAGCTTGATGCGCTCGCTGACGACCAGGCTTTCAACGACCGTCCATTCCATGCCCGCGGCTCGCACCGCATCCTGGCGCTTCTTGATCGCCTCTACCGTCCACGTTTCCCCAATGGGAATTTCGTGCAGCGCGGTAACGATTGCCACGGCGCCCGCCTGCCTTGCGTCAGAAAGCGTCACTCTATCGGTCGGACCAAACCATCTCCAGGTCTGTTGCATGATTCACCTCGAGAATCGAGCGGGTTACCGCTCCTCTTTGACTGCGCAGTTAATTCTCTTCTATCAGCAATGGCACCGCTCCAAGCAGAGCTGCGCGCTCACCAAGCTCTGCGGCACGCACAACCGGCTTGCCCCACGCGGCCCAGGCATGCCGGTTGACATGGTCCTGGACAAAAGGCACGATCACGTCCGCACGACGCATGACGCCTCCACCTATGATCACAACCTCAGGGTCGTAGGCATGGATCAACGCGACGGCATTGGCGGCCCATACTTCCAGGCAATGCTGCCGCACATCAAGGGCGACCGGATCGCCACGATCAGCTGCATCGAAGAGCACACGAAAATTCAGTTCCGGTTCGCCGGCAAGAGAGCTGGCCGCAAATGCCGGATGCTCCCGTATGATGGCCGGAAGAGCCCAGCCGGAGGCTTCCGCTTCAGCGCATCCTATGTTTCCGCATGTGCAGGGCCGTCCGCGAAAATCGACCGGCAAGTGACCGCCGAGGCAGGCCGCCTGGGCGTGAGCACCGCGCAGCAGCCGGCCCTGGATCATTGCGGCTCCGCCAATGCCCGTGCCCAGCGTCATCATCACCACATCGTTTATGCCCTGAGCGCTTCCGGCAAATTGCTCTCCCAGCAGAGCCATGCGTGCATCGTTTTCCATGCGCAGCGGCAAGGCTAAAGCCTCTCTGCTCCATGCGTCCAGGTCGAGTTCTTTCGCGTCTTCATACTTCTTCAGGGTGGAGAGAATGTGGCCAGTCCGGTTATCGATGATGCCCGGAAAGCCGACAGCGAGCCCAGAGCACGCATCCACAGTCTCGCCTGCTTCATCCAGAAGCTGCCGCAATATCTGCGCGACAACAGGCAGGATCGAAGCGAGACCCTTAGCGCTCTCCGTTTCAAGTGATGCGCTGGCGAGGATTCGTCGATCACGGACCACCGCACAGCCGATATGTGTTCCGCCCATGTCGAGCGATAAGGCAAGCATCAGAGGTGTCCTGTCTGGTCTATCAGTATTAAGAAAAGTGCCGGCTCATGCCGGCAAGAATAAAAACGGCAAGTACCAGCAATGCAACCCCGCCCCACTGAATCCTGATCGGCAGACGTCCGGTGTTCTTCCATTCGCCGGTCACCATGCCCAGCAGGCTTGCAGTAATCACAATGAGAGACATGAAAAGCGGCCATCCGAGGACCGGTCCCAGGGCACCCAATTTCGCGGCAGCAACACCATACAAAAGCGTACTGCCCAGCCAGAGCACCGCCATCACCAGCGCCAGGGCCCAATGGCCGGCTTGTCCTTGCGCAAACTTGTGGCCGGTGCGATTTTTTCGTAAGAGCCACAGGCAATATAAAAGGTTCGGAATTGACCCGGCCAGCATAAGCGGCATCCAGACGGCGTTTGCGGCATTCAGTTCTCCCGCCCCGGCTTGCCTTGCCGATTCGGCGAGCCCGCCTCCGAAAGCCAGGCCGAGATTGATGAATGAGGCCCCGAAGCCGCAGAGGATAGCGAGAGCTATCCCGAGCGCAGAACTCTTGTGATCTTCGGAGTATTGGTTGAGGGCTTTCTCACGCATTCGTCCGGCAATTGCGCAGACAAGCACGCCGGCTATCACTACCCCAACCCCGCCGAGCACGCC
>Ga0335075_10001685_pt1 | contig 36082 bp, 24 predicted proteins | sample Lox_Sample_24_FD_206723 | JGI IMG/M metagenome (GOLD analysis project Ga0335075, IMG submission 206723) | Soil microbial communities from Loxahatchee National Wildlife Refuge, Florida, United States - Lox_Sample_2.4 | ecosystem: Environmental > Terrestrial > Soil > Wetlands | place: USA... | reverse complement strand
GCTCGATCGCCCACCACTTGCCCGTGCGGCCGGCTCCGGACTGGACTTCATCCGCGACCAGCAGAATCCCGTATTTATCGCAAATGCGGCGAAGCTCCTGCATGAAGATCGTGGGCGCGACCACGTATCCGCCCTCACCCTGGATCGGCTCGATAAAGATGGCGGCAACTTCCTCGGGTGCCATCGTCGTCTTGAAGAGCTTCTCTTCGATATAGCGCGCGCAGTCCAGCGCGAAGGCTTCTTCTTCCTGAGATCCTCCGCTACAGCCGCGATAGGTATAGGGATAGCGCACGTGCGTCACTCCCGGCACCAGCGGCGCAAAACGGCGGCGCTGCTGCGGCTTTGAGGCAGTCAGAGACAGCGCGCCCATGGTGCGCCCGTGAAATGCTCCGAAGAATGCGATCACGTTCTGGCGTCCGGTGTGATAGCGGGCGATCTTGAGAGCGCACTCGACTGCCTCGGCTCCAGAATTGCCGTAGTAAAAACGATGTGGTCCGGGCATCGGAGCGATAGCCGAAAGCCGCTCCGACATGGTTACCAGCGATTCGTAATAGAAATCGGTACCCGAAATGTGGATAAGCTCAGCCGCCTGGTCCTGGATGGCCTTCACCACCTCGGGATGGCAATGTCCGGTCGAGGTGACGGCGATCCCGGCTGCAAAATCAAGGAATTCATTTCCGTCCACGTCTTCCACGCGCACGCCTCGCCCGCGCTTCGCCACCATGGGATAGGAGCGCGTGTAACTGGGCGAGATCAGGCGGTCGTCATCGGCGACCACTCGCTGCGCATTCGGACCCGGCAGTGTGGTCACCAGTTTCGGTCCGTGCTGGGCGTAGAGTTCAGATTTCGTCGTCATCGTTCTCTCCTTAGGGGCGGGTTCGCCCGCATGTTCGAGTGCTTTCTGACGGGGGCTTTCGGTCGGTGGGTCCCTTAATCGGCGCCGGAGGCGCGTATCTCTGGACGAGTAGTCCCGCCGAAGGCGCTAGCGCTGGACGCGTAGTCCCCCTAGTCGCTGCCGAAGAGACTAGGTCGCGTGCGGGTGGGCAGCACGCGGAGATGCTGGCGAGGGGCGATGGCACGTGCGAATGCCCGGTTCCAGCGCTTGCGGCTGGAATCGTTGTGCGAATTGGTCGCAGGGGCTCGCATAAGCTCTCGTTGGGCTGAGGATACCACGCGGCACACACGTCAGGCGACAGGCTTGTGCTGCAGTCGGTGACACCCCGCCTTCAGATAGACATGCGCCATGCGCTGCCATGTTGCTTCAGCGATGGATCATTCCGCGTCGGTCACTGGGAGGTGGGCGAAGCAATATACCGAAGACCGGTCATGCTGGGCAGAAAACAGTAGGCGCTCCCACGAGTGATCACGAATCGCTCGAAACCACTAACCTTGACGGAACTGGTGGGCGAAGTCGGGATGGTAAACACGCTCGATGACGGACTATTGGCGCCAATCAAAGGGTCGACGCCGGAGATCATCCCGCCAACAAAGTTATCCGTGTTCATCCATTGCGACATGAGGAACTGAAACTGATTCGCGAAATCGGCATTGATGAAGTAGCCGATGAGTCCCCGCTCGATGCCGTCGTCGGGCTGCTGAGGATTGAACGCAGGACCATAAGGAACATTGCGCCGTATGATCCGCGCCTGCTGGGTGAAAAAGCCGGCAACAATTTCGTCCCGTGGATTGCCGCGGCGTATGTGAGCGCCGATGGGGCAAGCTACGCCCTTGGGGTCTGGCTCAGATTGACCGGGCGCGGTACCGGCGTACAGGAACATGTTCAGGCGATCGGACGGGATAGGGCATGGAGCCGCGGGGCAAAGCGCCAGCGGCTGACCGCTTCGCCAGCGTCCCAGGAATTTAGCTGCAAGCTGGTCGGGCGTGAGATTGACTGTGGACGCGGCCGCCTGCAGATACTTTTCGAACCCGGCCACCTCCTGCTTGAGAATGCGAAAGGCTGCGAAGCTGCCGTTGCGTCCCAGTGGGGTGTCGGCCACGCCCGGAGAGTATTTGTTGGCAAAACTATTCTCATAGCCGAGAAGGAAATCCCCTGCAGGCGAGCTCCCGTCCTTGTTTACGCCCAGGCCAGGATAGGGCCGCGCGGGTTTGGGTCCTCCGGCAATCCACGGCTGGGAAAGGCCATCTCGATAGCCGAAATGGACATATCCGTCGGGAAGAGCGTGGCCATCGTGGCGATGGGTGAGACGGAATGAATCTGAAATCGCGGTGAGCAATTCGGAGGTGCGCGATTCCAGTTCATGAGAGGTGCGCGCGAAGAGCGAAAAGATGGCGTGAACCTCGGACGTAACGCCCATGTTGCCTTCCCAATTGGCTGGCGCGCTGGCATCCACATCGAAGATTGCTGTGGCGTTGCCGATGGCTCCGCTGGCAAATTCGGGCGCGAACCCCGCCAGAAGTGTCGGTGGCACGCCCAGAGCCGACAGTCCTTCGTAAGTGAATGCCAGGTTCAGCGTATAGTCCGGCTTCACATGCCACGTGGCAGCGGTGGTAATGGCCAGTTTTTCAGGGTTGATTGTCGCTGGAATCGATCCGATCAGGTTGCCAATGAAGATTCGTGCACGGCCTGCGTCCGCAACCGCGACAATGAAATGCCTGACACGGGCGAACGAACCGTAACCGCGCAGAATGATTCCTTGAATATCGTCCAACTGGAGCGTACTCACATCCGCCTCGGGTTATTGGGGAGGCGCGCATCCGTTGCCCCATATCTGCACGACGGTGCAGCTGGGATAGGCCGAATAGAGACCCGTTGGCAGGTTGTACTTGCTCACGAAGGCCTCGAAGTCAGCGACATTCTGTTGCACCGGGAGCGGAGGAGCCGGGTCTACGCAGGAGAGGAGCGCGTTGAACACGTCTCCCAGCAGATTCGTGAACGCCTGGATGTAGGCGTTAAAGTCGCCGTCGTAAGCGGTGATCACAAACAGATATTGAGTGCCGGGAATCATGAGAAACCGGGCAAAATGAACGGTACCTACCTTGTTGAGTGCGGCATTAATGGCGGCCTGATTCTCCGCGAGATATTCGAGAACCGTCTGATTTTTGCCGGGCTGGATCGTCAGCATCAGGTTGAGCGGATTCTGAACAGCAGTGGCTACAGGAGCGGGGGCGGATGACATGATGGTTCCCCTTCGGCCTTTGGATTTTTGCGGCTTTTACTGCGCGGCGCTGAGAATACCATGCACGCTGCATATCCGGCGACGTTACTAGCCGGCGCGTGCGGATCAGCCCGCAATTGTCAAAGCGGACCCTTTCCGGACGGGGCAATTATCCGCCCCCTTACCGGAACTTACTTGGCCTACTTTTTCCGTCGCCCAGCTAAAATAGAATTAGGGATTAGAGAAACAAAACAGAGCTTTACGTAACAAGCAACGGACCGCCAACCGGCGGTCTTTTCAATTTTGTTGGGCCTTGAAAGGGATCCTAGACTAACTCCAATGTTATCAATGATGTGCCGGTAAGCCTCGCAGAATCAGTGATCAGGGTTAAGTCTCAGAGATTCTATGAGTTGCTGGAAAGCTCCATGGAATCAATGATTTTCCTACTGTGCCATGCATGAAAACTTAACAGAATGAATGATTTACACACGAGAGGCGATAGCGGGCAGGGGGGAGGGGGTAGGCATCCCTAAACGGAAAGTAGCTCGAACCGGTCCACATCCACCAGTCCGAAGTCGGTGATCTTGAGATGAGGGATCACGGGAAGGGGCAGAAAAGCAAGATGCAGAAAAGGCTCTGAAAGCGTGCATCCCATCGATCGGACTGCTGAACGCAGAGAATAGAGATCGCGCCGCACCGTCTCGAAAGGTTCCAGGCTCATCAGTCCCGCAAAGGGCAGAGCGAGCTCGGCCAATACGCGGCCACCCTGAACGGCGACAAACCCTCCTCCGAGTACCCGCAGGCGATTGACGGCCACAGCCATGTCATCGTCGTTCGCCCCGACCACGCATATGTTGTGACTGTCGTGACCGACCGAGGAAGCCAGGGCGCCGTGACGGAAGCCGAAGCCCCTGACGAATCCCCGGCCGACGTTGCCATTGCGCCCGTGACGTTCGAGCACGCAGACCTTGAGCAGGTCGCGCTCCGGATCAGAGTGGCGCTGCCCATTTCGGTACGGAACGCTGGCCTGAAGGTGCTCGGTGAGAATCTTGCCGGGAATGATCCCAATCACCGGTGTCGCCGAACCTGCAGCGGGCACGGCAAACGTCTCCGCCGTGACGGTCTGCAGGCGAATCGTGTTCCCACCCGGGGGCTTGGGGAACGCGCGCTCTGCGAAGCTCTCCGGCGTAACCTTGCTGCCGCGGCGGAAGACGGAGTGGATGGCGCAGGTCTCGAGATCATCGAGAAGGAGGAAATCCGCCAGGTAGCCAGGAGCGATCAGTCCACGGTCCGTCAACCCGAAGCCGCGCGCCGCCGACCAACTCGCCACCCGGTAGACGGCGGCGACGGGGGCGCCTTGGGCAATCGCACGCCGAACCAGAAAATCGAGATGCCCCTCCTCGTGAATGTCCAGCGGATTGCGATCGTCGGTGCAGAATCCGAGAAATGGCGAGGAGAACTCGCTGATCAGTGGGACGAGCGCGGAAAGATCCTTCGAAACCGATCCCTCGCGGATAAGCACCTGCATGCCTTTGGCGAGCTTCTCCCGTCCTTCGGCTGGGTTCGTCGTCTCGTGGCAGTTGCGAACGCCGCACGAGAGGTACGCATTCAGGGAATGACCGGAGACCAGTGGCGCATGCCCGTCGATGTGCCGGCCCTGGAACGCAGCCAGCTTCTCCATGCATTCCGGATCCTTGTTCAGAACACCGGGCACGTTCATGAACTCGGCAAGCCCAATCACCTTGGGATGCTCACGATACTGAATCAGATCCGCTGTGCTAAGGCGGGCCCCCGAAGTCTCAAGCGCGGTCGCGGGCACACAGGAGGAAAGCTGCACACGCAGATCCATTATCGTGTTCTCTGCACTGTCGAGGAAATATTGCAATCCCGCGAGCCCGAGGACGTTGCAGATTTCATGCGGGTCGCAGACCGCAGTCGTTACACCGTGCGGCAGTACGCAGCGGTCGAACTCGCCGGGTGTAACCACGGTGCTCTCGCAGTGAACATGGCTGTCGATGAATCCGGGAACTGCGAATCGTCCCTGTGCATCGATCTCCTCGCATCCCTGGTAGCTGTCCAGAGTGCCAACGATGGTATTTCCGCACACGGCGATGTCGCCCGATTGAAGCTCGCCGTTGACGAGGTTCAGGATGCGGGCATTGCGGACGACCAGATCGGCGGGCTGGCGCCCAAGAGCCTGATCGATCTGTCGCTCCAGAACTTCTCTCATGGCAGAATCCGCCCCACGCGCTGATCGGGATTCCGTATTATAGGCCGCCATGCTCGCGAATCAGGCTGGCAGCATCGCCAGCCCGAGCATTGGCGACCATTTCTCGTATATCCTCGGGTCGCTTTCCCTGGTCACGCAGTGCCCTGATTGAGAGCGCATCATGCCTTTTCGCCAGCCGCTGGCCAGTCACATCGGTGATGAGCTGGCAGTGATACCAGGCTGGGGGAGCAAGACCAAGAGCACGATAGAGCAGGATCTGGCGTGCCGTCGACATCAGCAGGTCGGCGCCGCGAACGACTTCAGTGATGTGCATCGCGGCATCGTCAACGACGCAGGCGAGTTGGTATGCCGGAACGTCATCGCGCCGCCAAACGAGGAAGTCTCCGAAATCGGTGCCGGCGACGAAGCGCTGCGGGCCGAAGTTCCGGTCTTCATATTCGATTGCTTCGCCATCAGGAACACGAAAACGCCAATTGAATCCCCTGGGCGTGAGATATTCGCCTTCGATGCGGCCAACCGGCCGACACGTCCCCGGATAGAGCGGACCTTCATCGTCGTTGTTGTGCGGCGCACTCACTGTAAGTGCGAGGTCCTTCCGGGAACATCGGCAGGGATAGACGAAGCCTTCATCGAGAAGACGGCGCCATGCAGTGAGATACTCTCCGTGCCGCTCGCTTTGCGAATACGGCTCAAATGGTCCGCCGATGTCCGGGCCCTCCTGCCAGTCGATGCCAAGCCACGAGAGATCCTCGATCATGGCTCGGTAGAAACCGGGGCGCGCCCGCTGCGCGTCCAAGTCCTCGTTGCGGAGAAGCAGCTTTCCTCTGGCCGAGCGTGCTCGCGCCTCGGCAGTTAGGAAAGTACTGGCGTGCCCCAGGTGGAGCAGACCCGTTGGTGACGGAGCTAGACGGCCCCGATAAGAGACTGATCGAATAATCTCCCGACTCACATCACTCATTATGATGAAGCGTCGCTTAGCGCTCGAATAATTCCGGAATGCTTGTGAAAGCGATGCGCGTCGGTGCTGCTGCCTTTGCCAGCAACATGCTGGCCGGCATCAGCGTATCGAGACCGTATTTGTGGTTCAAAGTGTCCATGGTAATGGAGAGGCGGGTCCGGCGCGTTTCGCTCTCGAACCTCGAAAAAAGGCTTAGCGTGTGCAAGTGGTCGGGCACAAGATTGCCCAGCCCCACGCCCACGTAAAACGGCTTCTGGTACAGGTCACCCTGAGGGCGCAATGCCCAAAGTTTGACTAGCGCCTCGACCAGCGTCTGGTTGTCCTGGCACTCGATCACCGTGACTCCGTGCGACCAGCCAGACTGCGGAATGCCGGAATAATGCAGCTTGCGCGCAGCTGATTTTGGCACAGCAAACTTGATCGACAACGATACATGGGTCGCCCAAAGTTGCGCTGAACGCAGGCGCATCGCAGCCTTATGTAAAAGTTTATGAGCCACTGCGTAGCATCCGTCAGGGGTGCGCAGCGCGGGAGGCAGCACGTGGCTCTGGCTTATGGATTTCTGATGTTCGAGTTCCGGGGCGTTGAAGTCTTCTCCACGCAACCAGTGCCAGAGTTTTTCGCCGCCGATTCCTCCCCAGACCTCGTTCATCTGCTCGCAGGAGAGGGCCAGCAACTGCGGTAAGGAAGAGATTCCTCTGTGATTAAGCCGATGCTCCATCCGCGCCCCTACTCCGGGCAGGTCGCGCAGCTTGAGGGTTCGCAACGCAACCCGAAGAATATCGGAGGTAAGCGCCACCAGTCCGTCGGGCTTTTCCATGTCCGAAGCGATCTTGGCGAGGTAACGGTTCGACGCAAGTCCAACTGAGCAGCGCAAGGTGGAACCGACATTCTCGCGGATCGAAGTCTTGATTCGACGGCCCAGATCGAGAGCCGCCGTCAATGGCTGTTCGCGACCGATCAGGCTTGAGGCCATTTCGTCGATTGACATAACTGCCGTCACCGGAATACAGCATTCGACTGCCTCGACTATCTTTTTGTGGTATTCGACGTACAGTTCATGGCGGGCCTCTACCAGTTCGATGCCCGGGCAAAGTCGCCTAGCCTCGCTGACCTGAGTCCCCGTGTGCACACCGAAGGCCTTGGCCTCATAGCTGGCGGCGATAGCGCAGGTGGTGTCTGCCATAACCGGAACGACGGCGACCGGGCGACCTCGCAGTTCGGTCCGCAACTCTTGTTCGACGGAGGCGAAGTAAGAGTTCAGGTCGAGAAAGAGCCAGCGGATGAGTGGTTCCGCGCCGGACTCAACGCCGAAGGTGAGCACGAGTAATTTTCGTCTTTGTTTCGCCTCTTTTCAAGATAAAGAAGTCCAGATTTCCATAATGCAATGGATTGAAGAACTTAGATCCCAGATGGGGACTTAGACTTTCTTGCTGTGAAAACCGTCTTTTGAATCGGGCGCGGAAGTGAGATGATGAACGTGACCTGAGATCCCTCGATGCAGGAAACCTCCTAAAGGTTTCAGCATTCTTAGGTATCGGGAGTTGCTATGTGGTTCACGAAGATGCACGACATCCTGTACCACTTATCGCGTCTGAGCGAGTACCTTCCAGCGATCCTGGTGACGATCGGGGTTGCCATTCTCATCGGGTGCGCAGTTAGCTGTGTGTGCAGCCCTTGCGAAGAAAACGATGATCTCTTCCACAAAGAAGTGTACTAAGTTCGTACCGCGGTATTTGGCAGCGAGTGGATGAAGTTTTTGTCATCTCACGTGAGTTTGTTTTTTTGCATACCCAACCTTCTGATTTGATCCGTCGCGCAATCATTCTCCGAGTGGTTCGACCGAATATCGGTCCGCCGGCCGTCTATAATCCGACACGATGGAAAATCGGGGATTAGATGAACTAGTTCGGCGCGATCTGCTGGCAGAACAAGGGGGCGGCGCGGAGCGGCAGGCACGGCAGCACGCACAGGGCAAGTTATCGGCACGGGAGCGTATCGACCTTCTGCTCGACGAAGGAACCTTCGAGGAAACCGATAAATTTGTAACTCATCGTTGCACAGATTTTGGCATGGCCGACAAGCGCATTCTGGGAGACGGTTTCGTCACCGGATACGGCAAGGTCGAGGGGCGAACGGTTTTCGTCTTTGCCCAGGATTTCACCGTATTTGGAGGCTCCCTTTCCGAGTCGAACGCGGCCAAGATTGTTAAGTTGATGGACATGGCGATGCGCGTCGGAGCTCCTATGGTCGGGCTCAACGATTCCGGCGGCGCACGCATACAGGAAGGCGTAGTCTCGCTGGCTGGTTATGCTGATATCTTTTTGCGCAACACCCTGGCCAGCGGCGTGATTCCACAGATTTCCGCCATCCTGGGCCCTTGCGCCGGGGGTGCCGTATATTCTCCTGCGATCACCGATTTCACGCTGATGGTTGACAAGACCTCCTACATGTTTGTCACCGGTCCGGACGTGATCAAGACAGTGACCCACGAAGAAGTTACGAAAGAAGATCTGGGCGGGGCGACGACGCATAACGAAGTCTCTGGCGTGGCGCACTTTATGGCCCATGACGACCGGGAATGCGTGGCCACGGTGCGGGAGCTTCTGAGCTTTCTCCCCTCGAACAACCTCGATGACCCACCGCGCCGCTCGTGCTCGGACCCGATTGATCGCGCTGATCGGGAACTTGACACCATTGTTCCCGCTGAGTCGAATCAGCCCTATGACATCAAGCTCGTCGTCGAGAGGCTGGTTGACGACGGATATTTTTTCGAGGTGCATGAACACTTCGCGCGCAACATCGTGATCGGCTTTGCACGGATGAATGGCCGTCCGGTGGGCATCGTGGCCAACCAGCCGGCGTTTCTCGCTGGCGTGCTCGACATTGATGCAAGCGTGAAAGCTGCCCGTTTCGTGCGCTTCTGCGATGCTTTCAATATTCCCCTGATTACCCTTGAAGATGTTCCCGGCTTTCTTCCGGGCGTGCAACAGGAGTATGGAGGCATTATTCGCCACGGCGCGAAGCTCCTCTTCGCTTTTGCTGAGGCGACTGTTCCGAAACTGACCGTGATCACGCGCAAAGCCTACGGCGGGGCGTATTGTGTCATGAGCTCAAAGCATATTCGTACCGATCTGAATTTGGCGTGGCCGACAGCGGAAATCGCTGTCATGGGTCCGGAGGGCGCAGTGAACATCGTCTATGGTCGCGAGCTGGAGGAGACGCTAAAGGACGCTGAAGCCGCTGAGGGACCTCTCAGCGAAGAGCGCAAAGGGGAGCTGCTGGCTGCGGCGAGATCAGAAAAGGTGCATGAGTTCCGCGAGCAGTTTGCGAACCCCTATGTGGCTGCTGAGCGCGGCTATGTGGACGCGGTGATTCTCCCTCACGAAACGCGGCGACAATTGATTGCGGCACTCGAAATGCTTGATGGCAAGCGCGACAGGAATCCGCCGAAGAAGCATGGGAACATACCGCTATGAAGGACCCCGTGAGCATCGCGAACGTCGAGCACTACACCTGGGGTGTCATTTGTGATGGCTGGCATCTGCTGCGCGGAGAAAATCTGAGCGTGATCGAAGAGCGGATGCCGCCGGGATCAGAGGAACAGCGTCATGTTCATTTGCGATCGCAGCAGTTCTTCTATGTGCTTGAGGGCGAGCTGACCCTGGAGGTCGATCAACAAACTTATCGTATCGCTGCGGGAGAAGGACTGGAGATAGCCCCAAGGCAGTCCCACCAGGCCATCAACCGCTCTGGTGGGGACGTGCGCTTTCTCGTGATCTCGCAGCCTCCAAGTCATAGAGACCGGCAGTTCAATTAGAATGCAGGCGACTAATTTCTGGTGTGTGTAACGATCCAGTTGCCCCGGGCACTAGTGAGGAGGGAGCGAAGCAGCCTCGCATAGAATGCTTTGCAGGGGACTTCCGAACCGCCGCCAAACTTGATGAAACTTACGAGGCGTGCGGTGTCCTGTTATGTGAGCCGATGTAAAAAAGCCCGGAGCCTTATAAAGCGATGGAGCCTGCTCTTCCAGCCGCATCTGAGAATTAAGACGAGGTAACGCGATGACCACTCCTTCTACGAAGTATGTGCCGCTCTCCGGCACTGAACGCCGGGCTCCCTCAAATGCAACCGACCTAGGCCGAACACCGCCAACACAAGTGGTCAGCATATCGGTGATCATCAGGCGAAAGAATCATCTGGATTTGAAGTCTCTCGGGGGGCGCCATATTTCGCGCCAGGAGTTCAACGAAAAATATGCGGGTGATCCTGCAGATTTTGCTGCTATGCGCAAATTCGCGCACAACCACGGACTTTCCGTCGATGAAAACACCTCCAGTCTGCCGAGGCGGACGATGGTGATGCGCGGCACGGCGCAGGCCATGAACTTGGCATTTGATATAGAGCTGCACAATTACGAATTGGATGGGCACAAGTTTCATGGCTTCACAGGCGCTATTTCGATGCCAGACACTCACGCCAATGTGGTCGAGACTGTGCTTGGCCTGGATTGCCGTCCGATTGCGAAGCCGCATCATCGGTTCAGGGACAAGAAGAAAAAGCCCAAGGCGGATCCCAGCTATACACCCGTGCAGATCGCGGGTTTCTACAACTTCCCGACGGAAGTGGACGGAAGCGGGCAGACGATCGGGATCATCGAACTGGGTGGTGGCTACAACGCCAGCGATATTCAGACCTATTTCTCAGGTCTCGGTCTGACCCCGCCGAATGTAGTTTCGGTGTCGGTCGATGGGGCTGTGAATTCGCCCAGCAATCCAAACAGCGCGGACGGTGAGATTGCGCTCGATATCGAGGTGGCAGGAGCAGTGGCGCCGGGCGCTAATATCGTCGTTTACTTCGCGCCCAACACCGCGCAGGGATTTCTCGATGCAATCACAAGCGCATCGCACGACATGGGCAACGCGCCCACATTGATCTCAATCAGTTGGGGCGGACCCGAATCGGGCTGGACCACCTCACAGTTGACCGCCATCGATAACGCATGCCAATCGGCTGCCGCGATGGGCATCACCATAACTGTTGCTGCTGGGGACGACGGATCGACTGATGGCGCCAGCGGAAACAACGTCGATTTTCCCGGGTCGAGTCCACATGTGCTCTGCTGCGGAGGGACGACAATTACCGTGAGCGGATCGAAAATCACCAAGGAAGTCGTCTGGAACGACGGCTCGCAGGGCGGTGCAACAGGAGGCGGCGTGAGTGCTTTCTTCTCGCTTCCGACCTGGCAGGCCAACGCAAACGTTCCAGCACCGAGCGGCAGCACAGGGGGCCGCGGCGTGCCTGACGTGGCGGGCAATGCCTCGCCGACTTCGGGTTACAACATCCTGGTCGACGGTTCCCAGGAGGTAGTCGGCGGAACGAGTGCTGTGGCTCCGCTTTGGGCCGGGCTGATCGCGCTGATCAACCAGCAGACCGGCACGACAGCCGGCCTGGTGAATCCTGCCCTCTATGCCGCACCGAGCGCATTTAACGACATCACCCAAGGTAACAATGGTGCCTTTTCGGCCGGGCTTGGCTGGGATCCCTGCACCGGCCTGGGATCGCCAGTCGGTACTGCAGTCGCTCAGGCTGTGTCGACTGCCGAAGGCCTTACGAGTTCCTCCGGAACAGAGTCAGGAAGCGGCGGTTACGCAGTTGCCAACGCATCACATCGACACTCCCACAAGATGGCATAGGGAAGCCTTTGCCAGCGCACAGGGAAGCCAATTCAGCTTTCCGGCTTCATCATCGGCTTGTTGTTTTCGCCCCACACGACATAACCCATCGGCGTGTGGTGATCATGTGTGAAGAGCACCAACCACTGCTCCGGGATCGCCCGCGAATAAAAGCGCTTGCGTTGCTCGATGCAGGTGAGCGGGTCGAGGTCGTATCCCATCACCCAGGTGATGTCCAGGTGCGCGCTGGTGGGGATCAGGTCGGAAATATAGCAGGCGCGCTTGCCACCAGAGTCGATATTCACGGCCAGCATTTGAGCAGTGTGTCCCGGATAGCCCTCTACCGAAATGCCGGGGACGATCTCTTCTGATTCGCCTGGCTTCGTGTCGAGCAACGTCATCTGGCCACTTTCGATAAGCGGATCGTAATTCGCGCTGGTGTAGCTGATGGCGTCTCGTTCGAGTTGCAGGTGTCCATGCTCTACTTCGCAGCGGTGCGCAAAATAACGCGCGTTGGGGAAGGTGGGAATGAAGCTGCCGTCGGGGGTGCGGGTAGTGTTCCATCCGCAATGGTCAAAGTGAAGATGCGAGTTGATGACGACGTCAATTTCGGCTGGACGGATTCCGGCAGCTTCGAAGGCGTGCGGGAGCTGCTCTCTTGCGTCGTGGATGGCACGCAGCTTGTCACTGAGCTTGTTACCGATTCCCGTCTCGATGGCAACGGTGTATTTTCCGGTGCGAACGATAACGGTGTTCAGCCCGAGCAGAATGCGATTCAACTCGTCTGCGGGCGCACGCCGTTCCCAAAGAGGCTTCGGGACTACGCCGAACATGGCGCCGCCATCAAGATAGTAGGTTCCATCGCTCAGGATGGTCAGCTCGAAATCGCCAAGGAGGGTGCGTCCGCGGATAGGATTGGTGGTATCTGGTCGCTCGGATGGATGCATTTTGCGGAGGCTCCTTCAGGCATTTGTGCCTTTGTCGATGTCAAATGAGTTGATGCGGATGGCGTTGATTTGCGCGCTACTCAACAGCAGCGTAGGATTTTCTTACGGTCCCCCCAGCCCGTTGTTACCGTTCTACACCGACCATCGCAGTGTGTTCTTCCCGTCTGGGGAGCTGCCTGCAGGAAAAAGGAGACGGCATTGGATAAAAATTCAAAGTCAAGCAACCCGGCCCCGCCACACCACGAAATAGAAGGGACACCAAACCCGGAGACTCCGGAGAACGTGGGCGACGTGACGGCGGGTCCCGGCGAAACACCTAGTGAAGGCCTGGCTCCGCGGATTGCTGCGACTCGCGCAGGGTCGGGAGCTAGCACGCACCCAACCGGGTGAAGGGCTGCTCATTCGGGTTTGTTCTTCACATAGGTCTCGAAGTGCCACAGTAATCTGTTGAAAAGCTCCGTCTGAGCGATGGGGCCAGCAACGGAGTGTGTCTTACGTGGGAAGATGTTGTAGTCGTAAGGAATGCCGTTGTCGAGCAGCTTCTGAATGAACTGGATGGTGTTGGCGAAATGCACATTATCGTCGCCGGTGCCGTGCAGAATGAGAATGTGGCCCTTCAGATTCTGTGCACTGTTCTGCACTGAATCCTGGTCGTAGTTTTTGGAATCTTCCGACGGCAGACCCATATAGCGCTCGGTGTAGATTGAATCGTAATTGCGCCAGTCAGTCACTGGGGCTCCGGATGCTGCTGCCAGAAAGCGGTCGGAGTGCGTGACAGCGTAGAGCGTGAAGGTCCCGCCCCAACTCCACCCCCACCATCCCATGCGATGCGGGTCAAGCTGCGGATATTTCTCCAGCACCTGATCGATTGCAGTCATCTGGTCGGCGAACTGCGGCGGGCCGAAATTGTGATATGCCGCTTGTTCGAAAGCGCGCCCGCGTCCAGCCATACCACGATTGTCGACATGCAAAACGGCGAATCCATGTTCTGCCATCAGCTGGTCGAAGAGGAGCGTCTTCGCATGCCAGGCGTCCTTTTCCGAGTCCACACCTGGGCCACCATAAGGATTAACGATCAGGGGAACGCTCGCCGGGGCCGTAACGCCCACCGGTAGTTGCAGCGTGCCGTAAAGCGTCGTCACACCGTCGGCGGCTTTCAGAGCCAGCAGTTCCGGCGCAACCAATGTGTGACCCTCGATGGGGTGCGAATTCCAAAATGGATCGCATTCGCCCCGCGATGTGCAATAGCTTACCGAGTCCGGAACCATAAGGCTCGACGCTGTATCGATGAACGAGCCGCCCTTTGGGGAAAATTCCGGATCATGTACGCCACGGGCTTTCGTCACCTGGTGCTTGCCCGAGCCGTCAAGCTGAACCGCCCATACCTGTTCCTGGCGTGGGGCGCCTTCGTTCGACAGGTAATAGACGGTGTTCGTTGCTTCATCCACTGTCTTGATGGAATCGACTTCATAATCGCCACTCTCTAGTTGCGTCGCAAACTTCGCCTCAGCGGCCAACGGGTTCTTCGGGTCAAAGGTATAGCGGTAAATATGCGTGAATCCATCCCGCCAGCTTTGAATGAGAAACTGATCATCACTTACGAACTTCACGTCGTAGGTCAAAGTGAAGTATTTCGGTTCTGTTTGCGCGAGCACCAGGCGAACCTCGCCTGAGTGGACGTCGGCGAAATAGATATCCAGGTGCTTTTGATCCCGGGTCAGAACTTCGACCCAGACGACGTGAGGGTTTACCCAACCGAAGCGAGGAATGTAGTCATTACCCGCGTCCATGGGAATCTTGAGCCAGTGCGTACTTCCGCCGCTGGCACTCACCACCCCGACGCGCACCGCCGGATTTGGATCACCGGGCTGAGGATAGCGCTGCTGATCGACCGTCGCGTGAAGCGGAATCCAATCGACGAGGGGATATACCGGCACCTGCGTTTCGTTCATTTGCAGATACGCAAGCTGCTTCGAGTCCGGCGACCAGAAGTAGTTGCTGCGCACGTTCAATTCCTCGAGGTATACCCAGTCAATCTCACCATTCAGAATGGTGGCATCGTGGGAATCGGTAAGAGCCTGTGCTGAGTCTTTCTCAGTCACCTTCTGCACGAACAGATTGTGGTTTCGGACAAAGGAGATGAATTGCCCGCTGGGCGAAAACTTGGGGTCGTCCCCGCTTTGCATCCCCGTATTTCCTACCTGCAGACCAACGCCATTTGCAAGGTTATAGAGCCACAACTCCCCATTGGTGTCGAAGAGCAGTTGTTTCGAATCCGGCGACCAGATGTAATCTGGCTCGTCGTAACGTGCGCGGTGGTCGCGATCCTTCTCGCTGATGTTGGCGTTAAGCAGGGCAACGATTTTTGTGTGGTCAAGCAGCTTCTTTAGCTTGCCGTTTGCAGCCTCAATTTGCATTACGTCGCCGTCGTCACCGATATACGTCGCGCGCGATCCATCGGGCGACCAGCTTATCCCATCCGGGGGGTATCCCGTGAGGCTGGGGCCGCCGAAGATCTCTTTCACCGTCCACGATTTCGTCGGCGCCGCCGGCTGTGAATAAGCAATCGACAAAGAGGCGAGCGATAGCAGAAAGGCAGTTACAGTGCGAATCGGGCGCAAGCTAACTCCAGATAGAGAAAAGTTCTCGCCTCATGCCGAGGGGGAAGCGGAGCAAGGCGAAAGAGCATTTTAACCCGCGGAAGTCGATCCGGAGTATCTCGCTCAAAGCGCAGCAGGATCCACAGCGGTAACATCCGTGACCGGCTAGTGCCACAGCAAATACTCGCAGCGGCCATCGTGCTAGCTCCTACGTGAGGGGAGAAGCAACGCAGGTATATTCTGGCGGCGCATGGGATCCCACTCACGTTCAAGAAAGGAATCTGAGAATGGCGCCGCGCGGAAGTAGAGGTTTATTGTGGTTCGGTGGGAGTTGGCTTGCGATCATGACTCTTTGCATACCTTGTCTTGCCGGTTCCCCGAAAAATGGCACCGTCGCCACGGTAGGCGAGCGTCCCAGCTTGGGGCTTGTGCTTGAAGGTGGTGGGGCTCTTGGTCTTGCTCATATCGGGGTAATTGAGTGGTTGGAAGAGCATCGGATTCCAGTGAACTATCTAGCCGGGACAAGCATGGGCGGTCTGGTAGGCGGACTCTACGCCACTGGGCGATCACCTCAGGAAGTGCTCGCTCTGGTGAATACCATCAACTGGGATCAGGTATTGCGTGGTGTGACGCCCTTCGACAAGCTGTCGTACCGGCGGAAGGAGGATGCGTATCAGTATCCGAACTCGCTTGAATTCGGACTACGTAAAGGGCTGCGGTTTCCTGAAGGATTTAATTCCGGACAGGAAGTCTCGTTCATTCTCGATAACGTGTCTTTGCCATATTCGGAGATCAAGAACTTTGACGAATTACCCATTCCCTTTGCCTGCGTAGGCACAGATCTCGCTCTAAATCAGAAGCATGTGTTTCGCAGTGGTTCGCTTGCGCTTGCTCTTCGCTCGACGATGTCCTTGCCAGGGATCTTCAGCCCTGTGCGCGAAGGCGACCATCTCTTCGCTGACGGCGGTTTGGTAGATAACCTGCCCTCCGACGTAGCCAAGGATATGGGCGCCGATGTCGTTCTTGCTGTTCATCTGGAAACCAAGCCTCTGAATGTCAAAGAGCCCCTCTCGGCTTTCGGAGTGCTCGGCCAGTCTATCTCCACCGTGGTGGCCATCACGGAACTGCGGGGAATGGAACAGGCAGATCTCGTGATCGCTGTCCCTTTGGATAAATATTCAACGCTCGACTATAACAAGGCGGCAGAAATCATCAAGGCTGGCTACGATGCCGCTCAAAGCAAGGCGGCGATGCTCTCTACGCTGTCTGTCGATGAGCAGACCTGGCAACGTTATCTGGCAGAGCGCAACGCGAGGCGCAGGACAACCCCGATTCCCAAATTTGTGGAAGTGGCAGGTACGGACAAGCGGAGTGCAGCCGGTATCGAGAAAGCCTTTGCCGGTGTGGTGAATAAGCCTGTCGATACAGCCGAGATGCAGAGCAAGCTGCTCGATATCCAGGGCGATGGCCGCTATTCAACGTTGACGTACGGTTTGGTAAGCAAAAACGGAGAGCAGGGGCTGCAGATTACCACGTTGGAAAAGCCCTACGCCCCTCCTACCGTTCGCCCGCTGATCGTAATCGATGGGTCGGAGTACAACAATGTTCTTTTCAGCCTCGGTGCCCGCATTACATTTCAGGATATAGGCAGCTATGGCGCCGAGTGGAGGAACGATGTCATCTTCGGAACAGAATACGGGGTCACGTCGGAGTATTACCGGCCGGTTCATCCTGGCGGCAGGTTTTTTGTAGCGCCACGCCTTTCGGTAACGAGCAATGAATTCAACGGCTATACAAGCGGCGGCGATCTGGCTGCACTGTATCGGCAAAAACAGGCCGGCGGGGGAGTGGACATAGGATACGAGTTCGGGCGAACGGGCGAGCTCCGGCTTGGCTATCAGACGGCCTATTACACTTACAACCTTGAGGTTGGCGAAAAGAATATCGAGCCTTCAGTCAGCGGTCGGCAGGGGTTCTCGCGGATTAAGTATCAGCTGCTGAATGTGGATGATCCCGTGATTCCAACGACAGGGCAATTGGGGCTCTTCCGGACGCAGTATTTCGATGCCAATCCTGGAGGTTATTCGAATTTCACGCTGACGGAGGGGCAGTTCACAGATTTTATTAAGCTCAACAATCGACGGTCGCTTTACTTCACCGCCGGCGGGGGCACAACGTACGGGAATAATGCCGTCGGAATACCTGTGTTCTCTTTAGGTGGGCCGGTATTTTTTCCGGCTTACGGAACGAATGAGATTCTTACGAATCAATATTCCATCTTCAGCGGTGGATATTTGCAGCAGTTGAAACGGCTGCCTCCATTACTTGGAGACAGGCTTTATTTTGACGGTAAATTTGACGTCGGCACCTTCGAGAAGGTCACGAACGGAACACGGATACCTGGTGATGCGTCGGCTTCGCTGGTGATTAGTACGATCTTCGGGCCTGTCGTAATAGGTGGGGCGTTCGGCGATAGCGGCCATCACCGCTTCTACTTCGGCGTTGGGCGGGTATTTTAGCGAGGCATCTGATTCGTGACGCTGCATGTTGCCGTCTCACAGTGGCTGGTCGCGAAACCGCACACAGGTGATTGAGACGAGACGTGATCAATGCATCCCCATCCCGGCCGCGGCTGGCTTGCGCTTTTTCATAAAGAAGACAAGGGGGATCATGCACGCGCTGCCGACTGCGAGAACAGCGATGACATCGAGATAGGCGAGGATCGTGCTCTGTGTCACAAGTTGGCCGTAGACATTGCCCTGGGCCATCTGCCGGGCCTGGATAATCGACGGAGTTCTGCCTCCAACGTGCGTTAGCATACGAGCAAGCGCTTCGACTCGATCGCGAAAGGTCATATTCAAATTGGTCAAATGGAGCGCCAGTCGCTCCTGGTGAAACTGCGAACGCCGCGCAAGTTCGGTAACAAAAAACGAGGTGCCGGCACTGCCTCCAATATTCCTGGCCAGGTTGGTCAATCCCGAGACATCGTTGTTTTTCTCGAGGGGAACGTCGGTGTAAGACAGCATATTGATCGGCACGAAGAGGAAGGCCAGTCCGGAAGCCTGAAAGACACGCAGCCATGCGAGATAGCTGTAGCTGGCCAGGGCGTCCAGGCTGTGCATGCGTGCGAGAGCCAGGGAGAGCATGGCAAATCCGTACGCCACGAGATAGCGAGGATCGACTCGCCCGGCAAGGAACCCCACCAGCGGCATCATGAGCATCACCATGACGCCGCCGGGCGAAATCACCAGTCCGGCCTGTTCCGCTGTGTAACCCATAATGGTCTGGGCAAACTGCGGAATCAAGACAGTAGTTCCAAAAAGCACGAAGCCCAATACAAACATCAGGACGAAGGAAATTGCGAAGGTTCGGTTGCGAAACATCGTGAGGTCCAGGATCGGTTTGTGTCTTCGACGGATCTGGCGCATCTCCCAGAAGATGAGAGCAATCAATCCGGTTACGCAAAGCACGAAGAAAGTCGTGATGACATGCGACCCGAACCAGTCGTCCTCTTGACCTTTATCAAGGATGAACTGCAGCGACCCGAAGCCAATCGCCAGCAGACCAAAACCAATGTAGTCGAGGTTCAGACCACGCTTGCGCATCTCGGCGACCTCTCTCTCGATATGGGGCGGATCTTCAACCACCCGCGCCGTCAGAAAGATCGAAAGAATGGCGACCGGGATATTGATAAAAAAGATCCACCGCCAGTCAAAGTTGTCCGTGATCCAGCCGCCCAGCGTCGGGCCGATCGCGGGAGCGAAGACAACTGCCATTCCATAGACAGCAAAGGCTTGTCCACGCTGTTTGGGTGGAAATGTATCTGCTAGAATCGCCTGTTCGCTCGGGGCAAGACCTCCTCCGCCAATCCCCTGCATGACGCGAAACAGAATGAGCAGCGGCAGCGAAGGAGCAAGCCCGCACAAAGCGGAGCTTAAACCGAACAGCACCACGCAGATCATGTAGAAGCGCTTGCGGCCCATAAATGAGGTAAGGTAAGCGCTTGCGGGAAGAATGATAGCGTTTGAAACCAGGTACGACGTCAGAACCCAAGTGGCTTCATTCTGTGAGGCCCCGAGACCACCCGCGATATGAGGAAGCGCCACATTGGCTATGGAGGTGTCCAGTACCTCCATGAACGTTGCCAGGGTTACGGTGAGGGCGATGGCCCAGCGGTTATGTTTGGGCGTCCACGAGCCCTGCGCACTCGGATCGGACATTGCAATATAGAGAAGCTGCGAAGATTCTACGATGCAAAGATTTGAACAGTTCGTTGGATTTTAGTGGAGCTGCAAGAAGCTGCTAGACTTGCGTTTTCTCCTGCTTACACTTTTAAAGATGATGAACAAACAACTCGAAACGCTGATGTTTGTCCAGGAAGCCGATCAGGACATCGTCCGCTTACGTCGCGAGATCGAGGCACTGCCGAAGCATCTCGCCGAGCTCGAAAACAAACTGGCTTCGCAAAAAATGGCTGTGGAGCTGGCCGACAAGGCGATTAAGGAAGAGGAGGCCAAGCGTCGCCGGCTGGAAAGCGACATCAAGGACCAGCAACAAAAGACTCTCAAGTTCCGCGAACAATCCAGCAGTGTAAAGACCAACGAGCAATACACCGCCTTACAGCATGAGATTGCTTTTGCCGAAGCCGAGATCTCCAAAATAGAAGATCGGGAACTGGAGAGTATGGAGCGCTCCGAGAGGTTGGAGGCGCAGCGCAATGTCGCCCGGCAGGATCTCGCCGACCAGGCAAGAGTGGTCGAGTTGGAAAAGGAGGCGGCGCGGGCCACTTCAACCGAGCAGCAAACCAGGCTTGCAGCCCTCATAGGCGAGCGCACCCGGCTGCGCGCAGAAATCGACAACAATATACTCGCCACCTACGACCGCGTGGCCGCGTCACGCGGCACTGGTTTGGCCCGTGTCCAGGGCCAGCGATGTCTGGCCTGCCAGATGGCTCTCCGCCCTCAGATGTGGAACCAGGTTCGCATGGGCGAATTGCTGCCTTGCGAAAGCTGTGCCCGGTTGCTCTATTACGACCCGGAGCTTGAATCCGTGGCCGAAGCGTTACCCGCGAAGACAACCAGGAAGCGCAGGGTGGAGCAGCCTGAAGAAGACACAGGGGTGTAGTCCAGATGAAGCGCATTTGCGTGGACATGGATGAGGTATTAGCAGATACGCTCGCTGAGCACATTTTCCGTTACAACCGCGATCACAGCGAAGCGATTACCAAGGCTGATCTGGAGGGAAAGTGGTTTTGGGAAATCGTCTCTGCCGACCGTCACGAACGCCTCGAAGGGTATCTCCGTTCGGAAGACTTTTTCGAAGACCTGCCGGTCATGGAAGACAGCCCGCGCGTGGTACGCGAGCTGACAAGAGAGTACGAGGTGTATATTGCGACGGCCGCCATGGAGTTTCCCAACTCCTTCGGTCCCAAATATCGTTGGTTGCGCCGGCATTTCCCTTTCCTTCATCCAACCCAGTTTGTCTTCTGTGGCGACAAGGGAATTCTTAATTCGGACTATCTGATCGACGACCAGCCGCTACATTTTCGCCGGTTTGGGGGTGAAGGCATCCTCTATAGTGCTCCGCACAATCTGGGCGTTTCTGGTTTCCGCCGCGTCGATAACTGGCAACAGGTCGCGCAAGTCTTTCTCCCGAATTTCAAGTTTGACTAGGGGTAGGATCGGCTGATGGGGCGCTGGTGATAGCGCAGGTATCCCAAACCCACGCGCATGTGATGATGGAAGTGATCGGGAACGCTGATTGCAAAACAGATCCCCAGGATTGCGTGCGCGACTCCCAGCGTGTACAGATTGCGGTAGCGCAGAAACAAAATGCAGCTGCAAATGCCCCACACCAGGGTCGCGAATGTCAGCACGGGGTTTGGTATATGCGCGATGGCGAAGAGCAGGGCCACGCACACTACGGCAAGCCATCGGCTCGAGGTGAGGCGAAGAAATCGAGCCAGGAAATAGCTCTGCAATAGAAACTGCTGCATGACTGACCAGATCAGGTATCCCCACACGTGTGCGAGTAATGGTGCTCGGCCGAAGAGGGGATGGAGCGTGTGAAAACGGAAAGCCCACCAGATGGTCATAGCGCCCAGGGCGATTGCCATCGCGACGATCCACAGCGAAGGCAATATCCCTCGACTTCCCAAGCCCAGCGCGGTCAGACCTTCACGACGCAGCAGAGTGGCAATGAGAATTGCAACAAACGCAATCCAATAGAGAATGTGCTGTAGTGGATTGGGTGTCCAGATGACGGCGAGGATGAGACCGTACGCCAATACGACCTCGAAAGAGTCGCGGGTGCGGGACGTGTTGAATATCTGCGTAGCCGTCAAGTCGTCCGACGATCCTGATCTCGCCGTGTCGAGCTGAGAGAACAGGTAATCGTACATGGAGGAGTGCGCCTTGTGGAGCGAAAATGAGCTGCAGCGAATCCTCACACCAGCTGGGTCTGCAGTTACGTTTTTGAGCGATCGTTGTTTGCGTCTTGATGCAAACAAGAGGAAGGGCGCTGTGGCAGCGCCCTTCTGTTAGTTCTCGGCGAATGTAACCGCATCGTGCTCGCTACTGCAGCAACGTGCCGTTTTCCGGCTCGATCTTAGCTTCCTCCGGCGGAATGACCACCGCCGCGGCTACCTTGTCTTCTTCCTCGAGGTAGAGGAGCTTGACACCCTGCGTCGAGCGTCCTGCAGCGCGGACAGTCTTGGTGTCGATGCGAATGATCTTTCCATACTGACTGATCACCACAAGCTCCGAAGTTTCATCGACAAGCTGAATCGATGAAACCTTACCGTTGCGGGCCGTCGTCTTGACGTTGATGACGCCCTTACCGCCCCGGGACTGCAAGCGGTACTCATCGACGTCAGTCCGCTTCCCAAATCCGTTCTCGGTGACCGAAAGAATCAGGCAGGCGCAATCTGCTCCAGCGCCGTCCTTCTTGCGTTCCTTCGGAGTAACGGCAATGCCGACGACGTAGTCTTTTTTATCGAGATCGATACCGCGCACTCCGTAAGCCGGACGTCCCATAGAGCGAACGTCTTCTTCATCGAAGCGAATTGCCATGCCCTCATGTGTGGCCAGGAAGACGACCTGATTGCCATCAGTAATCCGTACTCCGACAAGCTCATCTTCGGCATCGATGCCGATGGCGATGATGCCACGCGCCATGACGTTGGAGAAGTCTTTGAGCGGAGTCTTCTTGACCGTCCCGTTGCGCGTGGCGAAGAAGATGAATTTGCCTTCTTCTTCGAGGTTGCGCACAGGTAGGATTGTGCGCACGGTCTCGCCCTGCTGCAGGTTGAGCAGGCTGGCCATCGATTTGCCTTTGCCTGCAGCGCCAACGTCGGGGATCTCGTAGACTTTTAGCCAGTAGACGCGTCCTGTGTTGGTGAAGCAGAGCAGATAGGCGTGCGTCGAATCAATGATGAGCTGCGAGACGAAATCTTCCTCGCGCGTCTTCATCCCGAGTCGACCCGTGCCTCCGCGGCGCTGCTGGCGATAGGTGGAGATAGGCGTGCGTTTGAGGTAGCCGGAGTGGGATACCGTGACGGCAACCTGTTCGTCGGCGATCAGGTCCTCAAGCTGCAGCTCGGCGGTCTCGTCGAGAATCTGCGTGCGGCGCTCGTCTCCGAATTCCTTGCGGACAGCTTCGAGCTCCTTAATGATTACTGAGCGCAGCTTCTTCTCCGAAGCCAGGATCGATTCGTATTCAGCGATGTTGTCGCGAACCTGCGCAAGCTCTTTGAGTAACTCGTCGATCGAGAGCTGAGTCAGGCGATAGAGCTGCAGCTCGAGAATGGCATCGATCTGGCGATAGCTCAGCGTCAGGGTCGCCGCGATCAGGGTAGCCACATCGATGTCATATTTCGCCGGATTAAGCTTGACGCCGGCAAGTGCCTCGTCGCGCACGGTAATCGTTCTGCCGGAGAAGAACTGAAACAGATTTTCCCTGGCGTCTGCGCGCGATGACGATCCACGGATGATCTTGATGACATTGTCGAGGTGATCGAGCGCGATCTGATAGCCGAGCAGGATATGCTCACGCTCCCTTGCCTTGCGTAGCAGGAAAGCCGTACGTCGGCGTACCACGTCGACGCGGTGATCAATGAAGTGTCGGATCGCTTCCGGCAGCGAAAGCTCGCGGGGTTGACCGTTCACAACGGCCAGGAAGATCATCGAGAAGCTCTCCTGCATCTGGGAATGCTTGTAGAGCTGATTCAGAATAATCTGTGCCTCAGCACCGCGTTTGAGCTCGATGACGATGCGCATTCCGTCGCGATCGCTTTCGTCGCGTACATCGGAGATGTCATCGATGACCTTGTTGTTAACAAGCTCAGCGATGCGTTTGATCAGCGTGTTCTTGTTTACCTGATAAGGAATCTCGCTGACGATAATCGCCTGCCGTCCCTGCGTGAGGTTCTCAACGGCCGCCCTGGCACGCATCAGGAAGCGTCCCCGTCCAGTTTTGTAGGCATCCGCGATGCCCCCGCGTCCATAGATAAAACCGCCCGTCGGGAAGTCCGGTCCCTGTACGTGCTTCAACACCTCGGCCAGTCCCGCGTGAGGATTGTTCACCATCTCGATGGCGGCATTTACGACTTCGGTGAGATTGTGCGGCGGGATGTTGGTCGCCATGCCCACGGCGATGCCGCTCGATCCGTTGATGATGAGGTTGGGAATCCGCGTCGGCAGAACTACCGGCTCATCGGTGCTCTCATCGAAATTGGGCACCATGTCGACGGTTTCCATCTCGATGTCGGCCATCATCTCGCCGGCGATCTTCATCATGCGGCACTCGGTATAACGGTAGGCCGCGGGTGGATCGCCATCCACCGAACCGAAATTTCCTTGCCCGTCGACGAGGGGATAACGCAGCGCCCAGGGTTGCGCCATGCGCACCAGGGCGTCATAGACAGCGCTATCGCCATGAGGATGGTACTTCTTCAAGCACTCGCCTACGACGCCGGCGCACTTTGAATAGCGCTTGTTGTACTGCATCCCCTCACGATCCATGGCCACAAGGATGCGACGATGCACGGGCTTGAGGCCGTCACGCACGTCAGGAAGAGCTCGGCCGATGATGACCGACATCGAGTAATCGAGATACGACCGACGCATCTCCTCTTCGATATTGGTTGGAATAATGCTGGCGGCGCCCGTTGGGTCACCCTTGCCGTCGCTGCCATTGCCGAGGGGGAGTTGGGGATTCTGATCGTCTGCCATAGGATGCTTCGGCCACCGCGCAAGTCATCAGCTGGAGTCCGCCTGTAGGAGCGGAGAAATAGGAATATCTAAACTCTGCAGTTTTTGGCCTAAATATATGATACTGCTTTAGTTATTGCTCGGCAATAAGGGTTAGACCAATGAATTCAGCAGTTTGCAGTAGAGGGTCGATGATGACCCCACAAATGACCTCGTCGAGCGCAAAATTCTCTCTCCTTTCTGATGAGAGGTCATCACGCCTTTCGGTGATTCAGCAGTTACACTGACTCTGGAACTTCCGGATAAAACTCAGCCTCGACGATGCCCCCGAGCCGACAGCGCCTGCGCAAATTTCGCTTTAACCGGCCTCAGCAGATAGCCGCTCTCCTGCTTCTCGCATTGCTCGCGCAGTGTCTGTGGGTAATCGGACGCAAGACGCTCTCTGAGAGCGACTATCAGTACGCTCGCTGTGGACGCGAGATGTGGGAGAAGCCCTCGCCGCTGGCCGGATATTTTACCAGCTGCGGGAACATCCACGATGGCACATTGGCCTACCGGGCTGCAGGACTGCCCTTAACCCTTCAGCGAATCTTCACTGGACAGCCTTCGACGGCCTCGACTTGGGAGATGCGCCATGAAGTGGCTTATATCAGCGTGCTTCTGCGGCTCCCCTTTCTCTTTGCAGCACTCATGCTGGGAGGTTGTCTCTGGTGGGTGACACGGCGTCTTTACGGCAATACCGGAGGGTATATTGCCCTCGCGTTATACTGCTTCGCTCCGCCGGTGATTGCAGCGGCGACCTCCCCGAATAACGAGATCTGGGCGTCTTTCGGTTTATTTGCTGCGGTCTACGCCGCAATCGGCGTTTCGCATGCGATGCAGGGGCCGCGGAAAAAATGGCGCCCCCGTATTGTGCTGCTAACAGTTGTGCTCGGATTCACGGCGGCTGCGCATGTATCGGCTTTTGTGGCAGCCCTGCTCCTCAGTATCTGCTTCATGGCTTACGTCGCCGAGGGCAAGCGCGCATATTTGCCCACGCTGCTTATTTTGTGGGTGCTCGGTCCGATGCTCATACTCTTTGCCTCTTATGCCTTCCGTCCGGATGCATTCAGCTACGTCTTTCGCAGCCAGGCGGCAAAGGTGGGTTTCTCGTTAGAGCCGTCCCGTATATTTTTTTTCAGCTTGCCGAATGCCGGCCTGACGATTGCCTCGGTCGGGGCGCTCGGCTTGTATTTGGCGATGCGGCGATCGCGCTACTTCGGCAACACAGCTCCGCTGATTGTGGCAGCCATACTGATGCTCCTGATTACGATCGGCGTGTACAGCACCCCCTCACTGTGGGCAGTGCCTTTCCTGCTTGCATTTGTGGGTGGCGTCTTTGCCGACGTGCTCGAAATGCGCTACCGTCGATGGTTTTTGTGGATTACCGCGGGGCTGCTCCTGGCACAGGCTGCGCTGTGCATCGCCAGCCTTCCCCTGCTGCGCTAAGACAGACTAAAAACGCAGCACCGGACCGAATTGATAATTCCAGTTCTCGTTGGTTGCATAGATATCCGGTGAGATGAAAAACAGATAGGGTGGTGACCCGCGTCCCGGCGGCCGGTCATAATAGTCCGTTTTGTACCGCACCGGAGTATTCCCGAACGCCGCACGCACCGCGAAATGCCGCGTCAGTCCAAAGTCGGCATTGATCGAGAGGGCTGTCGCAAAATGCGTGATCCGGCCAACCTCAGGTGTGCTGCTCGTCGGCGGAATAGCGACCGGACCTGTTATGCCAGAGAGATGAATCCCTGTCGGACTGGTTAGATACGCCCGGTCGTAGCTTGCGAATCCCGGACGGAGCGCGATCTTCAACGCGTAGTGCGGAGTCTGGATCCCTGTGCGGAAGCCGAAGGTTCCGATGATCATGTTCCCGCCGGCGCGATCCGAAGGCAGCGGGCTCGCGTCTGGCTGATGGCTGATGTCTGAATCGAAGTCCAGCCATCGCAGGATCCGATATGAGAACCCAACGCCCGCGCCCCTCGTCAGGCTCCTGCGACAGGAAGAGCGCTGCGCCGTGTTGACCGGCAGCGACAGAGCATTGAGGTGAGGAAAGATCTCAAATCGTGGAGCGCGCCGCAGGAGCTCTTCGTTCTCTGTAATGAAGTGAACTCCAGACTCAGAAAAAGTCTCCGGATGTTGAAAATCACGATACCAGGGCTTCTTGAGCCGCATCATGTTAGCCCACGACCGGCACGGATTCAGCCCGCTGCGAAGCACCTTTGGAAAAACAGCTTCCGGTCGCCCTTGTTGTATCGGATCATTGATAAACCGGTCGATCGTATCTTCCATCAGCACCCACAGGCTCCCCGCCACCGGCGTCATGATGAAGTCCGTCCACCCAGTGTTGTTGGTATATTTCGTTACGCCAGGAACATAGCTAGGACACGGAACTTTGCAGCCCTGGACATAGGTGTAGCCGCCGTCGCTCCCCAGGGCCGCCTCGCCCAGAAGCCCAATCTTCTGCTGGGTGCTGAAGACCGTAGCCCACATCAGCCCCATAAAGCGGCTCTTCCAATATGCGCGCGACCTGCCGATGCGCAGGTTGCGCGCGCGCGGATCGTTCTGAATCTCGATAAATGACGAGACGCCGCCCTGCATGGGATGCCCGATGTCGTCCACCAGAAAATCGTCGCCGTCGCTCCACCGCCGCATATTCCACTGCTTCAGCGATGCGATGTAGTCATGCCAGTATGGCTTGTCCACAGTAAGCGTCCGCATCGTCTGGTCGGATATCAGCCGGAACACCTCCTCGGTTCCCATGAAGAACAGCGACTGCAGCAGCAATCCCTTCCAATGGTAGTGCTGCGCTTTTCCCTCAAGAGAAGGCACTGGCTGCGAATCTCCAACAGTCTGGCCCAGATGAGCCAGCACCGGTGCCAGGTCCACACGAATTGGCGCCGAGGGAAAATCGCTGTTTGCCGCCTCAGTGATCGCGCGCGGCCCTGGAGAGAAATCCTCAGCCGGCACGTACCCGGTCTCCGGAGTCCTGTTGCTCGAAGGCGCATCGGCAAACCACAGGTAGTACAACCGGGACGCTTTGGTGCCTGGATCAACATCTTCTGAGTAGAACTCCGCCAGCTCTGTGTTTGGAGAAAGCGGCTCGGAAGGCTCAACAATCGCTACGCCTGCAGTCGATTGTGCCTCCGCCGCCCCAAAGCAAAGCACCAGCATTAAGCCAAGGAAGGATACGGTCATCCAGCCGATATGCCGGATAAGCAGCGGCTGCGCCGATCCCCTCCGGAGTTCAGACAACTTCCCACGCCTCGCACGAAGGCTTCGATCGTCGAAATCTGGTGAGCAATGACCAGACATATCGCCCCTTTGCGGGAGGGACGTAAACTTATGCGAACGAATTTTTACCACCGTTGAATCGGCGAGTAAAGATGAAATTTTTAGTGACCCGGCTGGAGTGTTCGCGTCGACGACCAGATCCTCTGGCGATTAATTCGGCTCTCGTCGCACTGGGCCGGACGTTTTACCGGGAGCCGCTGGCCATATTCCGCTTCATCGGATGAGCCTCAGTATTGAAGACAATAGAATTGAAATCGAGCGCCTGCGGAGGGGCGAAGAGCAGGTAGAGATATTTCAGCGTCTCGGCGAAGAAGAAACTCTCCATCGCATCGGCCTTCTCCTTCGTCCGGACATCTTTCAGAGCCGCAAACCCATCCTCGGTGCGGCAATATTTTTCGATGGAATCGAAAAATGTCTTTCCCATCGCCAGATATTTCGGGTCGTGCGTTGAATGGTAAAGATAGTATGCCGACTCGATAATCTCAGGCCGCAGCGGGTACTCGGGATTCGTAATCTGCTTCTTCACATAATCGAATTCATCCGGCTCGATCCCGGCAAAGTTCCACATCCGATAGCTTGATTCCTGCAGCCGTGCCGCACGATCCACATCCCCCGACAACACCAGCAGGGCAGGGAAGAACGCATCGAGCGCCCCGTACTCCGTTGAGGTCCGCTTCCCGGTATTCATCTCTGCCTGTCCATACCACAGTCCGTCCTGTCGTCCATCGGCAAGGAACTGGTTAATCGCTGACACGCTTTGCTTCCACATCCGCTCGCAGTCTTTATCTCCGAAAAGAATCGCCGCCTTCAGCAGATATTCGTAGTAGGAGTCGATGCCGCCCATGATCCCGGCCGTCGAATCCGTCCATTGCTTCGTCTCGACGTTGATACCCGATCCCACCAGCCCAATCTTCGATTGCCGCTTGTACAACTCCACCACCGCCCGCTTCGCCTTGTCGTAATACTCCTGCTTGCCGGTCAGGCGGGCCAGCGTCCCGTACTCAATCAACAGGCTGCCGACTTCGGCCGGATTGCTGACCGCGCCCCGCACCGCTCCCGTGCGCAGGTTCACGTACTCATAGGGCATGCCTGTCGGAGAATTGAACATCGGCAGCATCCGCCTGCCCAGGTCATCTGCCAATTCGAGCAGCCGTTTGTCACCGGTAAGCTCATAGCTCGAGAGCAGGCCGCCAAGCAGCCGGATGGTGATCTCGAAGTCCTTCACATACATATCCTGATCGAAATTCAGCTGCGTATCGATCAGTCTGCGGGCCTCATCCGCCTGCGGCTTCAGCCCCATAACAATCATCGTGTCCAACCCGTCCACCGGGGTCATCAACAGCGAGTGCGCATACCAGTCGTGAGGCTTGTGGCTCAGCGGCATCAGTGCATCGTGTCCCCACGCGTACCTGCGATAGCCTTCCCAGGCGTGCAGGAATTCCTGGCGAACCTGCTGGGCCAGCTCATCTTTTTGGAAGCCACTCATGGTTTCCGGTTGACGGCTTTGAGCGAAGCAGGACGGCAACAGGGAGAGAGCGAGGGAGAGACCTAATATGAATCGAAGCATCGTTCATTAATTTAGTTGAATCGCAGCCGCGTTGCTTCCGTGCACCGGTCCCGGTAGACTCCGAAGGAAATGCTTCCTCGCAAAGATGATCCGGAACGGCTGGTAAGCGCGGCCCGTGCCGAGGACGAAAGCTCCTTTGAACTCAAGCTCCGTCCGCGCTGGCTGCGCGAGTTCATTGGGCAGCAGAAAGCCAAGGAGCAGCTGGGCATTGCGCTGGAAGCCGCAAAATCGCGTGGCGAGGCCCTCGACCACGTCCTGCTCTTTGGACCTCCCGGACTGGGCAAGACCACGCTGGCAACGATCATCGCCAACGAACTGAATGTCGGCTTTCAGCAGACCTCCGGCCCGGCGCTGCAGATTCAGGGTGACCTCACCGCCATCCTCACCAACCTGCGCGAGCGGCAGGTGCTCTTTCTCGATGAGATTCATCGCCTGCAGCCGGTGCTCGAAGAGAAGCTCTATACCGCTCTTGAAGATTACAAGCTCGACATCATCATCGGGCAGGGACCGGCGGCGCGGACCCATGTCATGGACATCAAGCCATTCACATTTGTCGCCGCAACGACGCGTCCCGGTCTGCTTTCGTCTCCTTTACGCTCGCGCTTTGGCATTCTGCTGCGCCTCGAGTTCTACTCCGACGATGAGCTGCGCTTCGTTGTGGAGCGGTCTGCCGAAGTCCTGGGTGTCCCCATCGATCCCCAGGGTGCCGGGGAGATTGCCATGCGCTCGCGGGGCACTCCGCGTATTGCCAACCGACTACTCCGGCGTGTTCGCGACTATGCGCAGGTCCGGGGTTCAGGAGTGATCGATCGCGCAACCGCCGAGCACGCTTTGAAGATGCTGGAAGTGGATGCGTACGGCTTCGACGAGCTCGACCGGCGGCTGCTTCTCACCATCATCGAGAAGTACGATGGCGGCCCTGTCGGTCTGAACACGCTGGCAGCATCGCTGGCTGAGGAAGAAGACGCGCTCGAAGAAGTGTACGAGCCATTTCTCATCCAGCGGGGATTTCTCGATCGCACCCCGCGCGGACGGGTAGCCACTCGGCTCGCGTACGAGCACCTTGGCATGCCGCTGCCACGCAAAGGCATGCTGTTCTAAGCTGAAAATAAGGCGGCGACCCGCCGGGGGAGAACGAAAAATGGCTCGTACGGAATCAGCGATGCTGGCGCTGGGTACCTCGGCGCCAGATTTTGTCCTGATGGATGTAGTCAACGGGCATCAGGTGAGCACGCAAGCATCTGCCGGTCCAAAAGGCCTGCTGGTCATGTTCATCTGCCAACACTGCCCGTTCGTGAAGCACGTCGAAAAGGCATTGGCGCAGCTAGGGCACGATTATCGGTCAAGCGGAGTCGGCATCATCGCGATCAGCAGTAACGATGCGGTGAATTATCCTGACGACGCCCCCAAAAGCCTTGCAGAACAGGCGCGGAATCTCGGCTTCACTTTCCCCTATCTCTACGACGAGACACAAGGAACTGCCCGCGCCTACGATGCGGCCTGTACGCCGGACTTCTTCCTTTTTAACGCCGGACTAAAGCTCGTCTACCGCGGCCAGTTTGACGACAGCCGTCCAAGTAATGGCATTCCGGTGACGGGGCGGGACCTGCGCGCGGCTCTGGACGCACTGATCGCAGGTAAACCTGTCAGCCCCAACCAGCGCCCAAGCATCGGCTGCAATATCAAGTGGAAGTAAAGCACAGCGACCCGGATTTTCGGATCCGGATCCCGGCAGTTCAGAGCGATAGCGATTTAAGAAATTTCCGGAATGGCGGTCCGAGGTCATCGCGCTTGAGAGCGAAATCTACGGTCGCCTTGAGCATACCTAATTTGTCACCGGCATCGTAACGAATGCCATCAAACGTATAACCATAGACCTTTTCGGTCTTCAATAGTTCCTTGATCCCATCGGTGAGTTGCAGCTCTCCCCCGGCTCCGGGCGTGATCTTCTCAAGCAGCTCGAAGATCGCCGGTGTGAGGATATAGCGGCCGATGATGGCATTCTTGGAAGGCGCTTCCTCAAATTTCGGTTTTTCGACCATGCTGCGAGCCTCAATCACCCGAGGGTTATCCTTTAGCGGTGAACCGTCGAGCACGCCATACGCAGAAATGGCTGGACCTTCAACAATCTGTGTTGCCAGGACCGACTCCTGCACCCGCTCGAAAACGTCGATCATCTGTTTGAGACAGGGTACTGGCGCATCGATGACATCGTCGGGCAGGATCACTGCGAAGGGCTCGTCGCCAACCAGCTCTTTCGCCATGAGCACGGCATGACCGAGGCCCTTGGCTTCTTTCTGCCGCACGTACACGAGATCGGCCATATTCGAGACCGTGCGGCTGATATCCAGCAACTCTCTCTTGCCACGCTTTTCCAGCGAAGCTTCGAGCTCGTAGCTGATATCGAAGTGGTCCTCAATGGCTGATTTGCCTCGTGCAGTGACGATAATGATCTCGTCGCATCCAGCGGCCAGCGCCTCTTCGACGCCGTACTGGATGATCGGCTTGTCGACCAGCGCAAGCATCTCTTTGGGGATCGCCTTGGTGGCTGGAAGAAAGCGGGTTCCAAATCCCGCTGCGGGAAAGACTGCCTTGCGCACCTTGGTTTTCATTCGGTGTCCTTAATCTGAGGTCTTTGGATCGGCAGCAACTATGCAGTTGAGGTGTGTGAAGAATGATCGCGCCAGAACATAATTGAAATCCATGTCCAGCTGCATTGGATGCATCTAGAGAGTTGGTGAGTCGTCTCCCAGCAGGGCGCGGCGCACGACTTTTACGGGTGCGCCTCCCTGGCGCATAAAATCATCGTGAAACTGCTGCAGGGAAAAACTCGCACCCTCTTTTCTCTCGAGGTCGGCCCGCAGCTTCATGATCTGCAGCTTGCCCAGAGTGTAATAGAGGTAGGTCGGGTCCGACGTTCCTCGCTTGGTTTCAACCAAACCGACCGAATGCGATTGATATCCGTCGGAGACGAAGAACTCCACTGCCTGGTTGAACGTCATCTGCCCGGTGTGCATCTTGATCCCCACAATAAAACGGGCATCGCGCAGTAACGCGTCCTGCAGTTGGCCGAGGCGAATCAGCTTCGCCTCACGCTCATTTTTGGCTCCTGTGCCTGGCTGTCCATAGCCCTCATCGAGCATCATCTGTTCGCAATAGTGCGCCCAACCCTCGACGTTAGTATTTGCGGTAATGATCTTGCGGACCTGGCTCAGGTCGCCGTGATTCACCCAGAGAAACTGTACGTAATGCCCAGGGTAGGTCTCGTGCACCGAGGTACTGATGATTGTCCCTTCGTTGAACGCGGCCATGTGCTCAGCGATGTGCTCCGGAGTCCAGTTTTTCTCCGGCAGTGTGACATTGAAATAGGCAGTCGTCGAGTGCTTTTCGAAGGGCCCGGGCGAATCCATCGATGCCTGGGTAGTCGCCCGCATAAAGGGCGGCGTCTCCTCAAGCACGGGCTGCACATCAGAGGGAATGGTGATGATGTGCTTCTCGTGAATGAACTGGATCAGGCTGTCAAAAGTTTTATGAAAGGTAGGCAACAACTGATCGGGAGCGGGATGAATGGCGGCCAGTTCAGCAAGAACCTCTTTCGGCGTCTTCGATGGATCGACTTCTTTTGCGACTCGCTCGAACTCAGCCTGGTTCTTGTGCAGATCGGAATAGGCGATGGTCAATAGTTTATCGAGCGGCGTGTCAACCATCTCGTCATAAAGCAGCTTCTTAGAAAATGCGTCGGCTCCGATGCGAAAGTCGCCATTCGATCGTGGTAGTAAGTCGCTCTTCAGCCATTGCTGATAATTGCGTAGGGCTGCGATGACGGCAGCATTGGTTTTACGGAACTCGGCAATCGTTGTCGGGTCTTTCGCGTCGGTGAATGCCTCGGGAACATCGTTCTCAAAAAAGCTGATGATGTCGGGCAGCTGCTGAAGAGCGATCTCAGTGTAGATGCGGGGCGGATCCTTGAGATTCTGCCTCGCAGCGGCAAAGACTGCCGGCATTCGCTTTTCCCGCGCTATCAAGGAGCGCAGGCGGTCGTCAGCCGGCGCAAATTTCCGCTCCATAAGGACGAACGCGCTGTTGGCGATGCCGCTTGAATAGTTGTCGGGATTTTTCTCCCATGCGCGGATGGTTTCAAGCTCCAACATGGTTCCACGGATGCTGTTGCGCATCATGGCGAGATCGCCCTGCGTGCTTTGGTCAAGCGCAGCTTCGGGCACTCCGTCGAATTTCACCTCATAGCTCTTGAGCGCGGCGATCTCCTGGTCAATTGCGGCGCGGCTGTAATCCTCGAGGAGCGGATCGTACTGGTGAAGTCCAGCAGCGGTGCCGTAGGTGGGCGCAAATTTGTAATACACTTCCTCGAAATATTCCGCGGCAAGGGCGCGGAAGCCAGCTGCCGCATCCGGGGTGACCGAGGCCTGGGCATGGACGGTTACGCTGGTCATCCTGATTCCTAAAAAAACTGCACCTGAGATCAGCAGCACAGTCAAAAAATGGCGATGCATTCGATCCTCACTCTATTTGCGACGGGTTCAGCTACTTATTGTACGGCTACTTCCGTAAGCGCCAACTGGTCCAGCAAGGCGCGTATCTCGGCCAGGACATCATCCGGCTTGGCCGACGCGAGCGGATAGCGCAAGACGCCTTGAGGAGTAAACTGCGCGCCCCGCTTGGCATTCCTGGCCACAAGCTTCATCAGCCGTCCTGGATCCACGCCGGCATTTTCTGTGAAGCGGATGTGCAATTGATCGCGCTTGCGATCGACCTGCGCAACACCTATCCGCTCACATTCAATCCGCAGCAATGCTGCATCAAGCAGATGGCGCACACTTTCCGGCACTGGTCCATAGCGGTCCTCTAGCTCAGCACGAACGTCGGCCAGCGCGCCTTCGTTCTGAATTCCGGCGATCACTTTGTACATGCGCAGGCGCTGGTTTTCTTCGGGGATATAGCTCTCGTCGATGCGCAATCCGATGCCGAGGCTAAGCTGCGTGGCCGGAAGCTCGACGCGCTCTTCACCCTTGAGTTTGGCGACTGCCTCTTCCAGCATGCTGGTGTACAGTTCGAACCCGACTGCTTCGATATGACCGCTCTGCTCGCCACCCAGCATGTTGCCAGCTCCGCGCAACTCGAGATCGAGTGCTGCGATTTTGAACCCAGCGCCGAGATCGGAGAATTCCTTCAGCGCTGCCAGCCGTCGGCGAGCGACTTCAGTCAACTCCTGCTCGGGCGGGATGAGCAGGTAGGCATAGGCGCGCCGGTTTGACCGCCCCACGCGCCCGCGCAGCTGGTAGAGTTCCGAGAGTCCATGCCGATCTGCGCGATTGACGATAATCGTGTTTGCCAGCGGGATGTCGAGTCCGTTCTCGATGATGGTGGTCGCGACCAGAACATCGTGCTCATGGCGCATGAAGCTGAGCATCACCTTTTCGAGCTCACCCTCGCTCATCTGTCCGTGACCGACGGTGATGCGCGCCGAGGGCACAAGCTCCTGGATTTTCGCCGCAATCTCGTAGATCGTTTCGACGCGATTGTGCACGAAATAAATCTGGCCTCCACGCTCAAGCTCAACCTCAATCGCCGACCGAATCAGCTTCTCGTCAAATTTGGCAACCACGGTTTGGATCGCCATGCGGTCCTTGGGAGGCGTCTCAATCACACTCATATCACGCAGGCCAACGAGGGACATGTGCAGGGTGCGCGGGATGGGCGTCGCCGACATAGCCAATACGTCGATCTCGCGGCGCATCTGCTTCAAGCGTTCTTTATGCCGCACCCCAAAACGCTGTTCCTCGTCGACAACCAGCAGGCCCAGGTCTTGGAACTTGATGTCTTTTGAAAGAAGACGGTGTGTGCCGATGAGGATGTCCACCTTGCCCGACTCGACGCGCTCCAGAATGTTCTTTTGCTCCTTGGCGGTGCGGAAACGCGAAATCATCTCGATGCCGATGGGAAATTGCTTGAAGCGTTCTTTGAATGTCTCAAAGTGCTGAAAGCTGAGCACTGTGGTAGGCGTAAGCACAGCGACCTGCTTGCCATTCTGCACGGCCTTAAAGGCTGAGCGCATCGCAACTTCCGTCTTGCCATAACCGACGTCGCCGCAGAGCAGGCGGTCCATTGGCGTCGTCGACTCCATGTCGCGCTTGATATCGTTGATCGCAGACAGCTGGTCGTCGGTTTCGTTGTAGTCGAAGGCGTCTTCGAACTCGCGCTGAAATTCATTGTCGACAGGAAACGCATGCCCCTGCGCAGCCTTGCGCTGCGCGTAAAGCTTGAGCAATTCGTCGGCCATATCCTGCATGGCCTTACGCACGCGCGCCTTGGTCTTTGCCCATTGCTGCGAGCCGAGCCGGTTCAAAAGCGGAGCCGGTCCGGCATCGGTCGAGCGATATTTCTGGATCAGGTCAAGGCGCGTCAGCGGCACATAAAGCCGAGCCTGCT
>Ga0335075_10001684_pt1 | contig 36096 bp, 32 predicted proteins | sample Lox_Sample_24_FD_206723 | JGI IMG/M metagenome (GOLD analysis project Ga0335075, IMG submission 206723) | Soil microbial communities from Loxahatchee National Wildlife Refuge, Florida, United States - Lox_Sample_2.4 | ecosystem: Environmental > Terrestrial > Soil > Wetlands | place: USA... | reverse complement strand
CGGCAGAGCGGACGCGGCCGCCGAGGTGGTGGGTGATGAACTGGAGTCCGTAGCAGATGCCGAGCACGGGTAATCCGAGGTTCAGGACGGCGGGATCGGCGGGCGGCGCATCGGCGTCGTAAACGGACCAGGGTCCGCCGGAGAGAACGATGGCGATGGGGTTTTGCGCCTGGATTTCGGCAAGCGCCGCGGTGCAGGGCAGGACAACCGAGAAGACGTTCTGCTCGCGGATGCGGCGGGCGATGAGCTGGGTGTACTGGGAACCGAAGTCGAGGATGACGATGGAAGGGGTGGTCACAGAGTAGTGTGGCAGGGATTATTTTTGGTGTAAAGAATGGGGTTCCACCACAGAGGGCACGGAGAGGTGGCGCAGGCCCGATATTCGAGAAAACGCCATCCGCGCCGGCAACTTTTCGGGAGCGCCGTCCGTATTCGGACGTATCGGCCGTGCAATGGAGGGTTCCGATGTCCTCGCGTACCTTTCGCTGGTTTCTCTTCCTGACGTTCACTGCGGTATTTCTGGCTGCGACCCTGCCGGTGCGCGCTCGAGCGAATGCGGATCAGGCCTCCGGAGGCATGGGCGGGATGAGGGCGCACATGTATCTGACCAGGCTGCGTGCACCGCAGCCGGGCGACCAGCAGAGGGCCGACGCGATTGTGGCGGCAGCGAAGCAGGCGATGGCGCCCTATCAGGATTATCGCCACGCCGAGGCCGACGGATATCGCCCGTTTTTCCCCAACGTGAAGCAGCCGCTGTATCACTTTACGAACTACGCGCACATGCGCGAGGCGAAATGGCGCTTCGATCCGCTGAAGCCGACTTCTCTGCTCTACAGAAAGAACGCCGACGGCGGTTACACGCTGGTGGGCGTGATGTACACGGACCGGGTGACGGCGAGCGAAGAGGAGCTGAACGAGCGGATTCCGCTGAGCGTCGCGCGCTGGCACCAGCACGTGAACTTCTGCAAAGCGCCGTTTGGGCAGTGGGCGGGGTATTACGGACAGCATGCGAAGTTCGGGCTGATGGGGTCGATCCACACGCGGGCGGCGTGCGAGGCGGCGGGCGGGGTGTTCCTGCCGCATGTGCTGGGGTGGATGGTGCACGTGTATCCGTATGAGACCGACCCGGCAAAGGTGTGGTCGACCGCGGACGATCCGGACCACGACAACATGGACGATATGGCGATGCCGGGGATGAAGATGTGACGGGGGGAGCGGCTAGCGGATAGCGGTTAGCGATTAGCGGGTAGGGATTAGGGTTTAGGGGGCAGGGATTAGGCCGGAGCGCGCCGGGTCAGGGGCGTAATTCGACATCGTTTCCGGGCGCGAGCGGAGAATAGGCGTTCCACAGTTCTACATAGGCGATGACGCGGGCGACCTGGAAGAAATCCGAGAGGACGACGTAGAGCAGGCTGACGGCGGCCCACCAGAGGGCGAGCCAGAGGCCCTGGATCGCGACGATGAAGGCCATGGGAGTGGCGGTGAGCACCATCATCATCATGAGCAGGGCCATCTTCCAGTAGCCCATGGCGAGATTGATTTCGACCAGCTTGCCGCGGAGCGGGCCGAGGCGCAGGCTGCGGGCGAGGCTGGCGGCGACGCCACGGCGTTCGAGCAGCGCGATAAGCGGGGCGATGGAGAAGATCCAGCTGAGCAGCAGCCAGAGGATGACGGCGGCGAGAGTAAGGGCGATGACCAGGGCAAGGTAGAGGACGAGGCTGGGCTCGGCGGTGGTTTCAGAAAGCGCTGTGATGTGGGAGAGCGTGGCCTGGGCGGCCCAGCGCAGCGATGCAAACCACGCGGCCCAGGTGGCGCAGAGCGCGGCGACGCGGAGGACCTGAAGCACGATCATCGCGAGCGGGCGCCAGGGCAGCGAGGGCGCGTAGCGGCGGAGGAGGAGGTTGCGGCCGAGGCCGGCGGCGAGCGCCCAGGCAAGCGCGGCGGCGGGCACCAACCAAAGAACGACGCGGGCGATCGGGGGCCACAGGATGAAGTACGACTCGGCAATGGCGACCGCGCCTTTGAGGGGGACCTGGAGGGAGAAATCGGTGACTCCGGTGGAGAGGACAGCGGGGCCGGTGCTGGCCCAGATGCGCCGGCCCTCGAGGGCGACCACGGCCAGCAGCGGAACGCCGAAGAGCCAGCGCCAGAGGAGCTCGAGCGCGAGCAGGGAGGGTCGGCGGCGGCAGCGAGAGAGGATGGCGAGGAAAGACGGCGTGCGCGCGGGCGTTTCGGATTGGGTGACGAGGTGAGGCAAGAGGGTCTGGTTCAAGAGTAGTGGATGGGGGCGGAGCAGGAGCCGGGAACCACGGCGTGGGATGGAAAAAGGCGCTGGGGTTCAAGCCCAACTCCTTTAGCGGCTCAACCTGCACGACTGAAGAGCGTGCGGAAAAAGCCGTCGGATCCTGCGCTGGGAAGTGAAGACCATCCCTCAGCGGCTGAAGCCGGAGTGACTTGAGCCCGTTTACCGCACAGCTGAAGCTGTGCCCCTTCTAAACAGGGCCGATAAGAGCTGCCGGGACCGAAGTGGATTCCGTGGCGCTACTCTGATCTTGCGGCTAATCCAAATCGCTCAGATCGGTCGTAGCCGCCGGCTTTCATCTTGATCTTTCTACAGAGTTCCTCCGCGACCCGTTGGGAGTTTCCGCCGAGGGCGGCAATTTCCATAGGCCGGAAGGAGATGAAAAACAGCGGTTGACCTGGTAGCTCTACCTTGTACGTGTGAAAGCTTTCTCCTCTCAGACCGATGGCGATCCCCGGGAGTTCGCTTTGGAGAGTGGACGCCGCTATGTGCGCAGCGTCTTCATAGGGTTTGAGGGGGCTGGAAAAAGCGAAGTTCGGACTGGACATATCTCTAGCCTCTGGTTCCCTAATTACCACCAAGGGCGGAAAACAAGAAGGATTTTTACTTGGATTTTGCGGGTTCTGTCGACGGATTTAATGTGGTAGCTCTTTCCTTCAATGGAAGTTCCTTCGCGCGGTCGGAGCCAGGAGAATCTCACCCGCACTACTTCACCACGATGTTGACCAGCTTGCGCGGGACGAGGATGATGCGGACGACTTCTCTGCCCTCGATCGCGGCGGCGATTTTCGGGTCGGCGAGGGCGGCATCGCGCACCGCGTCCTCGGTCGCGTCCGCATCGACACGCACGACGGAGCGCAGCTTGCCGTTGATCTGAACGGGAATCTCGATCTGCTCCTCTTTGGCGAGCTGCTCGTCGAACTTCGGCCACGGCGCGCGGAGGAGATCGTTCTTTTCACCCAGCCGCTCCCAGAGCTCGAAGGCAAGATAGGGCGCGAAGGGCGCGAGCAGCAGGGTGAGCGAGCGGAGGATCTCGGCGAGGACCGCGTCGGGGACTTCGCCCGCGGCGATCTGCGGCTCGGCAGCGGTGAGCGTGTTCACCAGCTCCATGATGGCGGCGATGCAGGTGTTGAAATGCCAGCGGCCGGCGAAGTCTTCCGTAATTTTGCGGATGGTCTGGTGCAGCTTGCGCAGGAGGGCCTGCGAGACCGGGGAGGCCTCCGCGCCTTGCGAGGGCTGCGTTCTCGCCCGCTCCCCATGCTTCGCGGCGAAGCGGTAGACGCGGCCGAGGAAGCGGCTGACGCCGGCGACGCCGTCTTCCTGCCAGTCAAGGTCACGGTCGGGCGGGGCGGCGAAGAGCGAGTACATGCGCGTGGCGTCGGCGCCGTAGCGGGCGATCATGTCGTCGGGCGAGACGACGTTGCCCTTCGACTTGGACATCTTGGCGCCGTTTTTGATGACCATGCCCTGGGTAAAGAGGCGGGCGACGGGCTCATCGTTGCGGATGAGGCCGAGGTCGCGCATGACTTTGGTCCAGAAGCGCGAGTAGATGAGGTGCAGGATGGCGTGTTCGACGCCGCCGATGTACTGGTCGATGGGGAACCAATAGGCGATCGTCTCCGTTGCAAATGGCGCCTGGGCGTTCTGCGCGTCGGTATAGCGGTAGAAGTACCAGGACGAATCGACGAAGGTGTCCATGGTGTCGGTTTCGCGGCGCGCGGGACCCCCACATTTCGAGCAGGTCGCGTTGACGAACTCGGGGACGCGGCCCAGCGGGGAGCCGCCCTGTTGGGTGATCTCGACGTGATCGGGCAGGAGCACCGGGAGTTCGTTGTCGGGAACCGGGACGATGCCGCATTTTTCGCAATACAGAACGGGGATGGGCGTGCCCCAGTAGCGCTGGCGGCTGATGCCCCAGTCCTTGAGGCGGAAGGTGACGGTGGGCTTGCCGAATCCATGCTCCTGCGCGAAGGCGGCCATCTTGTGCTGCGCTTCCTGGCAGCCGAGAGAGCTGAAGTCGCCGGAGTTGATGAGCAGCGAGTCTTCTTCGGTGAACGGCAACAGCGTCTCAGAACTGCCGGAAGCGGCGGCATCGCCGTTGCGGCGGGGAAGGATGACGACGCGGATTTCGAGGCCGTATTTTTTCGCGAAGTCGTAGTCGCGCTCATCGTGCGCGGGGACGGACATGATGGCGCCGGTACCGTAGTCGAGCAGGATGTAGTTGCCGACCCAGACGGGCAAGCGCTCGCCGCTGAAGGGATTGATGGCGTAGCGGCCGGTGAAGACGCCGTGTTTCTCGATGGCGCCGACATCGCCGGCGTCGCGCGCATTGCGCTGCTGATCGAGGAGCGCGGCGACGGATTCGCTGAGGGCGGGATCGCCGGCGCAGATCACCTTCACGAGCGGGTGCTCGGGGGCGAGCTGGAGGCTGGTGGCGCCGCAGATGGTGTCGACGCGGGTGGTGAAGACGGCGATCTTCGTGCCCGTGCCGGTGACGCCGTCGCGGGCGGGCAGGATAGCGGCGCCGCCGCGGCGGGCCTTTTCTTCGTCGGCGGGCAATGCGGCCGTGTCTTCGAGCTCGAATTCGACTTCCGCGCCCTCGCTGCGGCCGATCCAGTTGCGCTGCATGGTGCGGACTTTTTCCGGCCAGCCTTCGAGTTTGGAGAGGTCGTCGAGAAGCTCCTGGGCGTAGTTGGTGATGCGCAGGAACCACTGCTCGAGATCGCGCTGCTCGACGGGCTGCTCCTCGTGGCGCCAGCAGCAGCCGTTAACGACCTGCTCGTTGGCCAGCACGGTGGCGCACTGCGGGCACCAGTTGACCTTGCTCTTGCGGCGATAGGCGAGGCCGCGCTCGAACATGCGCAGGAAGAGCCACTGGTTCCAGCGGTAGTAGTCGGGCAGGCAGGTGGTGATTTCGGTCTTCCAGTCGTAGCTGAGGCCGAGGCGGTTCATCTGCCGCTTCATGGCGGCGATGTTGCCGAGGGTCCAGGCGCGCGGCGGGGTATTGCTGCGAAGGGCGGCATTCTCGGCGGGCAGGCCGAAGGCGTCCCAGCCCATGGGGTGCAGGACGTTGTAGCCCTGCATCCACATATAGCGGGCGAGCGCGTCTCCGATGGAGTAGTTGCGCACATGGCCCATGTGCAGCGCGCCGGAGGGGTAGGGCAGCATCTCGAGGACGTAGTATTTGGGCTTCGACGAGGAGGGCGGCTCCGCGGCGTAGAGCTCGGGCTGCGCGGCCCAGCGCTCGGCCCAGCGCGACTCGATCTCGGCGGGGTTGTAGCGGAGGCCGGGCTCGCCGGAATCGGTGAGGCGAGGGCTCTTCAACGACGGCGAATTCTCCGGAGCAACCGCCGCACCCGCGGCGTTGTGCTGCTTTCTGCCTGCAGTCATGGTCATCTTTGATTTTAACGGCGATCGAAGCTGGGGCGGCCGGGGGCCGTGGAAAGTCGGCTTCCGGTGCAATAATGGGTCCCGGACGCGCCCGGGCACGTCCCTTAGCTGCGAAGGGGGAGCTGATATGAACCGTGGCAGATGGTGGTGGGTGGTTCTGGCCTGTTCCGGGATGAGCCTCTGGGCTCAGGAGCCGGCGACGGCGCCCGCGGGGCATCCGGCTTCGTCCGCGACGCAGATGACGTTCGAGGTGGTGGTGACCGACAAGGGCGGTCGCGCCGTCACGGGGCTGCAGCAAAGCGACTTCACGGTGCTGGACGACAAGCATCCGGCGACGATTGAGTCGTTCACGGCGCACGCAGAGGGGTCAGAAAACAGCCTGGAAGGCGCCGTGATTGTGATCGACACGGTGAATGTGGGATTTTCGGCGGTGAGCATCGCGCGGACCCAGCTGGAGGATCTGCTGCGGCACTACGGGAACCACTTGCCGTTCCCGATGGTGCTGACCTTGCTGACGAACACCGGCGTGAAGCCGATCGGGACGGGGTCGGCGGATGGCACGGTGCTGCTGGCGCAGCTGGACCAGCAGAAGGGCCTGCTGCGCGAATTGAATCGCTCGGCGGGATTCTGGGGCGCGACGGAACTGCTGAGCACATCGATCAACGGGCTGGAGTCGATCGCGCAGTTTGAGGCGACCACCCCGGGACGCAAGCTGGTGATCTGGATCAGCCCCGGGTGGCCGATCCTCGACTCTCCCAATCTGATTGTGACCGACCAGCAGCATCGCGCGATGTTCGAACAGATCGTCAAGCTGTCGGAGGATCTGCGTACGGGCCAGGCGACGGTGTATGACGTGGATCCGCTGGGAACCGCGGACGCGGGGGGCTACCGGACCTTCCTGTGGGAGAGCTTTGTGAAGCCGGTGACGAAGTGGGACCAGGCGAACCCCGGCAATCTGGCATTACAGGCGCTGGCGATCCAGAGCGGCGGGCAGGTGCTGAACAGCAGCAACGACGTGGCCGGCGAAATCGACAAGTGCGTTCAGGATGGAACCGCCTGGTACACGGTGACCTTCGACGGAGGGACGGCGGAGAAGCCGGACACGTGGCACAACGTCCAAATCAAAGTGGATAAGCCGGGGGTGACGGTGCGGACACGCATCGGCTACTATGCGCAGCCGTAAGTCGGCCAAGGGCCGGTTAGCCAGAGTCCGGTTAGCTCACGGCCGGGCAGCATGAAGGACGGGCAGCGCAGCCGGACCGCGGAGCGCGTGGCCATGCGGCGCGCGGCGCACCAGATTTACGACCATCCTAGGGTCTTCGAGGATCCGCTGGCGCTGCGCATCCTGAGCGATGATGCGGCGGGGCGGATCCGAAGCGGGGCAGAGGAAAATCCCAGCCCCTGGGCTCGCGGGCTGCGCATGTTTATCGCGCTGCGCAGCCGTTTTGCTGAAGAGGAGCTGGCGAAAGCGGTCGCACGCGGGGTGCGTCAGTACGTGGTTCTGGGCGCAGGACTGGATACGTTCGCGTACCGGAATCCGTTTGCGGGGCTCGAGGTCTTCGAGGTGGATTTTCCGGAGACGCAGGCGTGGAAACACGCGCGGCTGGAGCATGCGGGCATTGCGATTCCAGCCTCGGCGCGCTTTGCGGCGGTGGATTTCGAGAGGCATTCGCTGAGCGAAGGGCTGAGGGAAGCCGGGTTCCGGCGCGACGAGCCGGCTTTTTTCGGATGGCTGGGCGTGGTGCCGTATTTGACGCGCGAGGCGGCGATGACCACGCTGCAATTCATTACGGGGTTAAAGCGCGGCAGCGGGGTGGTCTTCGACTACGCGATTCCGCCGGAGAGCATGGGGCTGACGGAGCGGGTGGCCTTTGAGTTTCTGGCCGACCGGGTGGCGCGGGCCGGCGAACCGTTTCAGCTGTTTTTCGATCCTGAAGAGCTACATGCCGAGTTGCGGACGCTGGGGTTCACCGAGATCGAAGACATGGACGGCGTGGCGATCCGCGCGCGGTACTTCGGCGAGGCGCGAGAGCAGCGGCTGCACGGGCGCGCGGGGCGGCTGCTGTGTGCGTGGTTGTGAATCAGGGATCAGGGATTACATGTTGGTGTGGCCGGCGCGCATTTCCTCGTTAAAGGTGGGGCGGGTGACGGCGAGCGCGGCATCGAGCTTCGCGCGGTACTCGTCCGCGCGGGCCATCAGCGTCGGGGTCGCGGAGGCGTATTCGCCGTCAAGCGCGAGCAGTCCCTGGCGGGAGAGATCGGCAGCCATGCGGGAGAGTTCGTCGACGGTGGTGTTGAGATACTGCGCGTCGCCGGGATCGGCGATCCAGACGGGGCGGCCGGAGCCGAGTACGCCGGAAAGCCAGTAGGTTTTCAGGGCGAGAAACTCCATGCGGCTGCGATCGTCGGTGTCGGTGAAGAAGAATTTTTTCTGCCAGCGGCTGTAGTAGCGGGTGGTGACGGGGACGGGCTGGCGGTTGCCGCTTTTGAGCATCTCGAGCTGGCCGCGGTCGAGGGTTTTGCGGACGGCATTGTAGATAAAGGTTTCGGCGTAGGGCTGTTCGGGTGCGGGAACGATTTCGGCGAAGGTGACGGTCATGCTGGCCGAGACCAGAGTATGCAGGGGCGAACCCGTGCCGTCCTCCAGATGCACGGTGCCGTGAACGATGTAAGTGTCGGCGCCCGACGAGGAGCGATGAAAGGGCCAGGCGAAACTGGCGAAGCGGACGGGCAGGCCAGCGAGGGTGACATAGGCATCCGGCCGGGGATTACGCAGGCGATGAGCGGCCTCGCGCAGGTGGCTGGTCATCTCCGGGAGCAGCTCGGGCTTGTGAAAGTCGAAGGCCTCGCTGAGCTCGAGCAGGAGGGTGCTGTCGGCCGGTGCGTCGGGAGTGGAGGCGAGGCGGAAACGCGTGGTCGGATGGCCGTTGAAGTCAGCGCCGGATTCGACGGAGAGGACGGAGAGGCCGGCGGTGCGCGCGGCCGACCGAACATTGGCGACGAGAGTGGTTTCCAGATTGGCGGACATAGGGTTCCAGAAGAGATTGTATCGGCTGAGCAAAGCAGGGGGAAAGGCGGCGGGCCGGGGCACGCTGAAGGCCGCACGGGCGCGGGCGGATGTGTATGATGAAAGCAGCCAACGATCCCGGTTCTGAAGCGATCGGCGAGCCGGCTTTCAGGTTCGTCCCAGGTTCGCGCCGAAACAGGGTTGTAATCGGGCAGATCGCCACTCTCCGACGGCCGCAACTTTTTCGGCCGCAATCCGTCGAGGGTTAATGTGATCATTTCAGGGCAGGAAAGGCAGGATCCCTCGTGCACATCTTTCGTCGCAGCGCTCTGACCGTCCTCGCATCCCTCGAACTGCTGGTTCTGCTGGCCGCCTTCTCAAAACCGGCGTGGGGCTATGTGGATCCCGGCTCGGGGCTGCTGGCGGTGCAGGTAGGCGGCTCGATGCTGGCGGGAGGATTGTTCATCCTGCGCACGAAGATCCGGAAGCTGCTGGGGCTCTCCACACCGGAAAAAGAGAAGGTGGAGGACGAAGCGACCGCAGCTCCCGAATCTGAAGAGTAAATGGCTGCCGCCGGAATTCAGATAGAGACGTTTCGCGATCCAGCAGGATCGCTGCGCATTGCGGGCGACCGGGTGCTGCGGCGGGTGCGGCGCGAGCATGCGGGAGCCGCGCTGGAGTTTCTGCGCTCGGAGACGGCGCAGACGTGGGTCGCGCAGGGGAAACTAATCGCCACCGAGTTCCTTGCCGAGGCTGACGGGGAGCTGACGCTGGAGCACCCCCGGGTATCGTTCCCGTCGTATCCATGGGAGTGGACGCCGGATGAGTGGATGGCGGCGGCGGAACTGACGCTGGACCTGTGCGAAGGGCTGCTGGAGCGGGGACTGATCCTGAAAGACGCCACGCCGCTGAACGTGCTCTTCCGGGGCGCGGCGCCGGTATTTGTGGACGTGCTGTCGGTGGACGCGCGCGACCGGGAAAGCCCGGTCTGGCTGGCGTACGGACAGTTCGTGCGGACCTTTCTGCTGCCGCTGGCAGCGTACAAGACGCTGGGCTGGCCGCTGGCGGCGACTCTGGAAAAACGGGATGGGTATGAGCCGGCAGATCTGGCGCCGTACCTGGGGCGATGGCAGCGCTGGCGGGAACCCTTCCGGTCGCTGGTGACCATGCCGCTGATGCTGGAGCGCAATGCTGGAAACAGCGGGGCAGCAAGAGCAGCCGAGGTGCGGCAGCAACCCGAGGCCGCCCTGGCGGTGCTGCGGCGGAATCTCGAGTCGCTGCGGAAGAACCTGGAGATGCTGGCGCCGCGGGAGAGCGATACGCGCTGGAGCCGCTACACGCAGACGGCCGGCCACTACAGCGCGGAGGACCAGAAGCTGAAGAAGCAGTTTGTGCGCGAAGCCCTGACGGCGGCGCAGCCGAAGCGGGTTCTGGACCTGGGGGCGAACACCGGCGCGTATTCGCGCATTGCGGCCGAGTGCGGGGCGGAAGTGGTGGCCTGGGACACGGATGTGCAGGCCAGCGAGCAGAACCGGCGCGAGGCGAAGAAGAGGAAGCTGGCGATCACGGCGCTGGTGGCGAATCCAGCGCGGCCGACCCCGGCAGCGGGCTGGCGGAACGCGGAAAGCCTGAGCCTGCTGGAGCGGGCGCGGGGACGCTTCGACTGCGTGATGATGCTGGGACTGATCCACCACCTGCTGCTCTCCGAGCAGATCCCCCTGAAGGAAATTGTGGCGCTGATGCGGGAGCTGACGACGCACTGGGCGATTGTGGAGTGGGTGCCGGCAAAGGATCCGCGATTCCAGGATCTGCTGCGCGGGCGCGACGACTTGTACGGCCATCTGAATGAGCGGGCGCTGCTGGATGCCTGCGAAGAGCACTTCACCGTAGTGCGGCGCGAAGAGCTGCCCAATCGCAGGGTTCTCTTCCTGCTGCAGGCCGTCTGATCGATGGCCGCCGCCCAGGAAAATCCGACACCTGCCCGGGAAAAGCAGCGAACGAGCCCGGCTGCGCGCACGAAGCGTCAGCGCGCGGAAGAACCTCGCTGGCGGGTCTGGCTGGAAGGCGCGGGAGCCGGCATCATCGTGATGCTGCCGCTGCTGTGGCTCAACCTGACGCCTTCGCGGGAAACGCACTACCACGAACTGTTGCCGATGAACCCGGTGTATCAGGGACTGCTCATCGACTTCGTCGTGGTTCTCCTGGTGTGCATCCCTCTCATCTGGCTGCTGGATCGCTGGGATTCCCGGTGCCGCACGCTGCTGTGGCTGCCGGCCATGGCCATGCTGGGTACCCGCGTCGGTCGATCTGTGGTGATCGCCACCGAGCGCTATTCGCTGATGGCCACACCGAGCCGCATTTTTCTGGCGGTCGCTGTGCCGGGCCTGGTGCTGTGGCTGGCCAGTCGGCGCTGGTACAGCGGAGCGATGCGCGGGCTGCGCGCCGTGGTCCTGCTCGCCGGCTTCTGCGTCTTCTGGATCCTGCCCGAGCTGACCATCATGGCATTTCATCCGGAGCCGCATGAAACCGCCGGATTTTCGCATCCGGCGGCAGCCCCGGCGCAGCGGCGCATCGTCTGGATCCTCTTCGACGAAGCCTCATACGATCTGCTCTTCGAGCATCCGCAGCCGGGCACGAGCTACCCCAATTTCGACCGCCTGGCGGGCGACAGCGTCGTCTTCTCCGATGTCCGCCCGGGCGGCGATTTCACCGAGTTGGTGATTCCCTCGCTGCTCAGCGGCCACGACATCACCGACGTGAAGAGCGATCTCGAGGGGCAGCTGCTGATCCGCACCCAGGACGATCGCCACTGGCGCGCTTATCCCGACCGCGACAGCCTGTTTGCCGACGCGCAGCGTCTGGGCTGGTCGACGGGGGCGATTGGCTGGTACAACCCGTACTGTCGGCTCTTCGCGGCGGAACTGAACGAGTGCTACTGGAACTACACTACGCGGCTGTACGGCCACTATTCGCCAGCCCGATCGGCGGCGATGAACGCGGTTGCGCCGCTGGGAAGATCGGTGCTGCAGTCCCTGGGCCAGCCGATCCTGTACACCACCGACTGGCAGGTGCACGCGGACGACTACCGAGGGCTCATGCAGCGCATCGCGCCGGAGATTGCCTCAAACCGCGTCGGATTTCTGTTTCTGCACCTGCCGCTGCCGCATCCGGGAGGGTTTTACAATCGGCGCACCGGGCAGATCGGCGTCCCCGGCAGCTACCTCGACAACCTGGCGCTCACCGATTTCACGCTCGGAGAACTGATGAGGGAGATCGACAGCTCTCCTCTCGGTCCGGAAACGACCGTGATCGTTTCTTCCGACCACTCCTGGCGCATCTGGCTGTGGCGGCCACTGCCCGGCTGGGCGGCGGAGGACACACGCGCAGCCCGCAGCGGCTTCGATCCGCGTCCGCTGCTGATGGTCCATTTCCCCGGCGAGACGACGGCGGCGACGGTGAAACATCCGGTACCGTTGCTCTCGATGCACGGATTGCTGCTGGAGATGATGGCGGGGAAGATTGAGAGCCAGCAGCAGCTGGAGGCGTGGGCGGCGCAGCAGTAGACGGGGATTCACCGCGCCGATCGGCCATCAGTGCGTAAGCACGTCTTCGCCGGCGGGAACCTTCCAGTGCGCCGATGGGCGAGCGACGGCGTACATCTGCGCGGTGATCTCGTCCATGAGGGCCATTCGGTCGCCGTTCTCCTCATATAAATTGCCGTGGGTGCGGTCGTGGCGGTAGGTGAAGTGCGGATCAGCGTTGAGACCTTTCAGAACCGCTTCGAATTTGTGCGCGGAGCCGTCGAGATAGAAGGTGTCGGCGGTGCCGACGATGAGGTGGATCCTGCCCTTGAGATACGGGGCGCGCGTGGACCAGTGAGTGGTGACGACGTTGGAGAGATCGTAGTGATCGTGCCAGTAGGCGACGACTGCGGGATCGACGTCGCCGGTTTTGCGGTCGAACATCTGGAGCGGCTTGCCGTCGGCGCCGCGCGGCGAGAAGACCCACTCGAAGGAAGCCATCTGTCCGCCGTAGTTGCCGAGGACGGCTTCCTGTTTGGCGAACTCCTCATAAGTGGCGATGACGTGCGCGTGGTCGCGGACCAGCGGGTAGAGTGAGCCGTCGGGGCGATGGTAGACGTTGGCGTGCGGCGCATAGAGATCGACGCCGGTGAAATCGTGGAAGTCGCTGGGATCGGGCGAGGTGGACCAGGTGCCTCCGAAGATCCTGGGGTAATTCACTTCGAGTTGCAGCGTGGCCCAGCCGCCGGAGGAGTGTCCGTTGAGGAAGCGGCCGCTGGCGCGGGCGTCCATGCGGTATTTCGCTTCGATCCACGGGATGAACTCGGTGGTGAGCGCCGTGCCCCAGGGCCCGTTGTTCACGGAGTCGCAGAACTCGTGGGTGCCGGTGGGCAGCGACTCGTCGAGCATGAGCCAGATCATGGGCGGCATTTTGCCGGCGGCCATGCGGCTGTAGATCATCAAAGCGGAATTGTGGATGTACTCGAGTTTCGCGCCGAAGCCGTGGGTCCAGTAGACGGTGGGATAGCGCTGGTGCGGATGGTCGGCGTAGCCGGGCGGCAGCACCACCCAGGCGCGGATGTGGGTGGGGCGGCCGGAAAACGCGGTGAGCACTGGGCTGGTGAAGTCGGCGAGCTGGATGGATTTTTGCGCGGCGGCGAGCACGTCGGGGCTGAGCGGCGGCGTGCGGGGTTGGCGCTCGGGAACGACCTGGTCGAGCGTGAAGACGGGCTCGTCGCCAGTGCCGGGAGTCCAGTTGGGCAGAGCGACAACGGAGCTTTCCAGATCGCCGGCCTCGAGGCCGTCGTAAGCGTAGGTGTGGTTCACATCGAGGACGGCCTCGGCCTCGTAGGTTCCGGGCTGGAGCGAGGAGAAGGGCGCGGGGAAGGCGATGGAGTCCACGTCGACGTCGATGGAGTCGCCGGGATGCAGGTCGGTGATTTCCTTTGCGGCGATGGAGGTCGAGGAAGGATGAAATTCGTTGGCCTGGACCTGCTTCGCGCCGCTGCCCGCCTCGAGGAAGATGAGCACGCGGCCTGAGGCGATGGGCTGCATGCCGGAGCCAAGCGTGACGCGGAAGAAAAGGTGCGGGGTCGCGGTGGTCTGCGCTGCGGCCAGCGAGACCAGGAGCGAGAGAAGGAGCGGCAGGAAGAACAGCCGGGCGAGCTTGTGGGAAATCATCTGCGCGAGTGTATCAGCGGGATGATGGGGGCGGATAGAATCGGGCTGGGATCGCGGCATAGCCAGGCGGCTGAGCTGCCGTCAGGTTCGTCGTATTGCCCGAGGGCGCGGCCTGCCGCAACGTCCCTGCACACATTCTCTTCCGGAGCGCTGTCGATGCGGTTTCTCCCTGCCCGGGCTCTCGGCTTCATTCTGTGCCTGCTTCCGGCCGCGTTGTGCGCGCAGCAGGCGATCCAGATTCGCGTCGACGCCGACCAGAGCGAAGGCCGGCTGCAGCCCGTTTGGGCCTATGTGGGGCACGACGAGCCCAACTACACCTACTCCGGCGAGGGCCGCGCGCTACTGGATGAACTGGGCCGGACGGGCCTGTACCGTTTCCACGACCGCACGCACAACCTGCTGACCACCGGCGACGGCACGGCCGCGCTGAAGTGGGGTTCGACGAACGTCTACACGCTCGATGCAGACGGAAAGCCGGTCTATCGCTGGGCGATCCTCGACCGCATCTTCGACACGTACAAAGCTGCGGGGATCGTGCCGTATGTGGAGCTGGGCTTCATGCCGGAGGCGCTTTCGTCGCACCCGCAGCCCTATCGCGACCAATGGCCGCATGGCCCCCTCTTCACCGGATGGTCGTACCCTCCGAAGAATTACGCGCAGTGGTCGGAACTGGTGTATCAGGTCGTGCGCCATCTGGCCGCGCGCTATGGGCCGGGCAACGTGGAGCACTGGGATTTCGAAGTGTGGAACGAGCCGGACATCGGCTACTGGCACGGCACGCTGGAGCAGTATGAGGAGCTGTACGACTACGCCGCGGCGGGCGTGAAGCGTGCGCTGCCCGGCGCGCAGGTGGGCGGCCCGGCCTCGACCGGACCGGCTTCGGCGCATGCGGCGGAATTCCTGCGCGGGTTTCTGGCGCACTGCGTGAGCGGAAAAAACTACGCCACCGGCGGGACCGGCGCGCCGCTGGACTTCATCTCGTTTCATGCCAAGGGCCGCACCTTTTTCGCCGATGGCCAGGCGCGAATGGATATCGCGCACAATCTCGACGACATCGATGCGGGGTTTGAGATTGTGGCCGGCTATCCGACGCTGCGCCATGTGCCCATCGTGATCAGCGAGTCGGACCCGGAGGGCTGCGCGGCGTGCGCGGCAAGCCTGCATCCGGAAAACGCGTATCGCAATACGCCGCAGTACGCCAGCTACGAGGCCGAGCTGCTGGACGGCACGCTGGCGCTGGCCGCTCGCGACCGTGTGAACCTGCAGGGATACGTAACGTGGGCGTTTACTTTTCCAGGCCAGCCGGCCTTTTACGGGTATCGCTCGCTGGCCACGCATGGCATCGACAAGCCGGTGCTGAACGCCTTCCGCATGTTCGGCATGCTCGAGCAGCAGCGCGTGAAGGCCACGAGCAGCGGCGCGCTGAGCCTGGAGGAGCTGCTCGCTCACGGGACGAGCGCGGGGCCGGACATTCGCGCGATCGCCACGCGCAGCAGCAATACGGTCAGCGTGCTGGTGTGGAGTTACGACGACCGCGCGGTGCCCGCTGCGGACGCGCCGGTTGAGATCCATATCGATGGGCTGCCGCAGAAGGCTGGGCGCATCCTGAGCACGCAGGTTCGCATCGACCGCGACCATAGTGATGCCGATGCGGTGTGGGAGGCGATGGGATCGCCACAGAAGCCCACGGCGGAACAGCTGGCGAAGTTACGAGCGGCGGGCCGGCTTCAGATGTTCACGCAGCCGCAATGGATCGAGGCGCGAGGCGGCGGGGTCGATCTCTCGCTCACGCTGCCACGCCAGGGGCTGGCGCTGATTCGATTGAAGTGGGGGCGGTAGGCGCGGCCATGCGGAGGAGATATGAGGCAGGTCCGGCGGCGATGTTTCGGTTGCTGGGTCTTGCTTTTCCTAAACGCTCAACGCTAAGCGCTAATCCCTGTTCCCTACCCCCTAAACGCTATCCCTTGCACCCTGCTTTTACGGATGCAGGATGCGGGCGGGGCCGCCGGTGGCGTCCTGAATCTTGATACGGCGGGCCAGTCCAAAGAGGCCGAGGAGGCGAATGCCCCAGTAGTTGAAGTCGACTTCGTACCACGCCATGCCGTGGCTCGCAGAGACGGGGTGGGCATGGTGGTTGTTGTGCCAGCCCTCTCCGCCGGTAAGCAGCGCGACCCACCAGTTATTCGTAGAGTCGTCGCGGGTCTGGAAGCGGCGCGAACCCCACAGGTGGGTGGCGGAGTTGACCAGCCAGGTGGTGTGCAGGCCAAGGGTGACGCGCAGGAAGATGCCCCAGAGGAACCACGACCATCCGCCGATGAGGAAGAGGGCGATGCCGACGACGGTGACGGGCACCCAGTGCCAGCGGCTGAGCCAGAGGTAGAAGCGGTCGTGGGCGAGATCGGGGACGTAGCGCTCGAGAAGCGGGTCGCGGTTGTGCAGGGAGCCGTGGAGGATCCAGCCCATGTGCGACCACCACTTGCCGTCGCGCGGGGAGTGGGGATCGCCGGGGCGGTCGGTGAGCTGGTGATGCATGCGATGGACGGCGACCCAGTAGATGGGGCCTCCCTGGAGGGCGAGCGTGGCGCAGAGGGCGAGCGCGTACTCCACCCATTTGGGCGTGGCGTAGCCGCGATGGGTCAGCAGGCGGTGATAGGCCATGGCGATGCCGACGTTCTGGCCGAGCACCCAGAGGACGGCAAAGACCAGGAGCGCGCTCCAGCTAAAGAAGAAGAGCGCGGCGATGGCGCCGATGTGAAAGATGGTCAGGGTGACGGCAAAGATCGCGTTCAACCTGGGAGAGCGCGTTTGAGCGAGCGCCTCGGAGTCGGCACGGACGGTAGCAGCGGGGAGTTCGACGAGCGTGGACATGCGGACAGAGCTCCAGATTCGACCATAACGGGGATGGGGGCCTGGCGAATGTAAGAGTTGCGTAATCGTGACGCGGTGCTTGGCGCCTACGAGCTGGGCACTTCCACGGAGCTGCGGGCGGGCTCGGACTTCGGCGATTCGTCGAGCTTGCCGAAGATCATTTTGCCGGAGGCGGTTTGCAGCACCGAGGTGACGGCGATTTCGACGGAGCGGCCGATCAGGCGGCGGGCGTGGTCGACGACGACCATGGTGCCGTCGTCGAGGTAGCCGACGCCCTGATCGTATTCCTTGCCTTCTTTCATGACCAGGATGCGCATCTTTTCGCCGGGCAGGACGACGGGGCGCAGCGAGTTGGCGAGATCGTTGATGTTGAGCACGGGCACGCCGCGCACCTGCGCGACCTTGTTGAGGTTGAAATCGTTGGTGACGATTTTGGCCTCGTGCTGGCGGGCCAGCTCGATAAGCTTCAGGTCCACTTCGCGGATGTTGGGAAAATCCTCTTCGATGATCTGAATGCTGAGCTGGGTATCGGCGCGCATGTGCTGGAGGACGTCGAGTCCGCGGCGGCCGCGCTGGCGCTTGGATGAGTCGGAAGAGTCGGCGACCATCTGCAGCTCGCGGAGAACGAACTCGGGAACGAGCAGGATGCCCTCGAGGAAGCCGGTTTCGGCGATATCGGCGATGCGGCCATCGATGATGGCGCTGGTGTCGAGAACTTTGACGTTCCGCTTGCCGGCGCGCTCGGAGGAAAAAAGGCCGCCGAGGGCGGCGAGGTTGAGCAGATCGCCCTTGCTGGCGCCGACCACGAGGCCGACGTAGGTCATCAGCAACAGGACGCCGACCTGGAGCAGGCTGCGGGTGTGGCCTTCGGGAAGGCTGTCGCGCAGCACCAGGGAGAAGAGGAAGGCTCCGGCTATGCCGAGCAGGCTGCCGATGACGGCGCCGAAGAGGCGGCGGAGGGTGAGGGCGCGGACGCGCAGCTCAAAGAAGATGATGAGCGCAGCGGCGGCGGCTCCGATGAGGGCAGCAAACCACGGCTGCAGGCCGAATGGCTGGAAAAACCAGCTCAGCGCAGCCAGGATGAGGATAAAGAGAAGACGAAGAGCGAATAAGTCCATAGAGGCCCCCGAAAGACGTCCTCCCGGCCAGGCGGCCAGCTGCTCGCCTGGAAAGCAGAGATGAGAGCGGAATGCCGGGCACACGGAGTATACCCCAGGGTCATCCGGGGGGCGCTAGCCTAAATGGGGGATGGGCCGCGCAGGCGGCCGCCCTTGCAGTTAGTACTTCCGGACGCCGGGGTCGATCTCGTTGGCCCAAGCGGTGATGCCACCGGCGAGGTTATGCAGCCGGGCAAAGCCGTTCTTCGCCAGGAACTCCGCGGCACGCTGGCTGCGTCCCCCGGATTTGCACTGGACGACGATTTCCTTTGCGGGATCGAGCTCGTCGACGCGGTCGGGCAGCTCGTTGATTGGGATCAGATGGCCGCCGATCTGGGCGATCTGGTATTCGAAGGGCTCGCGCACATCGAGGAGAAAGATGTCGTCGCCGGCATCGCGGCGGCGTTTGAATTCCTGAACGGACATTTGCGGAATTCCATTGACGACAGAGGTGGGCGTTTTGGGCTCAGGCATAATTCCACAGAACTGCTCGTAGTCGATCAGTTTAGTCACGGTCGGGTGCGCGCCGCAAACCGGGCAGTCGGGATTTTTCCGCAGCTTCAGCTCGCGGAAGCGCATATCGAGCGCGTTGACCAGAAGCAGTCGACCGATGAGCGGCTCGCCCTTGCCGAGGATGAGCTTGATGACCTCGGTGGCCTGGATGACGCCGACGAGGCCGGGGAGAATGCCGAGGACGCCGCCTTCGGCGCAGGAGGGAACCAGACCTGGCGGGGGCGGCTCGGGGTAGAGGCAGCGGTAGCAGGGGCCCTGCTCGGTCGCGAAGACGCTGGCCTGGCCCTCGAAGCGGAAGATGGAGCCGTAGGCGTTGGGCTTGCCGGTGAGCACGCAGGCGTCGTTGACGAGGTAACGCGTGGGGAAGTTGTCGGTGCCGTCGGCAACAATGTCGTATTGCGAGATGATTTCCAGCGCGTTCTGGCTGGTGAGCATGGCCTCGTGCTTCACCACGTTCAGGAAAGGATTGAGCGCCTGGAGCTTCTCGGTGGCGGAATCGATCTTGGGACGGCCGACGTCTTTTGTGCTGTGAATGATCTGGCGCTGGAGGTTGCTGGAGTCGACGACGTCGAAATCGACGAGGCCGAGCGTGCCGATACCGGCCGCGGCCAGGTAGAGCGCGAGCGGCGAACCGAGGCCACCGGTGCCGACGCAGAGAACCTTGGCGGCTTTGAGCTTCTGCTGACCTTCGAGGCCGACTTCCGGCAGGATGAGGTGCCGCGAATAGCGGGCCATCTCATCGTTGGAGAGCTGGGGGAGGGTAACGGGTTCGGTGGTGGTGGCCATAATGTCGTTGTATTCAGGATGCGACTGGAGGGCCGCAGGGTGCAAGGGTGCTGGCCGGGACTCGCCTTCCAGGGGACTGGCCGTCCAGGCAGTCGCGCTTCGCGGGACTAGCCGTCCAGGCGGCGGCGCTTCGGCGCGATCCAAACCAGGCGCCCGCCCTCAGTCCTGGCGCCGCAGGCGCTATTGCCCGTATGGTCAGTACCCGCCGGCGATGGAGGGGATGATGGACAGCGTGTCGGATTCCTTGACCGCCGTTTCCTCGCGCTGGGGCAAATAACGCACGTCTTCGTCGTTGAGATAGAGGTTGACGAAGGAGCGCAGCTTGCCGTCGGGCGTGTAAAGGTGACGCTGAAAATCGGGATAGCGGTTGGTGAGCCCGGAAACGGCCTCGGCTACGGTGGCCGCGTCGACATCGACGGCGGACTGATTGGAGGTGTAGGTGCGGAGGGGCGTGGGAATCTCGATTTTCATGGCGATGTTTTTCCTCGAAGCGGGCTGGAAAGCTGATGGATGGGAATGCCGGACAGGATTCCGCTGCGTTGACGGGAGGGTCAACAACAACATCGCGCGCTGGTGGACAGCGCGGCGGGCCGCTCGAGGATGGAGGTGCAGGCCATATCCGCTGCTTCTATTGTGCCGCAAATGGTGATGATTGCGCCAGTTCCCTGCCCGGCCGGGGTTCGCGCCCGGGGTCCCCGGCAAGCTCGGCTTTGGCTTGCCGGGGTGGGGGACCGGGGTCCCCGGCAAGCTCGGTTTTGGCTTGCTGGGGCGGAAGCCCGGGGTCGAGCTGGCCGGTTACTTCAATAGATTCGTCTTCGAAGGATTTGTCTTCTTCGCGGGTGCCGGCCAGGCGAAAAGAGTTGGTCTGGCGGGCCGCGCCGTGCTCGACGGCGGTGATGACGTAGCTGCAGCCGAGCCAGTGGGCCTCGGCAAAATCGGTGGGCGACCAGCGCGCGGGGTGGTCGGGGTGGGAGTGGTAGAAGCCGACGATGTCGAGGCCGCGCTCGCGACCCTGGCGCTGAATCCGCACCAGCTCCTGCGGGGCGATGTGATAGCGGTTGTGGGCCGAGTCGGTGCGGGTGTTCCCGGCGCGGATGGCGTCTTCGACTTCGTTGACCGGGCGGCCCTCTTCGTTGAGGAAATGGCCGAGCAGGACGCCGCAGCACTCGTGCGGATAGATTTCCTCGCCGTGCCGGCGAACCTCGTCGTAAATCTGCATGCTCATGCGCAACAAGCTATTCCTCCCAGAAACGCTCGCTCAGATATTTGTCGGCCGCGTCGGGCAGCACGGTGACGATGGTCGCTTCCCTGCCCTGCGCAGCTTCTTCTTCGGCGATGGTGAGCGCGGCGGCAACGGCCGCTGCTGCAGAGATGCCGACCAGCAGACCTTCGGTGCGCGCGAGGCGGCGGGCCATGGCGTAGGCGGATTCGGTTTCGACCTCGAGATTGCGGTCGGCAAGGGCCGGATCGTAGATCGCGGGGACGATGGAGGTGGGCATGTGCTTCAGCCCTTCGAGGCCGTGAAAGGGCGAATCGGGCTGCATGGAGATGCAGCGGATGGCCGGGTTTGCCTCCTTGAGCCGGCGCGCCACACCCATGAAGGTGCCGCTGGTGCCGAGGCCGGCGACGAAATGCGTGATGCGGCCATGGGTCTGATCGAGAATCTCGACGCCGGTGCCGTTGTAGTGAGCGCGCCAGTTGGCGGGGTTGCTGTACTGGTCGGCGTAGAAGTACTGCGCGGCGGAATCCGAACTCTGCGCGAGCTCGCGCGCTTTGCGAATGGCGCCGTCGGAGCTTTCGGCGGGATCGGTCCAGACGACCTCGGCTCCGTAAGCCTGCAGGATGCGTTTGCGCTCCGGGGAAACGTTGGACGGCATGCAGAGCGTGACAGGAAACGCCAGAGCCGCGCCCAGCATGGCATAGGCGATGCCGGTGTTGCCGCTGGTGGCGTCGAGCAGGCGTCGGCCGGGGCAGAGCTCCTCGCGACGCAGCGCTTCGAGCACGATCGCCGACGCGGCGCGGTCCTTCACCGAGCCGCCGGGATTGGTCCACTCGGCCTTGCCGAGGATGTGAATGCCGGGCAGATCGGCGGTGAGACGGTCCAGACGCACCAGGGGCGTATTGCCGATGCGATCGAGAAGCGTCGAGCCGGGGAGACCGGCCTTTTCCTGGGCGAGCGTAGCCACTGAGTGCCTTTGGTTCCTTCGAAAGCCGCCTGCCAAATTGCAGCGCGCGCCGCGTTATGCGACCCTGAAACCAGGGAAAACCGCTACGAATCAGTGTAGCGTTCGGAGCAAAATCAGGGTAACGGCATCCTTTACTTAGTCTCTTTCAGGATTGCCGCTCCCTGTTGGTCGCGTCAACTTGAGTGCTATAGCTCCGGGACGAGCCGGTCCCGATTTTGCTCTAGCCGGAAATTCGGGGAAAAACCGACATGCTGAAAAAGCCGCGTACGCGCACCTTCGACGAAGTCCTGAACGAGCTTCGCCGTCTTCAGTTCGATGTAGAGAATGTGCCGGGAGTCGCAAACCAGACGCGCATCTCGAAACACGGTTGCTCGATCGTGCTGGAGCGGGCGCAGAATGCGGCCGGTCTGCGCATGGCGGTGCGGCCTGGGCCGGTTCTGGGCGGAGAGATCGCGCAGCTGGTCGATCGCGGGTTCCAGAAGTTTTTCACCACCAGCAAGGCGCAGTTGCCGGCCACGGCGGAGCGGCTGCAGACGCTGCACCGGTTTGTGGAGGAACTCAAGGAGGTGACCGGCTCAGTGACGCTCTACAACGAGGCGCTGGGCACGGTGAGCGACGCGTACCTCTACGACCGCGTGAAGGGGCGGGACCTGCCCGCAGCCGAGCGGCCTACGCCCGCGTGGCAACGGCCGGAGCAGCATTAAAGAGGTTGCGGAAGAAGTCGCCGAGCCTCGCTTTCGTGCTTTCCCACATCTGCCAAAACCGGGCAGATCCGGGTACCCGAGGGTCGCGCCCTCATACGAAGACGAGACCCGTTCTCGAACGAAATTCAGGGACAACACGCTACGGTGTTGTGCCTGACGCGGCGGCTGGCGCCGGCTGCGCCTGGCCGAGCGACTCAAAAGCACTCACGAGTTCGTTCAGCGCATCGTCGAAGTTGCGGTCGTGCGTCTTCTGCAGGATCGCCCACTGGATGGACTGGGTGAGCGTCCAGAGAACGTAATGGGTGCGGCGGTCGTAGATCTCCAGCCGGAACTGGGGCTCGGGATCGGAAGCTCCCTGAGCCTTGTTGGGATTGGAGGGGCCGTAGGGCGCGAGCAGGCGCAGCTCGAGAACGAGGTCGGCCTGGGAGGGATCGGAGACGAGCTGATAGTGCCCGTACTTCGACAGCGCCTTGTAGAACTGGTTGTAGGGACGGTCCTGATCGCCGCTGAAGGGGCTGGGAAAGAGGCCGGAGTCGGAACCTCCGTTGGAAACGAAGACGGTCTTTGCGGAGACAATGGCCGCCGGTATGGGGCCGGTGGTTCCGGGCGGCACTTGCTGTGCCAGGGCAGATGCTGCCAGCAGGAGCGTGGCGGCAAGAGACGTGCGGATGAAAAGCCTGATCATTGGGTCCTCCCTGAATGCTTCATCCGGTGATTGAGGACGAGGGCGCGCGGCGAATGGTTTCAGAAAAATGCGATCAGCGGCCGCGGGCGCGCTCGCGCTGCAGCTCGCGCCACAGCTCGCTTTTGGCCACGCCACGCTCGCGGGCGATGCGCTTGAGCGCGTCCTTCTCGCTGAGGCCCTCGGCGGCTTCGAGTTCCCTGAGGCGCTGAACGACACTCCCTGTGAGAGACACGGAGCCATCGTCGCGCGGCTCGGCGGCGACAAGCAGGACTATTTCGCCGCGGATGCTTTCGCGTGAAGCCAGCGCGCTGCGCACTTCGCTCACGGGTCCGCGAAGGAACTCCTCGTGGATCCTCGTCAGCTCGCGGGCCAGCGCCACGCGGCAATCGCCGCCCCAGAGAGCGGCGACGTCGGCGAGGGTTTCGAGGATGCGATGGGGCGCTTCGTAGAAGATCAGGGTCATCGGCTCGGCGAGCGATGCGGCCAGATCTTCGAGGGCGGTACGGCGGGCGCCGGATTTGGAGGGTAAGAATCCGAGAAAGAGAAAACGCTCCGTGTCGAGACCGGAAGCAACGAGGGCCGCGAGCGCAGCGGTGGGTCCGGGGATGGGATAGACGGGAAGACCGGCTCCGATGGCGGCGCGGGCGAGAACCATGCCGGGGTCAGAGATGCCGGGCGTGCCGGCGTCGGTGACCACGGCAATGCGCGCGCCATCGCGAAGCTCGGCCAGCAACTGGCGGCTGCGCTCCGCTTCGTTGTGCTCGTGGCTGCTGATCATCGGCGTGACGATGCCGTAGCGGTCGAGGAGCTTGCGGGTCTGGCGGGTGTCCTCGCAGGCGATGCGATCGGCGGTGCGCAGGACGCGCAGCGCGCGCAGGGTGATGTCTTCGAGATTGCCGATGGGGGTAGCGACGAGATAGAGGCCCGGTGCGAGCGGCGCGTCAGTCTCGCTCATTGCCGTTGCGTTCCAGGCGGCGGTACTCGGCGAGCAGGCCCATGCTGCTGCTCAGATTCTGCCAGGTGACGATGCCGACCACGCGTCCGCTCTCCGCGACGGGGATGAGCGAGAGGCGGCCGCTGCCGATGCGGCGAATGAGGACGCCGAGCGAGTCGTCGGGCTGCGCGACCTGAAAAGCGCGCGACATGATGGACTGGATGTAGCCGTTGCCTTCCTGACGCAGCGCCTGCACGATGCCCTGCCGGGAGACGACACCGACGAGGTTCGGCCCGCGCACCACGGGAAAATCGTCCTGCAGGCTGTGGATGGCTTTGTAGAGGGCGTCAGACAGCGTGTCGGAAGGCGACAGGGTGTCGAAATCGGTCAGCATCACGTCGCGCATGCGCACGGTTTCGACCACAGACTGGAAGAGCACGCCCTGATCTTCGAGTTGCGCGCCGATGAAGACGAAGAATCCGCCCATGATCAGCCAGGGACTGAGTCCGGTTGCGGCATGGGTATTGGGGAGGGTGAGCAGAGCGAGGCCGACGACGACGGCGGCGATGCCGATCATCTGTCCCAGCCCCGAAGCGGCGCGGGTGGCCTGGGCGGCGCCGCGGGCGCGGGCAAAAGCGCCGCGCATGAGACGTCCCGCATCCAGCGGATAGGCCGGGATGAGGTGGATGGCGGCGAGCACGACATTCAGCCACACGGTGGAGCGCATGAGGTGCGAGGGCGTGACCAGCGGCAGGCGCGCGATGGGCACCTGAGCGCTGGCTCCCGCGATCAGCCCGGCGATCAGCACGGCGAAGCCGAGATTGGAGAGCGGCCCGGCGAGGGTGGTGGCGATCTGGGGCCATCCAGTGGCGGCCTGCTCGGCCATCTCGGGGCTGGCGTAGGAGAAGAGGCCGCCGATGGGCAGCAGCAGAATGCTGCGCACAGCGAGGCCGTGATATGCGGCGGTGATGGCGCGGGCAGCCTCGCGGCCCAGCACCGCTCCGAGGAGCAAAAACCACAGCATGACTCCGCGCCACGCGGATACCCCGGAGAGATTGGTGGACAATACGCAGAAGAAGAGCAGGAGCAGAAAGAAATAGTGGATGCGCAGGTGCACACCGAACCAGCGTCCCATTGGCAACGACCACGCGCGCATCTCGATCTCCGCAGCTCTTCCCGATATTGTAGAACCCAGTCTCATCTTTGGGCCTGCGGTCGCGGCAAACTTCGTGAGCCGCGCTCACGATGGCGGACCTCACCTGGGCCGTCGCTCGGGATTTGGCATGATGAGATCGGGTAGAGGTTCGGGCGCGTTCGGCGGCGGGAGGGCGGGTTGCGGGTGATTGCGGGGCAGTTCCGGTCGCGGATTTTGCACGCGCCGCATGGCATGGATACGCGCCCCACCAGCGACCGCCTGCGCGAGACGGTGTTCAACGTGCTCGCGGCGCGCATCGCGGACGCGGTGTTCCTGGATCTCTATGCGGGCTCAGGGGCGGTGGGCATTGAGGCGCTGAGCCGCGGCGCGCGCGAGGCGATTTTTGTGGAGCAGGCGGAGGCGCCGCTGCGCGCCATTCGCGCAAATCTGGGGACGCTGGGCATCAGGGGTGGATACGCGCTGGAAGCGCGCAGCGTGGCGGCTGCGCTCAGGAACCTGACGGAGCGTGGGCGGCAGGCGGACATCGTGTTTTTGGATCCGCCGTACGCCGCCGTGGAACAATACGCGCTCACGCTGGGTTTGCTGGGCGGGGAGTGCCGCGCGCTGCTGGCGCCGGGCGCGGTGGCGATCGCTGAACATGAGAAACGGCGCGAGCTGGACGAACGATACGGCGCGCTCGGGCGAACACGCGTGCTGACGCAGGGCGATGCGGCGCTGAGCTTCTATCGGGCGGAATCGGAGTGAGGTCCGGCATGCTGACCAGTCTTCAGATCAACGACGAAGGGCACTTCGCGGTCGGTGAGCAGGTCCCAGCCGAAACCATGCAGCTGGTCGCCCTGAATGTCGGTGATGCGCAGGCCTTCGGAGGATAGCCGCGGGGTCTGCCAGGCGAGCCCCGAGGCGCCCCACGCCAGCAGCGCCTGATGTCCGGTGAAAAGAAGCAGATTGTGATCGGGCAGCGCACGAACCTCCAGCACGGGACGAAAGTCGATCTGCGTGAAGTGGCCGGGATCGGCGGTGTTGACGACAAAGGCGTATCCACCGGAGACGGCGCAGAGGTCCCCGGGATCCGGACAGCTCCACAGGCCGGTGGGCGCCTCCGGATCGGCAAAACCGAGGGCGAATATGGCGAGAAAGGGCGCGGCGGAGGCGGGCTTCACCACCACGTGAAGAGCGCCGCGCTCGACCTCTTCCGCGTGGTGCGGGTAGGTGAAGGCGCGAGGCGGCAGGATGAGAGGGCGCTCGGCGAGGATTTCCGCCTGCCAGGAGTGAGGAAAGCCGGAATGGACGGCGTGGGTCACGGCGCTGGTCGGATTCGTGCTGGCGGGATTCGTCAAGGAGCGGCTCGGAGTGCGGGAATCCGGAATGCCAGAATCCAGGCGCGCTGCTCCGGGGTGTCCGGCACAGGCCAGCCGCGGGCGTCCTCGATCTGCCGCAGGGCAACGTCGGCATCGGCGCCGAGCGCGATGAGAACGGAGGCGATAAGCACGGTGGAACGCCCGATGCAGCCGCGGCAATGTGCGCCGATGCGGCGGCCGCGCCCGGCCATGCAGGCGAGCCGGGCGGCGAGGTCGCGGAAAGCGACCGGATCGGATGGCGTGCAGCGATCGGGAATGGGGCAGGAAATGAATGACATGCCGAGGCTTTCGACCACTTCAGCTTCCGCGGCCAGACCCAGCTCCTCAGCTTCTTCCGGCTCGAGGAGGGAAACCAGCACGTCGATGCCGCCGGCCTTCAGCGCGGCCAGATCGTCGCGGAGCCAGTCGTCTCCGCGAGGACGGGCGACAATGGCCAGCTGCGGCGGATTCCGGTCTTTAATCCAGTAAATCGGGGCCATTGCCACCAGCTTCCGTGAGTGCGGCCCTCCGGCTTCAGGGAGCGCCGTCGCCGCAATCGTTTATTAACATTCATTTTCAATCTTATGCGTGCGCCCTGGCAGGGCATTTTTGCCGTTCCCAGACTTTAGAATGGCAGGCGGCGCATGAAAAAGATTCGGGTGGGCATCCTGTTTGGAGGACGCAGCGGCGAACATGAGGTTTCGCTGCTCTCTGCCGCGTCCGTGCTGAAGGCCATCGACCGCGAGAAGTACGACGTGGTGCCGATTGGGATTACGAAGGAGGGGCGGTGGGTGACGGCGGCTCATGCCGAGCGCCTGCTCTATCCCGTCGATGCCACCCAGGCAAGGCATCTGCGCGCGGGCGATCCGGCGGTGACGCCGGCGGCGGCGGTGCTGCGCAAGGGAGAATCGGTGATCGTGCCGCCCATGCCCAGCGAGGCGCTGGCGCCATTTCAGCGTGAGGCGGGCGCGCTGGCCCAGAGCGGCTCCGACCACGTGCTGAGCGTCGATGTCATCTTCCCGGTGCTGCACGGCACGTTCGGCGAAGACGGCACGATCCAGGGACTGTTTGAACTGGCGGGGATCGCCTATGTGGGCTCGGGCGTGCTGGGATCCGCGACCGGCATGGACAAAGACGCGATGAAGCGGCTGTTCGCCTCGGCGAAGCTGCCCATTGTGAAATGGGTGACGTTCCTGCGCGCGGAGTGGGAGAAAAATCCGAAGACGGTTCGCACGCGCATCGAAGGGGCGCTGAAATATCCGGTCTTCGTGAAGCCGGCAAACCTGGGATCGTCGGTGGGAATCAGCAAGGCGCATAACCACCTGGAGCTGGGGCCGGCCATCGAGCTGGCCGCGCAGTTCGATCGCAAGATCGTGGTCGAGCAGAGCGTGGGCGGCAAGAGCAGAAAAGCGCGCGAGCTGGAGGTTGCGGTGCTGGGCAACGACGATCCGGAAGCCTCGGTGGTCGGCGAAGTGGTGCCGGTAAAAGAGTTCTACGATTACGAGGCGAAATACCTCAGCGAAGGCTCGGATCTGATCGTGCCGGCGAAGCTGACACGGAAGCAGACGAAGCAGGTGCGGGAGATGGCCGTGGCGGCCTTCCGCGCCTGCGACTGCGCGGGGCTGGCGCGCGTGGATTTCCTCATGGAGCCGGGGAAGACGGGGCGCATCTATGTGAACGAGATCAACACGCTGCCGGGATTCACCTCGATCAGCATGTATCCGCGGCTGTGGGCGGCGTCGGGGGTCGAGTATCCGGAGCTGGTCGACCGGCTGATCCGGCTGGCGATGGAGCGCCGCGCGGACCAGGACCGCAACCGCTACTCGCTGTGAGGCGGCTGGCCCTGGGCAAGACTGGCGCGAGTCGTTGTGAATCCGAGCGTAACCCGCGATACCACCTGGACAGGCTCGCCGTTCAGCAGGAACGGGCGAAAATGCATGCTCTCGATATATTCCCGTGCCGCATCAGCCACCGCGTTGTTCTGCGTAACAATCGTACTCACCTCGCGCACGCGTCCCTGGCGGTCCACAACCACTTCCGTGGTCGCAGCCCCTTCCAGCGGGCCGTCTTTCACCGCTGGCCATTGCACGGGAGGCATCGGATCGAGATTCTTCCGCAGGGCCAGCTCATCCAGAAACACCGTGCGGATCGGGTGAGGATCGCTTCCGCTCGCTGACACGTCAAACAGCCCTGGCGTTTCCTGCAAATTCTCCAGAGTTGTCACTGTCGCGGTCACTTCCGGGTCACCCACGCCAACAGTCGTCGGTACCATCCGGCCGTTGAATTTTCGATAGTTGTGGAAGATCGCTCCCCACCCGAACCCGCCTCCATAAAACAACAGCCCGGTGCTGTCAGTCAGAGCAACGGTGGCGCCCATCGAAGCGGTTACCTTTCCATCGGTGCTGGGGATCATCCACTCGACGTAGGTAGAACCGAACATGTCTTTCACTTCACCGGTGTCCATCTGCACCAGCACGTCTCTGAGGTTTGGCACGGGATCGATGAGTTCGACGGCGGTCTGCCGAAGCCAATCCGGAAAATAATCGCCGTCGTTCTTTTGCCAGATCTGATCGCCCTGAACGATCTGCACCTGGTGAAAGACGGGACAGCTCACCTCGCGTCGCCACTCCGTAGGTGACTTCCACCAGATTTCGACGGTGCCCGTGCGTCCGGAGTCGTTGTCGCGCTGGCGGCTGGGCGCCAGGGTGGCTTTCAGCTGGAAGGGTTTCGTGCCTGGCTGGTCGAGCGTGCTCTCGGCAACGGCCTTCTTCACGCGCCTGGCCACGTCATCGGCATGAAGCGGGCGGATCAGTGGCCCACAAAGAAACAATGCGACAAATCCCCATCTCGCGAATCCGAGCATTCTTCCTCTGAGCCGGTCTGACCTGGCCTCTTTCACGCGCCAAAATTCTCGCATAAATGACAACCCTGGCGCACCGGGAAACTACGGTGCCCTCTGCGGTGTCAGAATAAGAAGGGTAAAGATTGTCTCCTCGGTCTCGGGTCTCGACAGTCGAAAGGAGTCGCGCGGAATGACCCTGCTGGATGCTCCTGCCTACAATGCGCGCCGGGCGCGCCTGCTTCACAATCTTTCGGTGGCCGGCATTGTGATCGTCATCGTTGCCGGGATCGGCACGTGGCTGTGGTTCCTCCAGGTACCGTGGCAGTTCTGGCACTGGCCCGCGGATCATCGCATCAGCCGCTTCCTCGACACGGTGGAGAGCGGCGACCTGCAGAAGGCCTTCGGCATCTGGAACAACGATCCCAACTGGCAGCAGCACGCGCAGCAGTACCAGCCGTACAACTTCCAGGAGTTCCAGAAGGACTGGGGCGCGGCGAGCGACTACGGAGTGATTAAGAGCCACAGGGTCATCATTGCGCGGCATGTGGGCAACGGCGTCGTGGTCGGAGTGGACATCAACGGCGGCACCACGCCGATTTTCCTGCGCGTGGACGACGCCACAAAGACGATCGGCTTCTCGCCGGTGGAGCTGTATTCGGGGCCGTCGTGAGGAAGAACAGCGGTTAGCGCTCAGGGTGTAGCGTTTAGCGTTCCGGAGAGCGCTGTCAGGGTTTTGTCGAGGCTGGCCTGGTCTTCCACGTTGAGGCAGGTCTGGCTGCGGTCGATCTGGCGCATCAGGCCGCTGAGCACCTTTCCCGGGCCAACTTCAACAAAGGTCAGCGGGCCCTGCGCCATGAGCAGCCGCAGCGACTCGACCCAGCGCACCGTGCCGGTGACCTGACGGATGAGCGCGTCGCGCAGTTGGCTGGGATCGGTCACGAGCGCTGCATCGACATTCACAGCAACAGGGACGCGCGGCGTGGCGAAGTCGATGGCGCGCAGTAGCTCAGCGAGGCGATCCTGCGCGGGCTGCATGAGGGCGCAATGGAAGGGCGCGCTGACCTGAAGCATCACGACGCGTTTGGCGCCGCGGTCTTTGCATAGCTGGGCGGCGCGTTCCACGGCGGGAGCTTCGCCGGAGATGACGGTCTGCTCCGGTGAGTTGAAGTTGGCAGCCCAGACGATGAGCTGCATTTCCGCCGCAGCGGCGTCGCAGGCGCTCGCAGTCTCTTCTGAACTGAGGCCGAGGACTGCGGCCATAGCTCCCTGGCCCGCGGGCACGGCTTCCTGCATGAAGCGGCCGCGCTGGCGAACGGTTCGGACCGCGTCGGCGAAAGCGAGCGATCCAGCGGCGACGTTGGCGGCGTACTCGCCGAGCGAGTGACCGGCGACGAGCGCAGGCGCGATTCCCTTCTCTGCCAGCACGCGCAGCGCCGCGACGGAAACGGTGCAGATGGCAGGCTGCTGGAACTCGGTGAGCTTGAGCTGCTCTTCGGGACCCTCGAAGCAAAGTTTTGAGATGGAAAAGCCGAGCGCATCGTCGGCTTCGTCAAAGGTGCGGCGGCCGACGGCGAAATTTCCATAGAGATCGCGGCCCATGCCGGCGTATTGAGAGTTCTGTCCGGGGAAGAGGAAGGCGAGCTTCGTCATGTCTTTGCCATGATAAACGCCGCTCCTGCAAGGGCCGGCGCGAGCGGAGAGAGATGTTGTGGGGGGCAAACGGCAGGATCGCGCGGCTCAGGTTCCACAGCGGGACATAAACCTTCCGCGAGCAGGCGCGTCTATTACGCAGAGGCGCGCGGGGCGCGCGCTAACGCTGACGCCCCTTGCAGCCCTCCATGAAAGCCCCGGTGGTTCGTGGGTCCGCCGGGGCTTTTCTTTCTTCACGGGATGGGATGCTAAGCAGATGCCGCAAGGTTCGCCGCAGGGCGCAACACGCCGGCGGCTGCTGAAGCTGCCGTGGAGTGGTGGGTCAGGCGGTGGACGAAGTGGTACGGAGGCCAGGGGCCCGAAAGCTGCATCTGGCAATCCTTCATGAGAATGGCGGCACTGGAATACTTGTTCTGGTAGCGTTCCACGCCGCCGGAGTCGATCAGATGCGCGATATCGAGCAGCATCTTGCCCGATTCCATGCGCCGGCAGCTGACTTCTTCCGCCAGGGGCATGAACATGCGGTGCATCTGCACGGTAACGGCGCGGGCTTTGGTCTGGCGCTCCCGCTGCAGGGCAGCGTTTTCGCGCAGATTGGAAAGGTAGGCGCGTCCCACGGTGGCCGCGGGCTCCGGGCTATAGCGGCGGACCTGTTCGCGGCAGCAATCGTCAAGCACGATTTTCAGGTGCATTTCGGCTTTGCCGCGCAGGCGCTCAATATTGGTGACAAATTGCCTCTGATTGGAGCGGATCGAACGGCGCAGGGCGTCGTCGTCTGCAAAGACGGTTCCAAACCGGAAGGGCAGGACGGTGGAGGTCTTGAAGCAATCCGAGATCACGCGGGCATGTTCCACGCCGGCGTGCTGGGTGAGGGTTTCTGAAGAGGAGTATTCGCTGACGATAACGGCGAGATCACTGGCTGGGTAAAGAAAGACCTGATTTCCCTGGATTCCCGTAACTGCTTCCATCGGAATAGGTTTCCGGTGACGAAGCAGCTCAGGAAAGGCTTGTCGTTCGGTTATGCAGTAGGCATACCACGCCATATAGGGTCACTCCGCACGCTGGTGAGATGGGTTAGAAACAGCAGCTTCTGAGGGAAGTACATGGCTTTGGCTCGGGTAGGCGCCCCAACAGCGAGAACCTCACTGAACTGGCTGGTATGGTAGTCCGCGCAATAAACGACTGGCAACAAGCGATTGAGCTCAGAGAGGAAGGTTACCCGTGGAAATCGAAATCGATTTGTTGTGGTAAATAATTTGTGCGTGTAGTGAAAACTACCCATAAGATAGGCACTTTGGGCTGAGGATTGCCCCGATCCCTCAGCGGTTTGGGAACCGCTCCAGGTCCTCAGGACGGTCAATATCCAGCTCGCCCCCCGGCCACGGAAGCCTCTGAATCCGGCCGGCGTGGGTACGGATGAGGTCTCTGGCGCCACGGTCGCCTGAGCAGGCAAGCAGTTGGGGAAAAAGGGCCCTGGCAAATACCGCGGGGACGCCATCGCGCTGCCCGTAAAACGACGCGGTGATCGGCGCTTTTCCGTGGACGTGGCGATCCAGCAGCGTTTGCAGATGTTCGGCCGTGAGGCGGGGCTGATCGCAGACCAGCAGCAGGACGGCGTGGAGTGGCGGCTGATGGAGAGCGGCGGCGGCCATGCCGCAGCGCAGCGAGGAGCCCATGCCTTCAGTCCAGTTCTCGTTGACGAGCGCGGTCGCGGGCAGGCCCGCCAGTTCGCGGCGCACTTGCTCGGCGGCGCAGCCGAGCACCACGAAGACGGGCGCGCAGCCGGCCGCGCTGGCGAGCCGCGCCGTACGGCACAGGAGGGACTCGCCGTCAAAACGCAGGAGTTGCTTCGGCTGGCCGAGGCGGGAGGACGCGCCCGCAGCGAGGATGACGGCGGCTACGCGATGAGCGGGGTCCCGTTCGTCCGCGGGGTCAGACATGGACGGGATGGCGCGGAGCGATGGTGGGGATGGCGCGGCCGGCGAAAACAGCCTGCAACTCGGCGACGATGGAGAGCGCAATCGTCGAAGGCGAGTGGGCGCCGATGTCGAGACCGACGGGCGAGTGCAGCCGCTCCATGCAGACTTCAGGCGGCAGCCCCAGTTCCGGCGCCAGGGCGTCGACCAGATGCCGCGTGCGGCGGCGCGGGCCGAGGATGCCGAGATAGCGCAGGCGGCAGGGCAGCAGCGCGCGGAGAATCTCGCGATCCTGCTCGTAGCTGTGGGTCATGACGGTTACGGCATCGTGAGGACCTGGCGCGTCCAGAATTTCGCGCAGGGAGCCAACGCGCGCCGCCTGAGGAAAGCGCTCCGGGCGCGCGAGATGAGCGCGGCCGTCGGCGACGGAGATGTGCCAGCCCAGTTGCGAGGCGAAGGCCACGAGCGGCTGGGCGTCGTCGCCGGCTCCGAAGACGAAGAGCGCGGGCGGAGGCTCGACCAGCTCAGCAAAGAAATTTGCCTGATGCTGCGAAGCCCGCGACGCCAGGGCCGCGTGCGCCAGGGTCTGCGCTTCGGTATTGGGCTCGCGCGAGCAGAGCGTCTCGCCGGCTTCGTTCGCGATCAGCTCGGTTCCGGGATGCGCGGGGTCGAGCCTGGAGACAATGACCGAGGTTGTGCGCTCGTGAACGCTGCGTTCGAGGGCTTCGAGGACGCGTTCGACCGCTGGGCCGCGCTCGAGCAGGACCACAATAGCGCCTCCGCAGCCCAGGCCGTAGGGCATATCGCCGTCGTCATCGAAGAAGCTGCTGTAGCGCTGGAGGGATGGGCCCTGGGCCGTGAGCCACCAGGCCTTCTTGATCACTTCGGCTTCGAGGCATCCGCCGCTGATGGTGCCGGCGCGGTGTCCGGCTGAGGTGATCAGCATGCGAGCGCCGGGGCGGCGGTAGGACGAGCCCTCGACGGCGACCACGGTGGCGAGGCAAATCTCTTCACCGGCGGCGCGGGCGCGCGTTGCCAGATCGAGGATATGCCTCAGCTCGATCATTCAGATCACTTTCGCCGTTTCGCTGCCGAGAACGTCCTCGACGCGGAAGGGCAGCCTGCGCACCCGCACGCCGGTGGCGTGATGGATGGCGTTGATGAGCGCGGGGGCGACGCCGGCCAGGCCAATCTCGCCGATGCCGCGAGCGCCGTACTCGTTCAAATGATAATCCGGGTACTCGACGAAGACACACTCGAGTTCGGGAACGTCAGCGTTGGTAGCCACGAGGTAATCGGCAAAATTGTTGTTGAGCGGCTTGGCGTTGCGGGGGTCATAGATGGTTTCTTCAAACATGGCCATGCCGATGCCCATGACCACCGCGCCGAGGATCTGATTCGTCCCGGCTTTGCGATTGATGATGCTGCCGGCGTCGATGACGGTGAGCGCGCGGGTAACGCGAAGATGGGCGATGCCGGGGTCGAACGCGACCTCCATGAACTGCGCGCCGAAGGAGTGGGACGAATACTTGTGTTCGTCGGCAGGATCGGGAGCGGTCCGGGCCTCGCCGTCGAGCGCAGCGATGCGCCGGGTGGTGAGAATCTGCTCGAAAGGAACACCGCTTTCCGGAGCCTGGCCTGCAACGTGAACGCGGCCGTTGGTCATGGCCAGTTTGGGCGCGCTGGAGGCATCCTGCGCAAAGAAGGGCGAACCCGGCGTTCTGGTGGCGGCATCCAGCACAAGGTTGACTGCCGCTTCAGTAGCTCTGGCGATGGCCGGCAGAACCGTGGCCGTGACTGTGGATCCGCCGGAGGTGGGACCGTTGGGCAGCGAGCTGTCGCCGAGGACGACCTGGATTCGGTCGATCGGAATGCCCGTCTTCTGCGAGACGACCTGGGCAAAGATGGTGTAGGTTCCCGTTCCGATGTCCTGGGTGGCGCAGCTGGCGCGCGCGGTTCCATCGGCGTTCAGACGCACGCGAACGGTCGCCGAGCCGCGGCCGGCATGCCAGGTGGACGAGGACATACCCCAGCCGAGAATCTCGTTGCCACGCTGCATGGAGCCCACTTTCGGGTTGCGCCTCGACCAGCCGAAGCGCTCCGCGCCGGTCTGATAGCACTCGCGCAGGTGCTTGCTCGACCAGGGACGCGGGGGCGAATAGCTTTCATCCTGATCGGCATAATTTTTCAGGCGCAGATCGATGGGGTCCATGTTGAGCTTGATCGCCAGCTCGTCCATCGCGGATTCCAGCGGGAAAAGCCCGGGCACGATGCCGGGGCCGCGCATGGGCGTGGGCGTGCCGATGTTGAGGCGGACGAGATCCTGGCTGGCGGAGACATTGGCGCAGTCGTACATCATGGTGGTGACGCCGGTGCACCCTTCAACGTAGACGTCGACCATGGAGGTGGGCTGCACAACGTCATGCTGGATGGCGACGAGCTTGCCGTCCTGGGTTGCGCCGAGGCGCATGCGCTGTTGGGTGAGCGGGCGATGACCGACAGTGGTGAACATGAGGCTGCGCGGCACCTGCACCGCGACGGGCCGGCGCACGCGGCGCGCGGCGACGGCGGCCAGCATGGACTGCGGCCACGGGAAGAGCTTGCCGCCAAAGCCCGATCCGCAAAACGGCGAAATCACGGTGATGTCTTCAAGCGGCGTGCCCAGGACTTCGGAGAGCACCTTCTGATAATTCACAACGCCCTGGGTGCTCGCGTAGAGGGTGAGCTTGTCGCCCTGCCACGAGGCGATGGTCGCGTGCATCTCCATGGGGTTGTGCGTTTCGGTGGGAATCACGTACGTCTCGTCGATTTTGACCGGCGCGCTCTCGAGGGCCTGATCCGCATCGCCGCGGCTGTAATGAATGCGCGGAGGGCCCTGCGGCGGCGGAGCATCGCTGAGGAGCACCGCGGGCTTGCTGACGTCGTAGTGAACCTGGACGCGGGAGGCGGCATCGTGCGCCTGCTCGAAGGTACTGGCCACGACCAGCGCGACGAATTGGCCGTAGTAGTAGACCTGATCGTCCTCGAAAGGTGGACGGATCTCGCCCGCACGGCTGTGTTCCAGCTGTTCGGCGGGGCGGAAGAGCGGCTCGGTATTGCCGTGGTGCAGGATCGCCAGCACACCGGGCATGCGCTCGGCGGCGGAGGTATCGATGCTCGCGATGCGCGCGTTGCCGACGGTGCTCGGAACGGCGACGCCGTAAGCCACGTTGTCGAGGGGATGATCGAGCGCGTATTGCGCCTTGCCGCTGACCTTCGCCGGTGCGTCGATGCGCGAGACGGCGGCGCCGATGATGGAATTGCCAGGTGTGCTCATGCGCGAGGCTCCTCAGGCGGTTTGCGTGGTGGTTTCGAGGGTGCGCACCAGGGCGCGTTTGGCGAGCTCGATTTTGAAGCCGTTGTAGCGGAGCGGCTTCGCATCGGCCATGGCGGCGTCTGCGGCGCGGCGGAAGTTTTCCGTGG
>Ga0335075_10001683_pt1 | contig 36111 bp, 45 predicted proteins | sample Lox_Sample_24_FD_206723 | JGI IMG/M metagenome (GOLD analysis project Ga0335075, IMG submission 206723) | Soil microbial communities from Loxahatchee National Wildlife Refuge, Florida, United States - Lox_Sample_2.4 | ecosystem: Environmental > Terrestrial > Soil > Wetlands | place: USA... | reverse complement strand
TACGTCTACAGCACGCAGTTCTGCAAGCCGGACGCGGCCGAGACCGAGCTGCGGCAACATCTCGGCTTGCTCGATTCCGAAGTGGAGGCGCGACACCTCAGGATGAGAGTGGGTCGGGCGGCGAAACTCTGGCACAAGAACTGTTTCGCGGTTGGCCTGGCACAGGGTTTCGTCGAGCCGCTGGAGGCGACCTCGCTGATGTTCATCCAGTACTCGGCGATGGCCTTCCTGCAGGTGCTGGAGCAGGGGGCTATGAGCGAGGAAGCGCGGACGCGCTTCAATACGCGTCTGAACCGACAGTTCGAGGGGGTCCGCGACTATATCGTCACGCACTACAAGACCAACTCCCGCACAGATACCGACTACTGGCGCGCCAATGCGGCCAACACAAAGCTGTCGGAGAATCTGCAGAAGCTGTTTGCCGCCTGGATGTCCGGCAAGAGCATCGTGCCTGCCGTGCGGGCGCAAGAGCTCGGCATCGGCTATCCCGTCGCCTCCTGGTTGGCGCTCCTGGCGGGCATGGGGGTATTCCCCGATCCGCAGCGCCTGCGCGCGCCGACCGAGCGGGACGCGCAGTTCAACCTTTCGGAGCTCGATGAGCTGCTGAATCGCTGCGCGGGAAATTACATCGATCACAGGGAGGCGCTGGCGAACATCCCGGCGCGGCGGCGGCTGCAGGCCCTGCAGGTTTACTTCTGGTAGGCGTCGCGGAAATCCGCTGCCTGTCAGCGCGCGGGTTCTGCGGCAGAACCTGCCCCGCGCGGGCTATGTAGATTTGTACCTGTCGGTCGTGCGGACGCTGCCCGAGACAACATCGTGCGCACCTTGGCCGTTGCGAGTACGTGAAGATAGGAGCGGACCTTCGCGACTCGCTCGAGTCGGCTGAACTCGACTGTAAAGAGGTTACGAACCTCATCGGGCGATGCGCCCGAGACGTCGGTCAACGCGCGGATTGCGCGCTCCGACCTGGCGTCATCTCCATCCTTGTGGCTGACTGCGCTCATCGCGACGTCCCGATCATCCTGCAGCCCCTGCGGGGTTGCCGCCCTGACCGAGCTTTCCCCACAGCTCTTTCAGCCTGTCCAGGAATCGCTGCCATCCCGTTTCAACCGCCTGGTTGCTCATGAGCTACCTCCGCTTACGCACATTGTGGCCGCCCAGCGCCAATCCCAGGGCGACGCCCGGGCAGTGTGCGCCATTTTGACGGAAGCCGCTGAACCTTCGGCTGTCAGGCGGCGGCGCACACCCGTCTGTTCCGAAAGGTACGCGAAGCGTTCACCGGAGGTGTAGAGTGGCAGGTACTCAAGCCCCTCGGCTTGCCCGGCCTCGCGCGCAGCGCCACCCCGGCTCGTTTTCCGCCAGCAAAATCTGCCAGCGCAAAAGGCGACCGCAAACGGGCGCGAGACATTGCCTATGCCTGTGCCTGTGCGGACGGGTACTCAACTCGGGTAAATCATATGTCTTCGAACTCTTGGAATCTCGGCTCGCATCTATCACCGGCGGCTGAGCATGCATCGGCAGCTGAGCATGCCGATCCGGCAACAGGCTACGCCGCGCGGATCATGCGCGAGCAGACCGAGGAGGCGGAGCGTGCGCAGCGGGAACGGATCGAGCAGTCGTCTGAGCTCAATGCTCCCGCGACGCGAATTCGCGCCTGGGAGAGATTGCATCGCCTGACGCTGCCGCGCGGGTCGGCGCACGCCGTGCTCGATGTCATTGCGAAGGCCACGCGCCTGACGCTCGAGCAGGTACACGAGGAGCAACGGCGACGTTCGGAACCTGCCCGGCTCCCGCAAGCGGTCGATTCCGCGGCGATCGCGACGCCAACTCGGGCTCCATGAGCTACAGCGCCAGGCGAATCATCGAGCGCGGCCGGCGCATGAGGTATGCAGGCATTTCGGAGGCAGGCCAAGATGCAGCCAGGCACTGATTCTCTCTCGAGCTCATCCGGTGTGCGCAAGCGGCTGCTGCCGAAAGAGGGCGAGAATCCCGCCGCGTCAGCCGGCGAGATCGATATCACCAGCCATGCGGTCCTTGCCTACACGTCGGATGATCCAGACCACCCGATCGATAACCTGATCGATGGGCACTACGGTCGCAACAGCACCTTCTGGGCGAGCGCCAAGCCGAACACCATCGAGCGCATCATCGTGGAATTCGACCATCCGCAGAGTGTCTCCTGGATGGTGTACGAGGTGGAGGACTGCGAGTGTGCGAGGACGCAGGAAGTGAGCGTCGAAGTATCCCTGGACGGAGGCCGAACTTACCGCCAGATGCTCGTCCAGGAGTATACGTTCAGCCCTGACGGTGCGACTTTTCAGCGCGAGGTGCAGCGCTTGAACCTGCCCCCGATCAGCCACCTGCGCCTGACCATCGTCCCTGACAAGCACGGGTCGGGGCGGGCGAAACTCAACTCGCTGCGCCTGTTCGCCTCGGAATCCAGGAGTGAGCCATGAGCCGCGAGGCGGATCCGATCGACATGACCGGCGCGCGAGAAGTCTACAAGCTGCTCGACGAGCTCGAGGGCCATCTCAGTGGACCGGACGCGAGCGGCAGGGTGCTGTTGTATCGGGCAAAGGAGCGCATCCGCATGCTCATCATCAGCATCGATCGATCGAACGCGGAGCGGGCATCGGTCCCCAGCGGGAGTTGATGACCATCATTCCGATGACAGAGGAAACCCAGTGCCCAGACAAAACTACCGCCAGGTCAAGAAGCAGAAGGAACTGAGCAGAAAGGCGCGCCAGCTGGAGAAGCGGCAGCGCCGGACGGATCGCCCAAATGGTTCCGCAGAACTCGTGACGCCGTTGCAGGAGCCACCCGTGGGCCCGAGCGATCCGACATTGAGCAGCGGAACGTGAGGCTCGGCCAGGCTCGCGGCGCCGTTACGCGCCAGGATCGCTCCTCCCAGCTGCACCGCGACCGAGAGGCAGCGCCCAAGCTGCGCACGATGTTCCCGGTGGTGGAGCAGCTGCACGTTGAGCTGAGTTTCGAGGGCGGCGGGGCGGCTACCCCGGTGCCTCAGTCTTACGTCCTGCACCCTCCGGCCCGCGCATACTTTTCTTTCCCCTGTCCGTACGCCGACTGCGACGGCCGGTTCGAGCTCACCGCGGCCGTGCAAGCGGCAGTGCAGGCTCCCTCACTTCGGACCGAAGGAGCGCTTGAATGCGCCGGCTCGCGTGTGAGCGACTTCAGGTCGAAGCCCCTGTGTCGGTTGCGTGTCCACTTTACGATCAAAGTCGTGTGTGCACCGCCGCACTGAGCGGCGCTATTTACGACGGCCCGTGAGCGCCGGAGACGCCGCTTGCGGTCGCGTAAAGTCGATCACGAAACGGTCGCCGTCGAATTCGACGATCTTTCCTGTCAGGTCGGGTCGGACGTGATAGCTCCCACCCTTGCCGGTCTTCGCGCCGTCCGGAAAGGTGACGACCATCCTGATCGGTAGACTCGCATCACGCGCACGCGTCAGGTGCTCACTGAGTGCGGTGACGACCTTGGAATCGGCGTCCGCGGCGGAGAGGCTGGTCTCGTAGCGCAATATCCCGCGGGCAGGGTGGCCGAAATGCGCCGGCAGACAGTTGAGCACCATGGCGCCGTCTGCCGCCATGGCGGAAAGGCTGCTCAGTCGGCTTTCCGGTTTGGCGCCGAACCGGCGGAAAGCATCGATCAGGGTAAGATTCATCACTCTTTTCGGCTCCTGCGTTGGATACGTTAGGAAGGAGACTGACTCCCTCCCTCGTACAGCCAGATCTCGAAGCATGCGCGATGCAATTTGACCGTCTGCGGCGTCACCCCCGGCGGGAAGTCGACCTCGTACGATGCCTGCGCGGAAGTGATGCGCTCGCCGCAGCCGTCGCACAAACACCCGCCAGCGTACTCGCCCTGACACCGCCAGGCCTCATGATGAGGCAGGAGGCGTTGTCGCAGGCGCTCGCGAATGATAAGCGTCGCCGCAATGCTGTTCATGGTGGCTCCGCTTGCCGTGTCGGCATTTCGCGCTCTACGCGCGAAGGCAGCATGCGCGCCCGGCAAAGCGAGCGCAAGTCATAGCCGATCGGCATCCGTCGCAGCAGCGGCGAAAGTTCGGCGGTTTGCCTGCGAATCCTGTAGTCTATAACGCGGCTCGTATCTTTTCGGCTTGTCTGCCTTGGCGCCCCCGCGCCGCCTCGCGGCGCGCCTTCCGGCCAACGTCTGCCACCTCGCAAAGCTCCGCGAACCAGGAGGCAGGATGGACCTGCAGCCTCATACCGCTTTCTTTCATGGGTATCCCACAGTGATGAAATTATTCGTTGGAAATCTTCCCTTTGCGGCCACCGACGAGAGCGTGCGCGCGCTTTTTTCCACGCACGGCACGGTCGAGAGAGTCTCATTGATCACCGACCGCGAGACCGGTCGCCCACGCGGCTTCGGTTTCGTCGAGATGTCGAACGACGACGCTTCCAGGGCGATGCAGGCGCTGAACGGCACCGACTTCGACGGCCGCTCTCTCAAGGTGAACGAGGCTCAGGACCGCGAGCGTTCCGGCGGCAACCGTCACGGTGGCTCGCGCCGCTCCTGATTGCAGCGGCGGGCGCGGTAAAACATGAGCGCGTATGAATTCACGGTTTCCCTGCGCATCCGCCACCCGACGATCGACCCGGCCAAGATCACAACCGCGCTCGCCATTGCGCCGCAGCATACCTGGCGGGCCGGGGAGCCGCGCTGCGATGCCGCGGGCGCGGAGCTCGGCGGTGCGCATCACGACAGTTACTGGGTGGGCCGGCTGATGGACGAGCCGCAACTTTCCTCCGACAGCGTCTCCGTGGAACGGCTGCTCCTGCAGACTCTTAGTCAGCTGCGCCGTGCACAGTCCTTCCTCGAGGAGTTGAACGCCGAGGGCGGCGTCGCAGAGCTGCTGGTGAGCCTCTACGCGCGCGAGGACTTCCGCCTCGAGCTCCCTTCGGACTCCCTGACGCTGCTCGGCCGAATGCACCTGTCCGTCGCGCTCGACGTTCATCCTCATTCATCGCAAAAGGCACCGATGTCGCGATCGAACTGACGCGGGCGTTGCTCGAAGCACCACGGGTCTCATCAGCATGGGCGAAACCAGAATCACCTCCGCGCAAGCGCTCGTCGCCGATTCCACCGCTCTCCTGCAGCTGCTGGACGAGGTGCCGGATGCCGACGAGATCTCCATCGAGCTATCCAAACCCTATTTTGCACGGCGCTGGCGGCACTCCGACCGACACAGCTTCTGGATCGCGAGCGACGGCACGACGGCCGTGTGCTGCACCCTGACGGGCCTCGAGCTCGATGAGGTGATCGCCCTCTGGCTCAGCTTCGACGATTACCGGCGTCGACCCGGGTTCACGCTGTCGGCGAGCTCGCTGGGCAAGATCATCGAGACCGAGCTGGGGCTGACAGTCGAGCTCGACGAGTGATCACGCTTGCGTTTCGACCTCTGAACGGCGAATCCGTGCTGCTGGTGCGCGGGGCGTATTTCAGGATTTGCGCCGATGGGACGCTTCGCGGGCCCGACAATGCCGTCGCGGCCAGCTACACCGACGGTCTCTGGCAGCTCGGGAGAAGGCGGCACAGGACCCTGGAGTGTCGCGAAGCGGTTTACCTTCGCGTAACGACCTCGGACGGCCAGCGCGAATGCATCGGGCCTTACGAATATCTCAAGATGGCCGGCGGCGATGTTTTTTCCAATAACACTTACCTCGGCGCGCACTCACGCGGGGCGTCGTATCTGGCGGACACCGATATCTGGAGGGAGATCGCGCTGCTGTCGGAGTTATGAGGACGGGAGTGCATCGCCCGGATTTCGTGACCTGATCCGCATTATTCGGGGGACTGCGGCATGTACGGATTCGCCCGACAGCCGGCCGCGCGAATATGGGCTCCGGCTGTATGGAGGAATCGGATGTGTCTGAAAGTCAGGAGCCCTTGCGCAAGGGCGACCGGGTGAAGCTGAATTTGTGCTCTCTCACGCCGCAAGGGACCATCGTCGACGAGTACGGCGATGACTACGTCAGTGTGCAGTGGGACGACCTGCCTTCACCGGCGACCTATAACCGCAGCAGCCTGGTGCTGGTCGACGGCGAGTCTCGCGCGGCCTGAGAGGAGCCGTCGCGCGGGCCCTGCAACATCCTGGAGCAGCAACCGGTCGGCGGCTTTCCCCTAGAAAACCAGCAGGCGGTCGGCTTCGGCGATCCATCGCGACAGCTCCGCAAGAGAGGCGGACCCTGCGCCCTCGATCAGTTCGCGGACACAGCCGTCCTCCTCAGCGCCGCACCCCTCGCAGGTCCTCACCTCGCCGCCGTGACGAATCACCGTCGCGAGCAGCGCCGCGGCATCGTCGCGCTCCCTGAGACCATGGGGACGGCAGGCGCAAGCAGCCGCCGAGCCGAGCAGGAAGACACGAATGTAGACGCTGGCGTGCACTGACATGGAGCTCGCGAGGCGCAACGCATTCAGGCTGCGTCCAGGCTCTGCCGGAGCATCATTCAGGATGAACAGCACGTTGATCACGGCGGCAATCCGGGATTGTCCGACGCGCTCCAGGGCTGCGGATCGACCGGGATGCCGGACATCGGCTCGATCCAGATGAGGCGATCGATCACGGCGCGGACGCCGGGGGTATTCTCGGCGAGCACTCGCGTCGCCTCCCGGGTCTGCTCGTCGAGAATCACACCGAGCAACTCGACCACCCCATTGGCGACCTTCACGTCAAAAGACACTCGCGGGCCCCACTTCTGCTCCCGAATCGCGGCAAGCAGGCGCTGGCGCAGTTCCGCATCGGCGATGGGCCGGGTGTCCGTCACGGGAAGAAGCGTCTCGAGGGCGCGCATGAGATCGGATCGAGTGATGATGCCGACCAGCCGCCTGTCCTGAATCACGGGAAGGCGCTTGATGCGGCGAGATTCCATGAGTGCGACCACGTCCACAAGCTCTGTTTGTGGTGTCACGGAGGTGACGGGCGAGGTCATCAGCTCCCGCACCCAGCGCGCATGGGTGCGAACGTAATCATGGGCGGCCCGCTCCCGGCAGATGAGCAAAGCGCGCCAGCCCGGTAGTCTGCGTTCCGTACCGAGCTCCATGCGCCGGAGAAGATCGCCCTCGCTGAGAATTCCGACCACGGCGCCGTCAGGGTCGACGACCGGAAGGCCACTGATGCGCCGGCTGACCATGAGGTGCACGGCGTCCTCGATCCGCATTTCGGGCGTTGCCGTGATCGGCTGGCGTTGCATGACATCTCGCGCTTTCACTCGAACACCTCTTTTTGGGTCGAAACCTTTCCGATCGCCGCAGCGCCTCGCTCTAATGGGCGTCGCAGTGGACGATCACCTTCAATGCGTGATTCTCGGCAGCCTGCCCAAACGTGTCGTATGCCTTCATGATCTCGCTGAGCTTGAAGCGATGGGTGATGAGCTCCTCCGGACGGAGCCGGCCGGCGAGGACGGTCTTCATCAGAAGCGGGGTGGTCACCGTGTCCACCAGGCGAGTCGTGACGGTGATGTTCTGCGACCAGAGCCTCTCGAGGTGCAGCTCGACGCTCCGCCCGTGTACGCCGATGTTTGCGATGACGCCGCCTGGCGCGACGATCGATTGACAGAGCTCGAACGTAGAGGGTACTCCCACCGCCTCGATGGCCGCATCGACACCCCGGCCAGCGGTGAGCGCGAGCACCGCCTCGATCGCTTTGCTGCCGGCGCTATTGATGAGCTGAGTCGCGCCCAGCTGCTTCGCCACCCGCAGTCGATTCTCGTCGAGGTCGACCATGATGATCTCGGCGGGCGAATACAGCTGCGCCGTGAGGAGCGTCGCGAGCCCGATCGGCCCGGCGCCGACGATCGCGACGATGTCGCCCGGCGAGACCTTGCCGTTGAGGACTCCGCACTCATATCCCGTTGGGAAGATGTCGCTCAGCATGACCAGCGGCTCGTCGTCGACCGTCTCCGGAATGCGGTAGAGGCTCGTGTCGGCGAATGGAATCCGAACATACTCCGCTTGGGTGCCATCGATCGTATTGCCGAGGATCCAGCCGCCGTGGACACAGTGGGAATACATGCCTTCCCGACAGCGCTCGCACTTGCCGCAGGAGGTGATGCAGGAGATGAGCACGCGATCGCCGGGCCTGAAGCTCGCGACCGCGGCGCCGGTCTTCTCGATCACGCCGACTCCTTCATGTCCGAGGATGCGGCCGGGCGTAACGGTAGGAACGTCGCCCTTGAGAATGTGCAGGTCAGTGCCGCATATCGTGGTCTTGGTGAGCCTGACCACGGCATCGGTCGCAAGCTCGATCGCCGGTTGCGGACGCTCCGCGAGGCTGCGCTTGCCCGGACCTTGATAGACGAGTGCTTTCATGTGTCATGCTCCCCTGTGTACGGAGCCGGATGCGCCGCTGGAACGACTCCGGGGTAGGTAGGCCATTTCCCCATTCGTTGCCGCCATCGCGCGGATACGGTCGAGCGAGTCCTCGAATGGTGATGGTTCCGGAGCGTCGGTCATCGCCAGCACCGGTAGCGGCGCGAAGTCCTGCCACTCGATGCCGATGCCGCGCGCATCCGAGCGAACGACATACGCTGCAATGCGATGGCGGTCGGTGTGCTGCAAGTGGTTCCAGCCGAGGGCCAGCTGTACCGGGGTCATGATGGGCAGCGGAGTGTCCGTCAGCACGTAGGCGCCACTCGAGCTTGCGTTGAGCAATCGGCAGAGTTTCGGCGGTTTGGACCCGACGTACAGTTTGATGCCGACATCGAGCGGCTGGCGGATTCCCCATCGGTGTTCCATATGGACCTCGCATAGAGCCTTTGCGCTCCATCGTGACAGCATGCCAGCCGCAGCCAATACGCAGTTGTTCGTAGCGCGCCGCGCGCGGGTTACGCACTGCTACCTATTTTCCCCTTGCAGGCTTCGGCATAGCGTTGCGCCACATGGGAGGTGAGAGCCAATCATGAATGCAATCTCGAACGACGGCCGGGGCAATCTCGTTCGCCTGGCATTGCCGATTGTGGCTCTGATGAGTCTGTTCGGATCATGGCGCGCCGCAGTCGCGGCCGCAGCGGATTGCGAGCGTCACGCGGCTCGCGCCAGCCAGGTTCTCTTCGGGCCAAGTCTCGAGAACTGGGAGCCCTTGAACGATCGCACGGTGCTGGTCTGGACCGGTCGCGAAACGCGGGCGCACCTCGTCAGGTTGGAAAGGCCGCTCGATGGGCTCACCGATGCGTCCATCATTGTTCTGGTGGACGGTGATCACGACCTGAGCATCAGCGCTTGCGGACATGACGGCATCGCGATCGGCGAAGGAGAAGGACAGGGAAGGGTCGCCCGAATCGTCTCCATCGAGCTGCTCTCCTATCAGCGCACCTTGGAGCTCGATCCGGGTGCGGACGGAGAGCGGCCCTCATTCAGGACCTGAGCGCGAACGAGAGCTCAGTCGAACAGCGGCGCCGACCCGGCGCCGGCATCACATGACCGGCTCGAGGACGGGGAGCGTCACGAGCTGAGGTCCGCGCCGCGCGCGCGGTACTCGGCTGGCGAAGCGCTTGGGTTTCACGACCAGCACATCACAGGGCAGATCATCGAAGACGCGCTCGGCGGTGTTGCCGAGAACGAGGCGCTTGAGCCCGGAGCGCGAAATGGCGCCCATGACGACGATGTTGGAGCCCACCGCCGCCGCGGTCCTCTCGATGGCATCGATGGGATGCTGCGGCACGAGGTGGCGTCGCGACTCGGGAATCGCAGCGCCGTTCAACACGTGGGCCAGAGCCTTTTTCGCGCGTGCCTGGGTCTCGGTTGCGATCGTGTCGGTGACTCCGGCGAGCGCGAGCCCCGGCTCGAGCGCCGCCGCGGGCAGCGGGTTGTAGGCGAAGACGGCATGGAGCGATCCCTGCAGTGCGCGCGTGATCTGCGCGGCGCAGCTGAGGATTTCGCGGTCGAGCTTCAGCGGCTTGGAGTAGGCATGGCTCGGATCGACCGCGGCAAGGATGCAGGGGTGATCGTAGGTCTCTCGCGTTTTGACGAGCAATACCGGCACGGGGGCGAGGCGCAGCAGCTCGAAGTCCGTGAAGCGCAGTGCCCACGCAAGGTGGTGCCGGGTGGCATGACTGTCTGCGACGATGAGATCGGCCGCGAAGCGCCGGGCGGCGCGGATCACGGCTTCGTGTGGCGGGAAGTCCCACTCGACTGTCGGCTCCACGCGGACGCCGGCTCGATCGAGACGTTTCGCCAGCACCTCGAGCCGCGCTGCGGCGCGGGCGTACTCGCCATGCTCGAGTTTCGACAGCGTGACGCCCTGGAATTCCGCCACATCGATGTAGAGAGGGTTCGACAGGGCATGAAAGAGTTGTACCCGGGCCCCCAGGGTGCGGGCGAGCTGGCTCGCCTTCTCGATGGCGGGGAGCGATCGCGCCCAGGGATCTTTGACCGCGACCAGGATGCGGCGGATGGGGGACATGGCACTCTCCGAGAATGAGTCTCGGGAGCCATACTCGCCGCGGCTGCGGCGCTATGCCATGCGTACCTACACGTATATCGTCGCTACCAGGAGCGGACGCGGCCGGTATCCAGGTGCACGAAGTCGGAGGCAGGGTAGTAGCCGACGCCGCCGCGCTGCAACGCAAGCCCGAGATCGCGGAGCCTGAGGGTGGGGAATCCCGGCAGCCGCACGTCGATGGCACGGCCTTCCATGTGGAGGCTGTGTTTGGCGACACCCGTGGAATGGCGGTGCAGCCAGGCGTTGGTGGCGGGTGAGCGATATCCGGAGATCACATGGAAGGGGTCGTCGCGACCGACCCGGGATCTCACTGCAAAGAGAATGTCGAGCACTCCGGGGTCGATGGCATGAACGTCACCCGTGCGGAAATCGCGCAGGAAGTGATTCACCCGGGCGAGGGTCGCGGGGTCGTAGCCGCCTGCCCGGTAGTACACGCACGAGAGCGTCTCGCCTGTGTGCGTGTGGAGGAAGGAGAGCGAGCGGCATTCGGATCCGCGCGCCCAGGCGGCTGCGGGCGCCAGGGTGACCAGGGTCGCGCCGGCGCATTTGAGGAAATCGCGGCGGGCTGAAGGAGGGCGATCGAGGCGATGTATCGGCATGAGCTATTCGCTGGCGGACGGTCCGGAGCCGGATGAGCCTGGCACCCGATGATTCCGGCATGGGGACGGGCTGTCAACGATGGAGTCGCTGATTTTGGGGGTGGCCGGCTCGGCGGCGCGCCGCCCCATTCCCGGCGTCCATCGTATTTCTGCGTACTGCGCTCGGGCCGCTTCCGTGGAAATCTCTCGCTCGTGGGGCGGGTTCCCGCCCTGCCGGCAGCCACGGGAGCACGATCATGATGAGAAAAGTGACGAAAAAATGCCTGGCGAACCCTACCGCGCATGCCATGCGCGCCGCGGCGCTGCGCCTGGCGCGTGAGGGGACAGGGGAGGATTCGGACCCCTCGGCGGCCTACGGATGTGTCGACTGGTTCCGTTACGATGTCGTCCCGCCACCGCAGCCGACGAATGCGGCGCCGCCCCTGGCAGGCGCCCCAGCCGCTGCCAGGCACGGCGTGATGTCATCGGCTCATTGATCCGCCGGGACCCATACCTCTCATGAGGCTCAATTCCGTGCACCTGCGGGGGCCGTTACTGTTTGTCGCCGCGCTGTTCGCCGTCGGAGCCGCAACGGCGGCAAATGCGCCGTCGGCCATTCGGTTCAGAGCCGACGACCACGGTGCCCTGCGTGCCCTGCACACTGTGTATGCGGCCCGGGAGAGTCCCCTGTGGGTGGCTGATGGCGAACCTACACGGGCCGCCCTGGCGCTGCTGCGAACGCTGCAGCAGGCTGACACCTATGGGTTGCAGCCGCGGGACTACGACGCCGAGGGTTTGGCTGCGCTCGCTGCCGGTGCGTCGGGAGCCGGCAGCACACTGTCGGTCGCTGCGACCGCCAAGTCAGGCGATGTGGCGCGGAAGGCTACGATCGATGCGGGGCGCTGGACTCAGTTTGATGTCGATCTGTCGGCAGCGGCGCTGAAGCTCGTCTGCGACCTCCATTACGGGCGCATCGATCCACGTGCAGCCGGATTTGACCTCGGTACACCGCGCGCGGACGATCTGGACCTTGCCCGGGAGCTCGTGACGCTCGCAACGACTCGTGACCTCGCGTCGCAGCTGGCTGCGGTCGAGCCGCAATTTCTTCATTACCGGCTGCTCGAGCGGGCCCTCCCGCGCTACCGGCTGCTTGCCGTGAGCGAGCCCGCCGCGGCAACGAACGTGCGCAAGATCGAGCTCACGCTGGAGCGCTGGCGCTGGCTGCCGGCATTCCGGTCCCCGCCGGTCATCGTGAACATTCCGGAATTTCGTCTCTTCGCCTTCCGGACGACGGCGGACCGCGCGGCGGACATCCTGCAGATGGACGTGATCGTCGGCCGCACTTTCCCGCGGACCCGCACGCCGGTATTCGTCGCTGACATGACATCCGTCATCTTTCGTCCCTACTGGGACGTCCCGCGCAGCATCATGCTGCGCGAGGAGCTGCCGAAGATTCGCGCCAATCCGGCCTATGTTGCGGCGCAGCATTTGGAGATCGTGACGGGCGCGAGCGACTCCACCGCGAGGCCGTTGCCGGTCACGGCCGAGAGCGTACGGCTGCTGGCCGGCGGGGCGGCGCGTTTGCGCCAGCAGCCCGGAGCGGACAATGCGCTGGGACTGATCAAGTTCGATCTGCCCAACCGCTACGATGTCTACCTCCACTCGACACCGGCCCGGCAACTCTTCCTGCGCCAGCGCCGCACCTTCAGTCATGGCTGCATCCGCGTCAGCGATCCGGTGGCGCTCGCGGCCTACGTGTTGCGCGCGACGCCGGGCGACTGGACGCCCGCCAGGATCGAGGCGGCCATGACCGGTACGCAAACACGCCGCGTGCGGCTCGCGCACCCGATCCGGGTGATCATTCTCTACGGCACCGTGCTCGCCAAGGAAGATGGCGAAGTACTCTTCTTCCACGACGTCTACGGACAGGACCGCAGGCTTGCCCGGTTGCTCGGACTGGCGCCCACGGCGACACGGGAGGCAACTACTCTTGCCAACCGTGGTTGAATCGTCAGATACCGGCCGGGTCGTGGCAGCACGAGGCTCCGTCCTCGATATCGTATTTTCGGGCGACCTGCCGGGCATACACGAGGCCCTCGCGGTCGATTGGGACGGGGGCCCGCCGCTCGTCGCGGAGGTGCAGCAACACCTCGACCCGCGGAGGGTCCGCGCCGTGGCACTGCAGGGCACAGGAGGCCTGAAGCGCGGCACGGCCGTTCGGCGCCTCGGCATGCCGGTCAGCGTGCCTGTAGGGCCGCCGGTCCTCGGGCGCCTCCTCAATGTCCTGGGTGATACGACGGACCGCGGGCCGGCGCTGCCGGCCGATGTTGCGCGCCGTCCGATCCACGGACCCGCCCCCGCCCTGGAGCGCCAGAGCGTCGCGCGCGAGCGCTTTCATACCGGCATCAAGGCGATCGATCTGCTCGCGCCGCTCGTTGAGGGCGGCAAGGCGGCGATGTTCGGTGGCGCCGGCGTAGGCAAGACGGTGCTCATCATGGAGCTCATCCGTACGACGGTAGAGCGGCACGCGGGGATCTCCGTGTTCTCTGGAATCGGCGAGCGCTCGCGCGAGGGGCACGAGCTCCTCGGGGAGCTGACGGGCTCCGGCGTGCTCGCGCGCACCGCGCTGGTCTTCGGACAGATGAACGAGCCTCCCGGCGCCCGCTGGCGCACGGGTCTCGCGGCACTGGCCATCGCGGAGCACTTCCGCGACAACGAGCATCAAAACGTGCTGCTGCTGATCGACAACGTCTATCGGCTCGTGCAGGCAGGCTCGGAGGTCTCGGGTCTGCTGGGACGGCTGCCCTCGCGCGTGGGCTATCAGCCGACTCTCGCGGATGAAGTCGCGGAGCTCGAGGAGCGGATTGCCTCTGTCGCCGGCACCGCGATCACCTCGATCCAGGCGGTATACGTGCCGGCCGACGATTTCACCGATCCGGCCGTCGCCGAGATCTTCAGTCATCTCGACTCCTCCATCGTGCTGTCGCGGGAGATGGCGGCCGAAGGCATGTATCCGGCGATGGACCCGCTGGCCTCGAGCTCGAGCCTGCTCGATCCCCGGGTGCTCGGCGATGCGCACTTTCAGACGGCGCAGGAGGTGCGCCGCCTCATCGCGCACTATCGCGAGCTGCAGGAGGTGATCGCGCTCCTCGGCCTGGAGGAGCTTTCGGTTGCGGATCGCACTGCGGTGCAGCGGGCGCGCCGGCTCATGCGGTTTCTGACGCAACCATTCCGCGTCACGGAGGGATTCACCGGCGCGCCGGGGCGATCGGTAGAGCTCGAAGCGACGCTTGCCGGCTGCGCGGCGATCTTGAATGGCGAGGCGGACGGCTGGGCGGAGAGCTCACTCTACATGGTCGGTGACTTCGCCGAGGCCCGCGAGCGGGAAGCGAAATCGAAGGGGGCAGCATGAAGCTCGATATCACCACACCTTTCACACGCGTTTTGCGAACCGGGGACGCCGTGCACGTGAGGGCGGAGGACTCTTCCGGCGCCTTCGGCATTCTGCCGGGACACGCAGACTTCCTCACGGTGCTCGCCGTCTCGGTGCTGACGTGGCGCGACGCACGAGGCCGTGAACACTACGTCGCGGTACGTGGCGGCATGTTGTCCGTGCGTGACGGTAGCTCAGTGAGCGTTGCGACACCCGAGGCGGTCGCGGGAGATGACCTGCGTAGCCTGGAGGCCGACGTGGTCAAGCGCTTTCAGCGCCAGCTCGATGAGGAGCGCGCGGCGCACAGCGCCGCGCAGCGGCTGCATCTGGCCGCTGTCCGCCAGATCATGCGCCTGTTGCGGCCGGAGCCGGCTCATGCCCCGCCTGTTGGATGAAGAAGTGCGCCGCCACCGTGAGCGGCGCGCCCGCGGGCAGCGGGACAGCCGGCGCTCGATCGGCCAGGATCTGGCGCTGGTCGGAGTGATCGGATGGACGCTGGTGATTCCGGCCCTTCTCGGCGTGTACGCGGGTCGCGTGCTGGATCGCCACTTCGGCAGCGGCGTCTTCTGGACCCTGGGCCTGCTGGTCGCCGGCGTCGTGCTCGGCTGTGTGCTCGCCTGGCAAAGGTTGAACCGAGCATGATCGCTCATCGGATGCTCGCCGGCCTCTGGCCCGCCGGCCCGCTGCTCGCCACCGCAGGGCTCATCCTGGGCGTGGCGTATTTCGGCTCCTTGCGCCGCAGCGTGCGTCTCTCGATAGAGCAACATGCGTGGTGGCGCTACATGGTGGCGGCGCTCACCCGGATCGTGGCGGCAGCGCTCTTCTTCACTCTCGCCGTGCGTTGGGGCGCCGCGGCGCTCCTGGCCGCCTTTGCGGGATTTCTCGTGGCCCGGCTCCTGGCCGTACGAGCCGCGCGGAGGCTGGCATGATGCAGGGCTCGCCCCTCGCCACAGTCGTGGTCTTTCATCTCGGCCCGGTCGCCGTGACACGCCCCGTTGTGACAACCTGGGCGATCATGCTGGTGCTCGCCATGGCCGCGTGGGTGTCGACGCGCAGACTCCGCATCGCACCCACGCGCCGCCAGGCCGCGATCGAGCTCCTCGTCACCGGCATCGTCAGTCAGATCGAGGAGATCATCCACAGCGACGCGCGTCCGCTCCTGCCGCTGCTCGGGACGCTCTTCATCTTCCTGCTCGCCGCGAATGTCTCCGGAATCCTGCCCGGCGTTCAGGCCCCGACCGCGCACCTCGAGACACCGGCCGCGCTCGCGCTCATCGTCTTTCTGGCCGTGCACGTGTTCGGCATCCGCTCCCGCGGGCTCGTCGGTTACCTCGGCACCTTCGCGCAGCCGAAGCTCATCATGCTGCCGCTCAACATTCTGTCCGAGATCACCCGTACCTTCTCGCTGATGGTGCGGCTCTTCGGCAACATCATGAGCGGCGAATTCCTGATTGCGCTGGTGCTGGCGCTCGCGGGTCTCTTCCTGCCCATTCCGCTCATGGCCCTCGAGCTCCTGATCGGCGTCGTGCAGGCTTACATCTTCACCGTATTGGCCACCGTTTTCATCGGCGCCGCCGTCGGTGGCGAGGCCGGCGAGCCGGACGAGCCCGCCGCAGCGCAACCGCAGCATCCCTAGCCCATTCAAACTCGCGGAGACAGTTCGTGGACGCAAAGATCATCAGCATCATCGCCGCCGCGGTCGCGGTGTCCGTCGGCTCCATCGGGCCGGCACTGGGGGAAGGGCGCTCGGTGGCCGCGGCCATGGACGCGCTCGCGCGCCAGCCGGAGGCGGCGGGCACCATCTCCCGCACTCTCTTCGTCGGGCTGGCCATGATCGAGACCATGGCGATCTACTGTCTGGTGATCGCCCTGATCCTGCTCTTCGCCAACCCCTATGCCTGAGCGGCCATGCGTATCGACTGGTCCACACTCGCGCTGCAGCTCATCAACTTCGCCATCCTGGTGTGGCTGCTGCAGCGTTTTCTCTACAGGCCGGTCCTGCGTGTGATCGATGCGCGGCGGCAAGCGGCCGACACGCGTTACGCGGAGGCGCAGCGGACGGCGGAGGCGGCGAGGCAGCAACTCGCGGATCTCGAGACACAGCGGGCTGGCGTTGCAGCCGACCACGCTGCCGCGCTCGCCGACGCGCGCGAGCAGGGCAGGCAGCTCATCGAGGCCCGGCGCGCGCAAGCCGAGCGCGATGCGAAGGCGCTACTGGACGAAGGCCGCCAGACGCTGGCCACGGAGCGGGAGGCGCTTCTCGCCGAGGCGCGCCGCACCGCGCTCGAGCTCGCTGCCGCGATGGCGCGCCGGGTGCTCGCCGATATTCCGGAATCGCTGCGGCTGCAAGGCTGGCTCGAGGGCCTGGAGCAGCGCCTGAGGGCGCTCTCGGCCGCCGAGCGCGCCGAGCTCGGGGGCGAGCTGGCCGGCGGAGCTCCATTGCGGATCGTTTCGGCTCGGCCCCTCCCGCCTGCCGTGGTCGAGCGCTGGCGCGCGCGCGTGCGCGAGATACTCGGGCCGGATATCGTGGTCAGCTTCGAGACCAACGAGGGACTGATCGGCGGCGCCGAGCTGCACTTCCCGCATGCCACGCTGGGTTTCAGCGTCGCGGGCGCCATCAGCGCGTTGCAACAGGAGGCCGCGCAGCATGACGAGCCTCGCTGACACGTTGCAACAGTGGGCGGCGCAGAGCCGGGAGCGGATAGCCGGCGCTGCGCTCGAGCCGCGGCTCGAGCGCGTCGGTCGCATCGTGCAGGCGGGTGATGGTGTGGTCACGATCGAGGGACTGCCGGACACGCGCCTCGACGAGCTGCTCGAGATCGAGGGCGGCGTCGCCGCGCAGGCCGTGGATCTCGGCGAAGGGAGCATCGGCTGCGTGCTGTTGGGTGAGGCGGCCAACGTCGCCGCTGGCAGCCTGGTGAGAGGCACGGGCGATGTGCTGCGGGTGCCGGTGGGCGAGGCGCTTCTGGGACGGGTGGTCGATGCACTCGGCCGGCCGCTCGATGGTGGCGAGGTCATTGCCGCGCAATCGTTTGCACCGGTCGAGCGTCCCGCACCGGCGATCGTCGATCGCGCGCTGGTCGACCGGCCGCTCGCAACGGGCCTGCTGGTCATCGATGCGACCCTCCCCCTCGGCCGCGGGCAGCGCGAGCTCATCATCGGTGATCGGGCTACTGGCAAGACCGCCATAGCGGTGGACGCCATCATCCGGCAGCGTACGAGCGACGTCATCTGCGTGTATGCGGCGATAGGACAGAAGGCGTCATCCGTGGCACGGGTGATCGATGCCGTACGGCGGTACGGCGCCGCCGAGAAGTGTATTTTCGTGGTAGGTGAGGCGGATGCCGCGCCCGGGCTGCAGTGGATCACGCCCTATGCCGCGTGCAGCATGGCGGAGCACTTCATGGAGGCCGGGCGCGATGTCCTCCTCGTGCTCGACGATCTCACCAAGCACGCCGCGGTCTATCGCGAGATTTCCCTGCTCTTGCGCCGCCCGCCGGGCCGGGAGGCGTATCCGGGGGACATCTTCTATATTCACTCGCGCCTGCTCGAGCGGGCGGCAAAGCTCGCCCCCGAGCGGGGCGGTGGCTCGCTCACGGCGTTGCCAATCGCGGAGACGCAGGCGGGGAACCTCAGCGCCTACATCCCGACCAATCTCATCTCGATCACCGACGGCCAGATCTATCTCGACCCGCGCCTCTTCCAGGAGAACCAGAAGCCCGCCGTCGACGTCGGCAAGAGCGTCTCGCGAGTGGGCGGCAAGGCGCAGGCCGCCGCGGTCAGACCCCTGGCCGAGAGTCTGAGGCTGGAGTACGCGCAGTTCCTGGAGCTCGAAGTGTTCACGCGGTTCGGCACGCTGGTCGATGAGCGCACGCGCCGCATCATCGAGCACGGGCGCCGCATCCGGGCGGTGTTCACACAGCCGCAATTCGCTCCGCTCGCGACCGGTGAGGAGGTGGCGCTCCTCCTGGCACTCGCCGAGCGCCTGCTCGATGAGGTTCCGCTCGAGCGGATCGGGCTCTTTCGCGAGCGGCTGCGCGACTGGCTCGCGAGCCGGCATCCCGAGGCGCTCGAGCTCGATGACCGATCGCCTGCCTTGTCCGATGAGAGTCGGCTACATCTGCGGGAGGTGCTCGCCACGCTGGCGCAGACGATTGCGGCGGAGCGGCCGCCGGCATGCGCGGCCCCCGGAGGCGGCTGATGCGGCTCGTCGAGATCGAGCGGCACCTCGCGAGCATGGAAGAGCTGCAGCGGATCGTGGGCGCGATGCGCGCGATCGCCAGCATGCGCATGCAGGAGGCGGTGCGGGCGCTGGCGAGCGTACGTGACTATGGGAGCGCGCTTGCCGAAGCGATTCACGATGCACTGGCGATTGCGGCCGAGCCGACTCATCGCAGCGGGGGCAGCTACGGCGGTCCGCCTGCGGACGCAGCGCGCGCATCCGCGTGGCGGCGGCCAACCCACCGTGCGGTCGTAGTGTTTGCGAGCGAGCATGGCTTCGTTGGTGGCTTCAACCAGCGCCTGATCGAAGCCGTCGAGTCGGATCTGCTCGCCACTGACGCGCTCGTGATCGTGGGCAGCCGGGGCGCGGCATTCGCGGCCGAGCACGGCCGAGCGACCGTGTCGACGCACCCGCTTGCGACCCGCCTGGCAGGTATTCCCGATACGGTGCGGATCCTCGAGGAGGCGTTGTTGCAGCGCATCGCACGCAACGAGATCGTCCGGGCGGAAGTGGTCTACAGCCGACATCGCAGCAACGGCGAGCTCGTCATCGAGCGCCGCCGGCTCTTTCCGCTCGAGCTCGCGGCTGCCCGCGGCCCGCGGCGCAGGCTCGCGCCGCTGCACGATCTGCCGCCGCGAGAATTGCTGGAGCGATTGACATCCGAGTACATGTTGGCGCAGCTCACCGAGGCTGCGACGGAGGCGCTCGCCGCGGAGAACGCGGCGCGCTTCGCTGCGATGGAGTCCGCACGGGATAACGTCGGGCGCAGACTCCGGACACTGCGCCTCGATGCCTCGCGCGCGCGACAGGAGGAGGTCACGAGCGAGCTGCTCGAGCTCGTCACGGGGGCGCAGGCGTTGACATGACGAGCTCGATCCACGACCTGCTGCCGACGGATGTCGAGGGCTTCGAGGATCTGGCGGAGCTGGCGCTCGATGTGCGCTCATCCTGGAACCATGCGGCCGATCTGCTGTGGAAGCAACTCGACAACGACTCGTGGGAGTTGACGCACAGCCCCTGGGTCGTGCTGCAGGCTGCCGCGCACGACCGCATCCGCTGCCTCATGGCCGATCCCGCCTTCCGCGGCACCGTTCAGCGGCTGCTGCAGGCCAGGCGCGAGGCCGAGCAGGCGCCCGCCTGGTTCCAACAGGCCCACGCCGACTCACCGCTCACGGGCGTCGCGTACTTCAGCATGGAATTCATGCTGGCCGAGGGGCTGCCGATCTACTCCGGCGGTCTCGGCAACGTGGCGGGCGATCAGCTCAAGGCCGCGGGCGATCTGGGAGTCCCGGTCGTCGGCGTGGGGCTGCTCTACAGCCAAGGATACTTCCGCCAGGTGATCGATCGCGCAGGGGAGCAAAGGGCGGTGTTTCCCTACAACGACCCGAGCCAACTGCCCATCACGCCGCTGCGCGGCGCGAGCGGGGAGTGGTTGCGCTTCCAGCTGCGGCTCCCCGGACATCCCATCTGGGTGCGGGCGTGGCAGGTGCGCGTCGGCCGCGCGAGACTCTACCTGCTGGACAGCAACGATGCCGCCAATTTCCCCGCCTACCGCGGCATCACCGGCGAGCTATATGGCGGCGGACCGGAGATGCGGCTGCAACAGGAGCTGCTGCTCGGCATCGGCGGCTGGCGGCTCCTCGGCCATATCGGCCTCCGGCCGGAAGTCTGTCACCTCAATGAGGGGCATGCGGCATTCGCCGTGCTCGAGCGGGCTCGCAGCTTCATGCGCGAGAGCGGTCAGCCTTTCGAGGCGGCGCTGGCGGTCACGCGCGCGGGCAATCTCTTCACCACCCATACCGCCGTGGCCGCCGGATTCGATCGTTTCGAGCCGGACCTGATCGAGCGCTATCTCGGCGCCTATGCCGAGTCGGAGCTCGGCATCAGCGGCAAGGCGCTGCTCGCCCTCGGGCGGGCGCAGCCGGACAACGCCTCCGAGCCTTTCAGCATGGCACAGCTGGCGCTGCGTGGCAGCGGCGCCGTCAATGGCGTGAGCCGGCTGCATGGCACCGTGAGCCGGCGAATCCTGGCGCCGGCGTTCCCCCGCTGGCCCGTAGCGGAAGTTCCGGTGGGGCACATCACCAACGGGGTGCACGTGCCGAGCTGGGATTCGGCGCTGGCCGATGAGCTGTGGACGAAAGCCTGCGGCGCCGGCTGCTGGCTGGCGCCGGCCGATTCCATCGCGCGCGGCATCGCGAGCCTCGGGGACGAGGAGCTATGGAGCTTCCGCAACGCCAGCCGTGCCGCCCTGGTCACGCATGCGCGGGAGCGACTGGTACAGCAATTGACCGCCTCCGGCTCGGAGCAGGAGCTGATGGAGCGGGCACGACACGTTCTCGACCCCAATGTTCTCACCGTGGGGTTCGCGCGGCGCTTCGCGACCTACAAGCGCCCGAACCTGCTGCTCCAGGATCCGCAGCGGCTGTTGCGCCTGCTCACCGATCGTGACCGGCCGATCCAGCTCGTCATCGCCGGCAAGGCGCACCCGGCCGACGAGCCGGGGCAGGCCCTGATCAGGCAGTGGACCCACTTCATCCGCAATACGGAAGCGCGGCGCCGCGCCATCTTCCTGGCGGACTATGACATGCTGCTGACGGAGCGTCTGGTCCAGGGCGTCGACCTCTGGCTCAACACGCCGCGGCGTCCGTGGGAGGCTTGCGGCACGAGCGGCATGAAAGCCCTGGTCAACGGCGCCATCAACCTCTCCGAGCTCGACGGTTGGTGGGCCGAGGCTTACACGCCCGAGGTCGGCTGGGCGCTCGGAGATGGCCGGGAGCACGCCGACGATCCGGCGTGGGACGCGGCGGAGGCCGATGCGCTCTATTCCTTGCTCGAGCGCGAGGTCATCCCGCAGTTCTACGATCACGACCCCGATGGGATTCCGCGCGCATGGGTTGCGCGGATGCGCGTCAGCATGGGGCTCCTGACTCCGCAGTACTCCAGCGCTCGTACCGTGCGCGAGTACGTCGAACGGCACTATCAACCTGCCGCCGCCTCATACCGCGATCGCTCCGCTGCGCAGGGCGAGAAAGGACGGCAGGTTGCCGAATGGCTGCGCGCGCTCGAGAGAGATTGGGCGAGCCTGAGTTTCGGTCAGGTGCGGGTCGAGACCCGCGCCGGTCAGCACCGGTTCGAGATCCTGCTGAGCCTCGGCGCGGTCGACGCGGATTCGGTGCGCGTGGAGCTGTATGCGGATGCACCGGAGGGCGGCGCTCCGGAGAGGCATCCCGCCATTCGTGCGCGGGCGCTGAGCGACAGCCCTGGCACTCACCTCTACATGGCGGATGTCCCGGCCAGGCGCCCCGCGGAGCACTATACGGCGCGGGCGTTGCCGCACCGCGAGAGTGTCCAGGTGCCGCTGGAATCGCAGCGGATCCTCTGGCAACGCTGATCCGAGCAGTCATCGATGAGCCGGCCGGTCCCGATCCCATGAGCGAGCCACTCCCCCGAGCCCTCGAGGGGCTTCTCGGACCCAGCGCCTACGCTCATCCGATCGACGAGGTCGAGCTCGTCACGACGCACATCTCCTGGGTGCTCCTTGCGGGGGACTACGCCTACAAGATCAAGCGGCCGGTCCGTTATGCGTTCATCGATCTCACGTCTCTCGAGCGGCGGCGCTTTCTGTGCGAGGAGGAGTTGCGTCTCAACCGGCGCTTCGCGCCGGAACTCTACATCGAGGTTTGCAAGGTCGTGGCGCTCGAGGGCGTGGCGCGAATGGAAGGCCCGGTCTCGAGCGGCGCGGCTGTCTCTGCGCCCCATACCGAGGTCATTCTCGACTACGCCGTGCGCATGCGCCGCTTCCCGCCCGCAGAGGAGCTCGACCGGCTCCTGGATGCGCGCCGCATCGAGCCGCATGAGCTCGAGAGGTTCGGTCGCGAGCTGGCGCAGCTGCACACCCGGCTTCCGGCCGCGCCGGCCACCTCGACCTGGGGGAAACCGGAAGAAATCCGCGCGCATCTGCTGCGAAACCTGCTCGAGTGTGCGGACGCCGCGCGCGTGTTTGACTCCTCGAGCAAGGTATTGGCGCTGCGCGAGGCGCTGCAGGAGAGGCTTGCAGGCGCAACATCGTGGATGGCCGCCCGGCGAAGCCGGGGCAGGATTCGCGAGTGCCATGGCGACCTGCACAGCCGCAACATCGTACGGGCAAGGGGGCGCCTCGTGCCCTTCGACTGTCTCGAATATGAGCCTGCGCTGCGCTGGATCGACACCGCGGACGAGGTCGCATTCCTCATCAGCGACATGAAGGCGCGCGATCGGCCGTTGCGTGCGCACGCATTCCGTACCGGCTATCTCGCCGAGAGCGGCGACTATCATGCCTGCCGTGGGCTCGCCCTTTACGAGGCACACCGCGCCTTGGTGCGCGCGAAGGTAGCAGCGCTGTCGGCTGCACAGAACGGGAATGCCGGGCCGAGAGAGGCGCTGCTGCGGGAGCATGTCAGGCTCGTCACGTTTGCGGGCGAGGCGCTCGCGCCGAAGACGCCGCGACTGCTGTTGATGAGCGGGCTGTCCGGCGCCGGCAAGACCTGGCTTGCCCGCCAGCTCGCCGAGCGCCTGTCGGCCGTGCACCTCCGCTCCGACGTGGAACGCAAGCGCCGCGCGGGCCTGCGCGAGCTGGCTCCTTCGCGCTCGCGCTTGGGCGAGGATCTTTATTCGTCAGCGGGGACCGCCGCTCTCTACGGGGCCCTCGTGCGTGCGGCGGACGACGTGTTGAGTGGTGAAATCCCGGTAATCGTCGATGCGACGTTCCTCGAGCGCGCGCAGCGCGCGCCCTTCGCCGAGCTCGCCGTGAGGCGTGGCGCGTCGCTTCGCCTCATTCTATGCGGAGCCCCCGAGTCGGTGCTGCGGGCGCGTATCATCGAGCGGAGCCGGCGGGGGAGCGATCCGTCGGAAGCGGGGCTCGACGTACTGGCCTGGCAGTCGGCACACGCTGAGCCCGTTCTGGCCGAAGAGGGGATCGATGTCATCGCCGTGGATACGGCAGGATCCGATGCGCTCGATCGGGCCCTGCGCGGGATCGGCGGCGCCGCACGCGCCGGCATGCGGGATCAACCCTGACGGGACGGCACCAGCTCGGGCTCCAGATCCATCACCATCCGGACGAGCTCCGCGAGTGAGGCGGCGCCGCTCTTCTCCATGACTCGCGCACGGTGAATCTCGACGGTGCGCTGGCTGACTCCGAGCTCGTGCGCCATGACCTTGTTGGGCTTGCCGCGCGCCATCAGTGCGAGCACTTCCCGCTCACGCGGTGTCAGCGAGTCGAGGCGCTTGCGAATGGATTTGTGCTCATCGAGCGCGGCGCGCGCTTTGGCATCCTTGGCCAGCGCGCGCCGGACGCGCTCGATCAGGTCCTCGTCACGGAAGGGCTTCTGGAGGAAGTCGTGTGCGCCGTGCTGCATGGCCTCCACGGCCATCGGAATATCCCCGTGCCCGGTAATGAAGATCACCGGGATGATGGCGCCGCGGAGGTTCAACTCCTGTTGCAGCTCGAGTCCGCTCATGCCGGGCATACGCACATCGAGCACGAGGCAGCCCGGCTGGGCAGGGTCGTAACTCCCGAGGAATTCCGGGGCCGAGCCGAACGCGCGGCTCTCGAGACCAGCGGATCGCAACAGAAAACGCAACGAGCCGCGCACCGACTCATCATCATCGACCACGAACACGGTGGGGGGAGCTGTTTTCACGATCACGGGCCGGCTCCTGGAGCGAGCTGCGATTCTGGTGCGGGCATCATCGGGGCGGGGGCGAGGCCCTGTCAACAGCGTGGCATATGGACATATACGCATGGCGGAGCCGGGCCGGCCTCTCTAGGCTGCCGATCATCGGCGTGTTGCGCCCGAGGGGCGTCGCTTCACCGGCAAGGGTCAGATATGAGCGGCCATAACCTGGAGCATCTCTTCAACCCCCGGTCCGTGGCACTCATCGGCGCCTCTGATCGTCCGCATACGGTTGGCGCCACGGTGATGCGAAATCTCCTGCGCGGCGGCTTTGGCGGGCCGGTGTGGCCGGTCAATCTGCGTCATGCCACCGTCGCCGGCCGCAAGGCCTACCGGACCGTCGAGGGCCTGCCGGCTGCCCCCGATCTCGCGGTCATCTGCACGCCCGCCCCGAGCGTGCCGGGCCTCATCGCAGCGCTCGGTGCCCGCGGCACTCGCGCAGCGGTCGTGATCAGCGCCGGGCTCGAGCAGCCGGCGCCTGCCGGAGGAACGTTGGCCCGCGCCATGTTGCAGGCTGCGAGTCCCTTCCGGCTGCGGATCCTGGGTCCCAACTGCATCGGCATCCTGGTGCCACACATCGGCCTCGATGCGAGCTTCGCGCACGTAGGGGCGAGCGCGGGGAGCCTCGCGTTCGTCGCGCAGTCCGGAGCGCTGACCACGGCCCTCCTCGACTGGGCCCGTGGCCGGCGCGTCGGATTTTCGCATTTCGTCTCTCTGGGTAACGCCGTGGATGTCGATTTCGGCGATCTCCTCGACTACCTGGGCCGCGACGTCCGAACACGCGCCATCCTGCTGTATGTCGAGTCCATCTCCGCGGCGCGTAAGTTCATGTCCGCGGCTCGCGCCACGGCGCGCGCGAAACCCGTGATCGTGGTCAAGTCCGGTCGCACCGCGGCGGCCGCGCGTGCCGCGCAGTCGCACAGTGGCGCGCTCGCCGGCTCGGATGCGGTCTACGATGCCGTTTTCGGCCGGGCCGGCATCCTGCGGGTGGATACCCTGCGGGAGCTGTTCGATGCGGCGGAGATCCTCTCATGCTGGCGCAGTTACGCCGGACCCCGGCTCGCGATCGTGACCAACGGCGGCGGCCCCGCGGTGCTTGCGACGGACGCGCTGGTCCGCCACGGCGGGGAGCTGGCCGAGCTGTCCGCCGAGTCCGTGCGCACGTTGGATCGGGTTCTGCCGGGCGCCTCGGCCCGGGCAAATCCGCTCGATCTCGGCGGGGATGCGCGCGCGGAGCGCTATCTGGCAGCTCTGGATGTGGTCCTGGAGGACCCGGGCGTCGACGCCGCACTGGTGATGCACGCGCCGACCGCTGTTGCCTCCGTGGCGGAAATCGCTGCGGCCTGCACGCCGAGGCTCGTCGCCGGGCCGCGTCCTGGGCTCGCCTGCTGGCTGGGCGCGGAGCCAACCGCGGGTGAGACCGCTGTCGCCGGGGCTTCCGCGTTGCCCTCGTATTCGACACCGGAGGAGGCGGTTGGCGCATTTCAATACGTCGTGCGCTACCACCGCTCGCAGGCGCTCCTTCTCGAGGCGCCCGCGGTCGCGCCGGCGCCGGGCCGACCTGACGTTCAAGTGGCTCGGGCTGTCGTTGCCCGGGCGCTCGCAGAAAGCCGCCAGACTCTCACCGAGCCGGAATCGAAGTCCATCCTGGCGGCCTACGGCATCCCGGTTGCCGAAGCGCGGGTCGTCCGCGAGTCGCGCGACCTGGGAGCGGCTGCGCAGGACATCGGCTTTCCCGTGGTGCTCAAGATTCTTTCGCCTGACATCACGCACAAGTCCGACGTCGGCGGCGTGGCTCTCAACATCGAGTCGGTCGTGGAACTGGAGCGCGCAGCGGATGCGATGCTGCTACGTTGCCGGCAGAGCGCGCCGAGCGCGCGGATCGACGGCTTTACCGTCCAAAAAATGATTCGTCGTGGCGGCGCATACGAGCTTCTTGCCGGAATCGCCGTGGACCCGACGTTTGGTCCCACCATCGTCTTCGGGCAGGGCGGCACCGCGGTCGAGCTGATCGCCGACCGTGCGCTCGCGCTGCCACCTCTCAATGCGCGGCTCGCGCGCGAGCTGATTGCGAGTACGCGTATCCATCGGCTGCTGCTCGGCTATCGAGATCACGCGGCTGCCGATACGGCGGCGCTCGAGCGTGCGCTCGTGAGTCTCTCGCAGCTGGCAGCCGACGTGCCGGAGATCGTCGAGCTCGACGTCAATCCGCTACTCGCCGACACGGATGGCGTGATAGCCCTCGATGCACGAGTGCGGCTCGAGCGCACCGCTTTACGCGGTACCGATCGCCTCGCGATCCGACCGTATCCGGTGGAACTGGAGGCGGATGTGCAGCTCGATGGCCGCCGCTTGCATCTGCGACCCATCCGCCCGGAGGACTTCGCGCAGCAGAAGCGCTTTCTCTCCCGCTGCTCGCCCGAGGATCTGCACTCGCGGTTTCTCTCGACCTTTCGCGAGCTCCCCGACGCCGAGATCGCGCGCCTCACCCAAATCGATTACGACCGGGAAATGGCGCTCATCGCGGAGGAGGCGGACGGGGAGGGCGCAGTGGAAACGCTCGGTGTTGCGCGGGTGTCCGCCGATCCCGATAACATCGAGGCGGAGTTCGCGATTCTCGTGCGCTCGGACTTCAAGCGTCACGGGCTCGGCAGCCTCCTGCTCGGCAGGCTCATCGACTACTGCCGTGATCGTGGGATTTCGCGGATCACGAGCAGCGTGTTGAGCGGCAATGCGGGCATGCTCGGCCCGGGCGCCTCGCTGGGGTTCACGACGCAGCTCACCGAGCGCGGACTGATGGTAATGAGCCTCGGCCTGGAGGCGGGATCGGGCCGTCGCGAAGGCTGCGGGACGTCCTCAGCCGCATGAAGAAATGGGCGGCGGCCTGCGCGACCGCCGCCCCAGCGGAAGAAGGCCCTTATTGAATCTTGATTTCCTTGGGCTTCCGTGCCTCGGTCTTGCTCTTCGGCACGTGGATCGTGATCACGCCGTCCCTTCCTTCCGCGCGGATTGCGGTCGTGTCGATCGCATCGGGCAGCGAGAAGCTGCGCGAGAAAGTCCCGTGCAGGCTCTCGATGCGATGGAACTTCTCGCCCTTCTCCTCCTTCTCCTGCTTGCGCTCGCCGCTGATGGTCAGCATGCCGTCATCGAAAGTGACGTGGACGTCCTCCTTCTTGACGGAGGGGAGCTGCGCCTTGAGCAGGTATTCCGTGTCGGTCTCGCTGATGTCGACCGTGGGTGACCACTCGGCCGCTCTCTCGCCGTCACCGGCCCAGCGTGGCCAGCGTCCGAGGAGGCTCGGCATGCGAGTGAACATGTCGTCCAGATTTGCAAACGGATCCCAACGAACCAGGCTCATGATCTTCTCCTCTCGTTTACCGCTGTGTCGCCAACGAAGGTAGCAGGCGGGCTCGGCCGATGCGATCCGTATGAATGCGGATAGAGTCAGCGCGCGTACAGCAGCGCGAGCGCCGTGCCGACCGCGGCCAGCAGGAGGAGCGCGAGCGCGGCTGGACGGGCCGCGCGGGCGCCCCCGAACGCGAGCGCGTAGCAGGCCTTCAGGACGTTGTTTGATGACGCTGCCAGCAGCGTTGCAGTCGCCGCGGCTCCAAGGGATAGCCCGGCCACTCCTCCTTGAGCGAGACTCAAGATGAAGGGATTGGCGTCCGTGAATCCGGTAAGGGTTGCAAGAGTGTAGAGGCCGCGCCGGCCGAAGGTGTGTCCGACCCACGCGGAGGCCACCGCCAGGATGACATAGGACGCTGCGAATGTGACGGCAGCGCCGAGTTGCAGCGGATTCGGGGCGGGCAGTTTGGTCATTGGCGGCGCTGCCTGGCGCCGGTGTCGCAGCCACTGCCAGCCGGCGATTGCCGCGCCCAACGCGCAGCAGATTGCCATCGGCGGCAGGAGGAGTAGCGCCAGCCGAAGGTTGAAGAATGCGACGATCACCTCGAACCGCGCATACATGACGGCGGTCGCAGCGATGATGCCGATCGTAAGGTCGGGCCGTGCCGCGGCAAGCGGTCCGAGTCTCGCCTGCTCCCGCGCGAGCGCGACGGTCGCGACCGTGGAGGAGTAGGCACCGCCGAGAATGGCCGGCCACAGCGCGCCGAGGCGCGCCGGTCCGTAGCGCTGCAGAAGATAGCTTCCGTACGAGAGAGCGGAGACCGCGACCAGCGCGAGCCACGCGCTGAAAGGCGTGATGGGCGTCCAGTCGCTGATAGGATGATCGGGAAGCAGCGGCAGGATCACGCCGGCGAGGATCAGGAACTTGCCGAGGGTGAAGATCTCATCGGAGGGAACCCGCAGCACCAACCGGTGGAGCGGACCGCGGCTCTCGAGGAGCAGCACCGTCGCCACTGCAACGCCGACCACCACCCACGCCGGTTCGGTCAGCGCCGCCGGCCCCAGGGTATAGGCCAGCAGGTTGGTTGCAGGGACGATGAGGCCGGGGCGGGGCAGGTCGCCGGACGGCTCGCGCGGTGCGGGCTCGCTGCGGATGTGCCCATACAACCACAGTGAGACCGCAACGAGGCCGGCGATGTAGGGCGCGAGATTGCCCGGATCGAGAGTATAGAGGACGAGCCCCAGCAGGGTCAGTGTCGGAAACGTCCGGATGCCCCCCGGGCTCGTGCGCTCCGCGCGTTTGTAGATCCCCTCGAATGCCAGGCCCATGACGATGGCCATCGCGATCGCGAGCCCCATGCGAGCGGCGACCGTGAGCTGCGGGATGAGAGAGATGGTGAGGCCCGCGACAGCAGGCTTCATGATGGCTCCTGAGCGATCAGGGAGGGGATTCGGGAGTCAGGGTGCACGTTCCGGCCAGTATCCCGCGCGCCGCCATGGCGCGCGCTAGGTATCTTCCGCAGCCGCTTGCCGCTTGCGCCGTAACGGTCCGTATGAATGCGGATGCGCGACGGCGTCAAAACGGGGTAAATCGTCCGTTCTGGAAACGGAGGGTTCAAATGAGCAATGAGATCCGGTCGATCCTCGCCGTGATCGATCGCAATGGCAGTCAGGCGCAGCGCGTCGCTGCCAAAGCGGTCGACCTGGCGCGCATGACCGGCGCGCACCTCGAGTTGTTTCTGTGCGACGCCGAGGCGGCCTTCAACCGGAAGCATCAATACGAGGCCGTGGCGGCCGAACGTGCCAAAGAGCTGTGCCTCGCGGACTCACGACGCTACCTCGAGACGCTCCGGTGGAAATTGGCTGCCGGCGAAGTCGAGATTTCCCTCAGTGTGGCGTGCGAGAGTCCTCTCTACGAGAGCATCGTGCATGCCGTCGAGCGCAGCCGGCCGGATCTGGTCATGCGCGGTACCGCGCCCGGTGAGCCGCTCGACCCCAATACGTGGGAGCTGGTGGCCGAGTGTCCGGCGCCGCTTCTGCTCACTCGCGGTCGTGCCTGGAAGGTGCGTCCCGTGATCGCAGCCGCGATCGATGTCTCACCGGGAGAGTCGAGGGAGCTGACTCGCGCCATCCTGCGATCCGCTGCGGGCTTTGCCGGCGCGGCCGGCGGAACGGTCGAGATCGTGCACGCGGGCGGAATCGAGAATGGGCCGCCCGCCGCATGCGACCCTCGCCGCATGGCGCTTGCCGAGCGGGCAAGGGATGCCGGCCTCGACGGGGCCGAGTCGCATCTGCTCGGCGGCGAGCCCGCGCAAGCCCTGCGGGAATTCTGCGCGCGCTGCGACTTCGACCTCATCGTGCTCGGCGCGCTCACGCACCGCAAAGCGCTCGGCGCGTTGGTGGGTACCCTGACCGGCCGTCTCATCGAGTCGGTCGAGAGCGACTTCCTGCTGGTGAAGTCGGGGCGCGCGCGGGTAACCGGGACCTGAGTGCGTCAGGCTCGCGTTGCGCCCTCGATCTGCCGCCCATTGCGAACTGCGCCGGAAAGATTCTCCATTTCGCGGGCGACGAACTCCAGCAGGTCGTCGAGGGAGAGCACTCCGACGACTTCACCGCGGCCGTTGACGACAGGGACGCGGCGGATGCCCGCCCTGCGCATGGTCCGCAGCGCGACATCGATCGCATCGCTTTCACCGACCAGAACCGGCTGTATGCTCATCACATCGCCGACTTTGAGTGCGGCAGGATCGGCCCGCTTCGCAACCACGGCGATCGTGATGTCGCGATCGGTGATGACTCCGAGCGGCGGCTGCGGACCGCGGGGCTGCTCCGGGACGACCACCAGGAAGCCGACGTGCTCCTGGCGCATGAGCTCGGCTGCCGCCTGGATGTCGAGCTGCGGGGAGGTGGTGATGACTCGGCGAGTGCAGATACTTCCAACATTCATGGTCGGATCCTCAATTGTGTTCGATTGGATTCGGGTGCTCACCGCCGCGTACGGTGCTCGCGGTCCTGCTCTTGGATCACGACCGCCGCAAGATTCGCCGCATCGGCGGCCAGCTGCTTCAACAAATCGTCCAGAGATAAGACCCCGACGAGCTTGGAAGCCTCGTCCACCACCGGGATGCGGCGCACGCCGTGGAATTTCATCCGCTCGACAGCCTGAGCGACTTCCTCTGACATGCTGGCGATCACGACGGGCCTGCGCATGATCTGCCGCAACGTCACCCTTGCCGGGTCGAGCTCCTTGCCGAGCACCTCGACCACGATATCCCGGTCGGTCACTATCCCGAGCGGTGACGGGTCCGATTCCGCGTCCTCGACGACGATCACATCGCCGACATGATGCTGCCGCATCAGACGGGCGGCGTGAAGCGCGCTGCGGTCGGCAGCGCAGGAGACGACATCGGGCGTGCAGAGTTCTTTCAGGAGCATGGCTGCTTTACTCGGTGGTAGCGTGAAGAAGTACGGTGGCGGGCGTTGCCCTTCCTGCGGCTCATCGTGCGAGCGTGCGCGCGAGCTTCAGCCACTTTGGGTCGAGCGCTTTCCCGCTACGGGCCACCTCGGCGAGGGCCGTCGCGCTCAGCTCGCCTCCGGTGATGCCGAGGAGAATGGCGTACTGCCCCGCGACGAGCCGTTCGACGGCGGCCGCGCCGAGGAGCGAGGCGCTCAGCCGATCGAAGGGGCAGGGAGCGCCGCCGCGCTGCACGTGGCCGAGCTTCGTGACCCGAAGCTCGAAGCGAAGGCGCTCCGCATGCTCGGTGAAGTGCCTGGCCAACGCATCTGCGTCATGCCTGGCGCCCTCCGCGACGACGACGATGGCGTGGCTCTTGCCGCGCTGATAGGCATCCTGGATGGCAGCCGCGATGTGCTCGGGCGACTGGTCGTCCTCCGGAATCACAATGGCTTCCGCGCCGCCGGCGATGCCCGCCATGAGTGCGAGATAGCCGCAGGTGCGCCCCATCACTTCGACGAGGAACACCCGCCCGTGCGCGGACGCGGTCACACGCAATCGATCGATGGATTCGAGGGCGATGCCGAGGGCAGTCGTGGCGCCGAGAGTGACGTCGGAGCCCGCCAGGTCATTGTCGATGGTGGAGGCGACCCCCACGACGGCAATCCCGCGCTGCGAGAGCGCGTAGGCGCCCGCCTGCGAGCCGTTGCCGCCGATGACGACCACGCCGGAAATGTCCCGCTGCACGAGCTGGCGGACCGCCGTCTCCTGTCCTGCCGCAGTGAGGAATTCCGGGCAGCGGCTGGTGCCGAGCATCGTTCCACCGAGCTCGATGATGCCGCCGACATCCCGGGGTCCGAGGGGCAGGAAGTCGCCCGCGATCAGCCCGCTGTACCCGTGGCGGATGCCGAACATCTCGATTCCGAGTGAGACGCCGCTGCGCACGGCGGCGCGGATCGCAGCGTTCATGCCCGGTGCGTCTCCGCCGCTCGTGAGGACCGCGAGTCGACTCATGACAGTTGCCCGGCCGCGGTGTGTCGCGCACTGTTCTGCGACTCCGTGGTGCCGTCGCCACTTGGCATCCCAGGGCTGGCGGACGCGGCGCGGTGATGCGGATAGGGTTTCATGATGCAACGGTACCTCACGGATCCAGGCTGCGAATCCGCAGTTGTCCGTATGCGACCGATGTCAGACATCGACCTCGGCCGGCGCGTGCTCTTTCTCCTTCTCCGGTACCTCGGTCATGGTTGCCTCGGTGAGCAGGAGTACGCTCGCAACCGATACGGCGGTTTCCAGCGCGATACGCACGACCTTCAGCGGCCCTCGAACGGCTATGGCAGCGATTCCAGGTAGTCGGCCACCGCGCGCATCTCCGGTGTCCGCAGGTTCTGCGCCACCCCATGCATGGCGGCGATGTTGCGCATGTTGCTTTGGAAGGAGGCCAGCTGTTTCAGGACGTACTGCGCGTGCTGCCCGGCGAGGCGCGGATACGCGTCGCTCCCCAGCGCATCCGCGCCATGGCATGCGGCGCAAGCAGGCACGCCCTGCGAGGCTATGCCGTGCTCGAAGATATCGCGCCCGCGTGCGATCGTGGCCGCATCGTGACTCTTGCCGGCGGCGGCCGTCTGCCGGGCGTAATACTGAGCCAGCGCGTCGATAGTCTCGCTGGAGAGCCCGCTGGCCATTCCCCACATGTAGGCGATCGCGTAGGGATCGCCGCGGGACTGGTCCTTGAAGAATTTGAGCTCGCGAGCGAGGTAACCGGCGTGCTGCCCGGCGAGGCGGGGAAACATCGGATTGGTGCTGTTGCCATCCGGCCCGTGACACGTGCCGCAGACCCCTATTGCCATGTTCGTCGCGTTTTGCACCACAGCGGCGGACTCGTCTGCGCCAGCGGCCGAGACGGTAAGCAGGAAGAGCAATGTCCCGCTTGCAGCCAACGATCTGGCGAGACGAGCGATCCGCGTATCGATGTTGCTCATATGGTTTACCTCAGTACGCAAACCACAGGAGGAGGTACAGTGTGTCGTTGTCGGAGGCACTGCGGCCCAGACCGTCATAATTGCTGTCGGACCCGTTGAACATGGTGTAGTGGGTGTACTGTAGCGACAGCTTCACGTTGAGCCATGGGAGGTAATTCACCTCGCCGAGCAGGCCCCGGGTGTCCGGTGAGCCATTGGCGCTCGTCACCACTCCGGGTCCACCCGGGACTGGGGCCGGATAGAGTCCGGAGTCGGTGCTGCCGGTGGTGGCGAACCAGCCGATCGTGCCTCCGAGCGTACGCTGGTAGTAATAAGTCGCCCACAGCCTCTCCGTAGTGAGGTCATCGGTGGCGTTGGCAGCGACACCGGCCGCGAAGCTCGCAGGGAGGTTCATATTCTCATGGATCCGGGTGCCCTCGACCGAGAAGATGTGGTCCTCGCCGACATACTGATACTGGAAGTCCTCGGCGACGTCATCGAATCGATTGTCGGGCCCCTGCAACGCGGTGGCCACGCCGAGGGCGCTACCGGGATGCAGCTTGAAATCGGCTCCATAGATGCCGGCTTCCAGGTTGTTGGCGCCCCAGTCGTGTTCATAGGCGGCGCGCCAGTATGGCGCGCCGCCCTCGATCACGTTGGAAGCTGAGCCGTCCAGGGGGCCGGCGGCCCCGGTGAGCACGTTCGTCTGCCCTTGCTTTGCGGAGCGATATACCCCGGCTTCCAGATAGAGCGACTCGTTCCAGAGGGCATAAGCGCTCATGCCCGCCACGTCCTGCGCGAGTGTGCCGTCGATCTCGCTGGCGGCGAGCGGCGAGACCGCCGCATTGCTCGAGGCGTACGGGAATCCGAAAGCCGGAGTGCTGTTCCAGAGATCCTGTACGGTCGGATTGTTGTTGAGCGAGATGCCGTAGATCAGGCTCTGCTTGTGTGGCAGGATTGTCATGTTCGCGAAGCGCAGATCGGTGTTGTCGATGCCGATCGTGCCGCTGTCATTGGCATAGGTGAGCTGCGCGAATGCGCCGAAATGGGGCGCGATCTTGCCGGCATAGAACAGGCTCAGCTGCTGCGGGAATCCGGCGGTGCCGTTCTGCGTGAGGCCCGGCGCGGCGGGATTACTCACGTCCGGGAGCCGGGTCTTCAACGTCGTATATGAGACCTGGGCCATGATGGAGAGCGCCGGCGTCTTGGCAAGCTCGAGCAGTTCCGCGCGCGTGCTGCTGACAGCCTGGACCTGCGGCAGGTTGTCCAGGACGTAGCCGTTGGCCTTGAACACGCGCCCAAAGTGCGTGAGCTCCGGGAATACCGTATGGCAGGCTGCGCATGCCATGCCGGTCTGCCGGGCGAAGCTCGGAACAGCCCATGCGGGTGCGGCAGTGCAGAGCAGCAGCAGAGTACAGAATCCGGCCGGCCAGGTGGCCGGCACCCGTCTCGAAGGGCACCAGAATCTCACGGTAGACCTCCCTCGATGCAGTGTTATCGCTGAGCAGTGTTATTGCTGACCCATTGCTCCGGTAGACATACTCTTCGCCCGGCGGCATCGTCGCTATCAGTACATCCACGTAAGACGCAGTCGCGCCGCTAGGCGGAAGTACGTACGGCTCTTCCGCTCAGTCCCTCGCGATGGGATGTCGAGTGAAGGTGCCGGGCGGCAGATAAGCGCCAAGCGCCTCCGGCGGCTCGTGCAGCAGGTCTTTGCCGACCTCGGCGCTCAGTACGGCGTGCACGGCCGCAGGCATCTCCTCGCGCAGCAGGCCGAGGAAAGCGGGCGGAGCCATGACGACGAGGCGGTCGTACAGCTTCAGCCGCCGCGCCTCCTCCAGCGCTTGGGTGATCCGGCGGGCGAAGCGCCGGGCCGCCACCTTGCGGGGACTACGCTCGCCGCCGGTCGAATGATGCGCGATGGCTCCGCGCCGGCCGCCGGTGGTCGGCGCATGATCGAAAACGCGGCCCGGACGGTCGGACTTGAGATCCCGGTTGTGCAAGTGGGCGTCCGCATCCTCGAGCCGCTGTACGAACTGCGGCGGCATGTCGCGCTGCCCGAGCTCGTAGAAGTCCGCTTCGCTCTGATCGGCCACCACGATTCTGACTCGCATCGCCACTCCCGGGATTTTGAATATCACGCCACGTCGCGGCGTTCCTGCGCCGCGAGGTTGCCTTCCACGTCCAGCACTGTCAGCGTCGTCTTGACCACCGTGTCGGGATTGACACTGATCGAATCTATGCCGAGCCTCACGAGGTCGCCGGCGATCTCCGGATAGTCGGAAGGCGCTTGCCCGCAAATGCCCGAGTGCACGCCGTTGTGGCGACACCCCTCGACAGCGAGCTTCAGCATCTTCTGCATGCCGGGGTCACGCTCGTCGAAGTCGAACGCGACGGTGGCGGAGTCCCGATCGACCCCGAGCGTGAGCTGCGTGAGGTCGTTGGAGCCGATGGAGAACCCATCGAACAGCTCGCTGAACTCGGCGATGAGCAGCACGTTGTTCGGGATCTCACACATCATGTAGATCTCGAGGCCGTTCTTGCCACGTTCGAGGCCGAGATCCTTCATGCGCCCGAGAACGGCCCTGGCTTCCTCTACGCGGCGGCAGAAGGGAATCATCAGCGTGATGTTGCTGAGGCCCATAACCTCCCGCGCGCGCTTCATCGCTGCGCATTCCAGCGCGAAGCCTTCGGCATACGCGGGGTGCGCATAACGCGATGCGCCGCGGAATCCGAGCATCGGGTTCTCTTCCCGAGGCTCGAACCAGCGGCCGCCGAGAAGCCCGGCATACTCGTTGGTCTTGAAGTCGGACATCCGCACGATGACCGGCTTGGGATGGAACGCCGCCGCGATGGTTGCGACACCCTCCGCCAGGCGTTCCACGAAGAAATCCGCCGGGCGCTGATAGCCTCGCGTCAGGGTC
>Ga0335075_10001682_pt1 | contig 36127 bp, 31 predicted proteins | sample Lox_Sample_24_FD_206723 | JGI IMG/M metagenome (GOLD analysis project Ga0335075, IMG submission 206723) | Soil microbial communities from Loxahatchee National Wildlife Refuge, Florida, United States - Lox_Sample_2.4 | ecosystem: Environmental > Terrestrial > Soil > Wetlands | place: USA... | reverse complement strand
CACTCGTCCACATCTGGCACCTCTTGAGTCGGTGCCTCGCGATGAATCATAACTCGTCGAGCCGTATCAAGCCCGCTTCGCTAACCGACTCAAATGACTCGCAGAGTCCTCGGACGGACACTTAGAGGCTCTTGAGCGCGCACTAACGACTGCCAAAGAGAAGAGTGTCACATTCGGCCGCGATACGGACCGCTATCGGCAGCTAAGGCACCTTGAATTGCAAGTGGAGCGGTTGCGGACGGCCGGCTCACCTGGTTAGGCTTGTCCGCGCTCCCCAAACGCAATAGCCGCCGAGGCAGCAGTTATAGGGCTATAGCGCAAACATGGTGCCCATCATCGTCGGCGCCGGCCCGCCAGCCGCGATTTTGGATTTGGTGGATCTGCATGAGGAAGGCGGTCGCAACGCTGGTCGCGAGGCTGCACGCCGAGCCGATTTCTGAGCCCCGGTCTCGATATTTTATTCTCGTGCTGACTCTCCATTAGCCGGCACCTGATCGGCCTCGCCGAAGCGCAGGATGCTACAGAGCCGCAGCTTGCTGTGGATGCCACGGATCGTCGAGCGAGGCGAGCGCCGTCCTGATCGCGCCCACAAGGAGAGGACGCTCGGGACATACGCGGGCCAGGACGCGCACACCCATCAGCATGCCCAGCAGATGCTGCGCCAGGGCGCTGGCGGGCCTCGAACGCGTGATCGTCCCGTCTGCCTGGCCCCTCTCCGCACATGTCAGGAAGAATGTCTCGATCCGCTTGAGCGCCCCGGCAATCATCTCCCGAAACTCGGGGTCGTGCGGCGCCAACTCCAGCGCGGAGTTCACGACCATGCAGCCTTTGTGTTCGCGATCACTGAGCGAACGACGCAGGATATCGTCGAAGAACGACCGGATCGCATCGCGGGGCGGCAGGGCCTCGCAACGCCGGATGCGCGCCCCGATGCTGCTTTCGACATAACGATCGAGAGCGGTGCGGAACATCGCGCGCTTGTCGCCATACGCGTTGTACAGGCTCGCGGCGGTGAGACCGGTCTTCTCCATCAGGTCCTTGACCGACGTCGCCTCATAGCCCTGCGCCCAAAAACATTGGACCGCTGCCTCGAGCACCGCCTCTTCGTCGAACTCCCTCGGTCTGCCCATCCTGCCATCCATCCGCGCTCGCGGCCGGCATCTTGCCATCGGCCGCCGCATCCATCATTCTAGAACGAACATACCATAACGCGACCTCGAACCTCGCTCTCAAGCCGCCGATCAGGCGGACCGCCCGACGAGAAGGATATACAATCATGGGGCTGGACCGACAGCTTGCCGACTTCAAGGCGGAGTTCCTGCGCACGGCTCCGGCGGGGCGGGCCGCCCTCTATCAGGCCAAGATCGAGGAGCTTCGGGCCAGCTTCGCCCAAGATGCGGCCGCCGGGGTCGGGGCTCTGGCCCCCGATTTCCCGCTGCCCGATATAAACGGCAACTTGGTCTCACTCACCGATCTGCTGCGGCGCGGCCCGGTCGTGCTCACGTTCTATCGGGGCGGCTGGTGCCCCTACTGCAACATCCAGTTGCGCGCCTATCAGGCAGTCCTGCCGCAGATCATCGCCTTGGGTGCGCGGCTCGTCGCGATCTCGCCACAGCTTCCGGAGCAATCCCTTTCGACCGCGCAGGCAAACGAACTGACCTTCGAGGTCCTGAGCGACGTGGGCAATGAGGCGGCCCGCCGCTTCGGCCTGATCTATGCGCTCCCCGAGGAACTGCGGGCCGCGCTGCGGTCGAACAACAAGGCACTGCCGGGGATCAACGGCGACGAGAGTTGGGAGCTGCCGGTGCCGGCGACTTATGTGATCGCCCGGAACCGGCGAATCGCTCTCGCCTATGTCGAAGTCGACTACCGAAAGCGTCTCGAGCCGGAAGCGATTCTCGAGGCGCTGCGCGCGCTTCAGCCCGCCTGAACGGTGATGGACCGTCATGCATCCGCCGTACCGAAATCTCCAACCTGGAAGGAATGATCTGTGATCCGGTTCTATTTTCACCCGACGCCGAACCCCGCGAAGGTCGCTCTTTTCCTGGAAGAAGCCGGCCTCCCTTACGAGATGGTCCCGGTCGATACCGGCAAGGGTGAGCAGCATCTGCCGGCCTTCCGTGCGATCAACCCGAACGGCAAGGTGCCGGCGATCGTCGACACGGACGGCCCGGGCGGCAAGGAAGTCCGCGTGTTCGACTCGACCGCCATCCTGCTCTATCTCGCCGAGAAAACCCGCAAATTCCTTGGCACGCCGGAGGACAGGCCCGAACTGCTCTCCTGGATGCTGTTCATCGCCTCCGGGCTCGGGCCGTTCTCCGGCCAGGCGGTGCATTTCCAGTTCGCCGCCCCGGAGGGCCTGGGATATGCGCTGAACCGCTACCGTCGTGAGGCCGAGCGGCACTACAAGGTGCTCAACGACCATCTCGCCGGGCGCGCGTTCATCGTCGGCGACGGCTACACGATCGCCGACATGTCGGCCTGGGGCTGGCTCGATCGGGCGGCGCGCGTGCTGAAGGGATCGGACGATCCGCTGGCCCCGTATCCGCATCTGAAGCGCCTCTTCCAGACCGTCGATGCCCGGCCGGCGGCACAGCGCGCACGGGCCGTCGGCAAGGATCACGACTTCAAGAAGGTCAGCGACGAAGAAACGAAGCGCGCGCTCTTCCCGTCGAACTATCCCCCTGCCGCGTAAGGACAACGATTGTGAAGCTTGACGGAAAGCGCGTCCTCGTCACCGGCGGCTCGAGCGGCATCGGCTTTGCAATCGCCAGGGCCCTTCTGGCCAAGGGTGCCAAGGTCGCCATCACGGGCCGCCGGTCAGCCATCGTCTCGTCCGCCGTGGAGGAACTGCGCAAGGCCGGAGGATCGGTCAGCGGAATCGCCGCGGACGTCGGCACCAAAGAAGGCCGCAGCCAGACCTTGCAGCGCGCCCTCGATGCGCTCGGCGGGCTCGACATCCTGGTGAACAACGCCGGCGGCGTGCGTGCCGGACGGCTGGAGGCCACGACCGAGGCCGAGATCGAGACGATGCTGAACGTCGATCTGCTGGCACCGATCCTGCTCACCCGGGCGGCCATGCCGTCGCTCCGCGCCAGTGGCGAGGCGATGGTGGTCAACGTCACCTCCGGAAGCGCCTTGATCGGTGCGCCGTTCTACGCCACCTACGCTGCCGCCAAGGCGGGCCTCGCCCGGTTCGGCGAAGCGTTGCGCCGCGAGCTGAAGGGCGAGGGAATTCATGTGCTGACCGTCTATCCGGGCGGCACCGACACGCCGATGATGAAGACGAACCGTGCCGGTCCCGAGCTTGGGTTCGGCCGCGAGCCGGCCTCCGCGGTCGCGGACGCCACGATCGAGGGGATCGAGGCGGACGCGTTCGAAGTCATCCGGGGCGGCGAAACGCGCGCCCAGATGATCGCGCTCAATCGCGCCGATCCGGCCGCGATCGACGAACGGATGCTTGTCATGAAGCCGGCGCTCGAAGAAGCCGTCAAGGACCACTCGGCCCTTTGAAGGACACACCGGGGAAGCCGCAACAGCAGGACCTGCATGACCGGCGAACTCCAGGCATTGGCGGATCGGCAATGGCGCGACTATCAAGCCCGCGAACCAGGAACTTGCTTTGCGGACCCCGATTTTGCACTGGATCTCGCCCGCGCGTATGAGCTTCAGGATGCTGTCGCAGCACTTCGGGTCTCCGCCGGTGATCGTGTGATCGGCTACAAGGTTGGCTGCACAGGGCCGGGCACCGTGCAGCAGTTCGGCATGGAAGGACCGATCCGCGGCTATCTCTTCGCGAACGAGGTTCGAAGACACCGCGAGACGCTGGACCTGCGGAATTTCGCGAGCCTGGCGATCGAAGGCGAGGTGGCTCTGCGGATCGGATCCGACGACACGATCGCGGCTGTGTTTCCCGTCATCGAGCTGCACCATTTCGTCTTCCGGGCTCCCCGGAAGACCCTTGCCGAACTCGTCGCCAACAACGGACTCAGTGGCGGCTTCGTCCTGCCGCACGAAGCTTGGCTCTCGTCGCAAGACTACCTTGAAAGAAGAGGCACGCTGAGTGTGCGGATCAATGGGCGCCTGATCGCCGCCGGCGCGCTATGGCCGCTGCCGGGCGGCGCGGGCGCTTCGCTTGGATGGCTTCGCAATCACTTGGCCGAAACGGGTCTCCCGCTTCTGCCGGGACAGATCATCCTCGCCGGGACACCGCTCGGGCTTTATCCCGTTCGGTCGGGCGATCATGTCGCCGTCCTCGTCGATGACCAGATCGGGGCGGAATGCTCGTTATGAACCTTGCCGGGGCGTTTCATGCGATGAGCGACGAAGGCTGTTCTTTCTTGAAAGAAAGAACCAAAGAACTTTTTCCGACTTTATGTGATCCGATAGCGCTCGACCGCGTCCTGGTCCCAGGAGAGCCCGGAGCCCGGCCGATCCGGCACCAGGGCCATGCCGTTGGTGATGCGCAGCGGTTCCGTCAGGATCGGCGCCGCCCAGTCGACATATTCCAGCCAGTGGCAGGTGGGTGTGGCGGCAAGCAGATGGGCGCTGACCTCCGGGAAGATGTGCGAAGACATTTCGATCCCGGCGGCTGACGCGAGCGCGGCAGCGCGCTGCCAGCCCGTGACACCGCCGATCCGTTCCAGGTCCGGCATCACATAGTCGCAGGCATTGGCGGCGAGCGCGGTGGCCATGGCCGGAAGGCCGGCAAAGTTCTCGCCGATCTGCACCGGCGTCTTCAGCGCGGCGGCGATCCGCGCGCAGCCGGCATAGTCATCGTGGCGAATGGGTTCCTCGATCCAGTACAGCCCCTCGCCGTCCAGCGCCTGGCCGCGCCGGATCGCCTCGGTCACCGTCAGGGCCTGGTTGTAGTCCGCCATCAGCGCGACCGTATCGGGCAGACGGCGGCGAACCGCGCGAACGGCGGCAAGATCCTGTTCTGCGGTCGCCCGCCCAAGGCGCAGCTTCACGGCACGAAAGCCGTGTTCCAGGAGTGCCTCGGCCTCATCGGCCGCCTGCTCCGGCGGCATGAGGCCGAGCCCGTTGCTGTTATAGGCTTGGATGGGCCGTGGCTCAGAGCCGATATAGCTGGCGAGCGGCAGGCCGGCGGCCAGGGACAGCGCGTCCCAGCACGCCATGTCGAACCCCGCCAGCGCCATCCGCACGATGCCCTGCGCGCCCAGCAGCCGATAACGTTGCAAAAGACGAATGGAAAAGTCGATCGGCGCAACGCGCGCGCCGCGCAGGGCGTCCGCGATGTCGGCCAAAACCGTCGCGATCAACCCCGGCGCCATCCGCGTGTAGCAGAACAGATAGGCGTGGCCGCAAACGCCCTCTTCGGTTTCCATGTCGATCAGCAGGATCGGCGCGGTCCGCATGGTCTGTGCGCTGGTGCCCAGGGGCCTGGCCATCGGGACCTCGACCGCCGTGGCATGAATCGCGCGCAGGGTCAGCAACGCCGTCGCCATATCGAATCTCCGCACTTTCATTTGGAAACGAGCCGTCCAGACGCGCCAGGCTGCGAATCCACGCTCATGGCAAGGACGCGGCTGATGGTTGTCAAATCCCGACCCGACTCCCCGGACCATTGGTTGAATGCGGCCTGCACGATCGCGAGGTCGCGCTTGCCGCTGGGCGGCCGATCGATGACACCCTCCCGGATCAGTGCCGCCACCATGTCGGGTGACGTGATGAAGGCCGGCTTGCCGATCGCACGAAGGAACCGGCCCGCGGCGTCCCCGCCGAGATGACTGGCGCGCTTCTTCAGGACATCGAGGAGGCCCACATAGTCCGCGTCCGGCCAATCCGCGAAGAACCGGGCGGCACTGCCGTGGTCTGCCTTCAGCGCGAGCATGAATTGGGCGTTGATCTGAACCGACTTGATCTTCGCGCCGTTGCGCACGATTCCCCGGTCCTGCATCAACCTGTCGAACTGCTCCTCCGACATGAAGGCGCAGGCGTTCGGGTCGAATCCGTCGAACCCCTTCTCGAAGGCAGGCCACTTGTCGTCGATGACCTTCGACGAGAATCCGGCATAAAAGATGCGCCGCGTCATCTCGGCCAGGATTCGATCGTCAGGTGTCGATGCGATCTCGGCTGGTGGCCGCGGCGCGGTCGCCGCGAGGATCCGCTCGAGCGCCGCAACGCCCCCTTTCCGCTTCGCCGCCAGCGCAAAGATCTCAGCGAAAGGCGTCATGGCCTGACAGCTCCGGATCGAGATTCGTCGTGCACCTGGACGGGAAAGTCCTTTTGCTTCTTTTTCTTCAGAAAAAGAAGGCTCTTTCTTCTCCATACTTCATCAGGGTGCATGACACCTTCCAGGCGGCCGCATGGCGGGTGCGCCGTCAGAGCGCGATCCCCGTCGCCCTCGTAACCGGCGCTCGAAAATCTCCGAATAACGGGCATCTGGTCCGCAAACCCGATGAGGTGCCCGCCATGCGCGACAATCCCGTCCACACGCTCCGTGCGCCGTAGATGAGCGGCGATCGATCCGGCGCCGCCAAGGCGGGCCTCGGGGCGCATGTTTCGGCGACGCTCGAGGGGTGGGTGGCGGTCGCGCGCAGCGTTGCGATCGCGGGGAACATCGCCCAGGCCGTTCTCCTCCTGACGGCACGCATCTGGCTCAGCCAGGCGATATTCGTCCACCAGGTCATGATGATGATGCGCGCCGCAGGGTTTGCGGAGGCGCCCACGGCAGGAGCGACGCTGATACGAAGCGTGGTGCCGCTCCTCCTGGCGACAGGCTTGGCGACCCGCCCGGTGGCCTTGGTTCTGATCCTTGGCGTCGGGCAAGGTCTTGCCGGCGCGCCTCCGATCGGGCCGAGGGCGCTTCTCCTGATCTGGCTGCTGGTGGGCGGCGCGGGCCCGCTTTCTCTCGACTGCCTGTTGCGAGGCGGGCTCGCACGGGTGCCGGTTTGGGCGGTGCGGGCGATCAGCCGGCTTTACGCCTGGGGCAATGCTCTCGGTGATGTCGCGCTCCCGCTCGCGACCCGCGCCTATTTCGCGCTGGCGATCGCTGGCGGGCTGTTCACCGCGCCCTGGTGGATGATCCTCCTCTGTTGGGCGCTCCTGTTCGGCCTGGCGACGCGGCCCCTGGCGCTGCTGCTGTGCGGACTGGCGCCGCCGATCGTCCTCTCGGGCGGAGTGCAGGATCGGTTCGAGGTCACGCTGCTGCTGTTGCTGCTCGCGGCGAAGGGCGCGGGATGGCTGTCGCTCGATGCCCTGGCGGGGCGGTGGGCGGCTGCCCGCCTGCGGATGCAGGACCCGGCGGATGAGGAGCCGATCCCGCATGTCGTCGTGGTGGGCGGCGGCTTTGGCGGCATCGCGGCCGCGCGTGCGCTCCGATGGACCGGCTGCCGGATCACGCTCATCGACCGGCGCAACCATTACCTGTTCCAGCCGCTTCTCTACCAGGTGGCAACCGCGGCCTTGTCCCCCGCCGATATTGCCATCCCCATCCGCAGCGTGCTGCGAGACCAGCGAAACGTGGCGGTCCGCCTGGGAGAGGTGGTCGGTGTGGACCGTGCCGCGCGCGAGGTCCTCCTGCCCGAGGAGCGCATTCCATTCGATTACCTCGTCCTCGCGACCGGCGCTCGGCACAGTTATTTCGGGCAGAACGAATGGGCGGCTTACGCGCCGGGGCTGAAGAGCGTCGAGGACGCGACGGCGATGCGCAGCCGCATGCTGTGGGCGTTCGAGCAGGCGGAGAGCGAGGAAGACCTTGCTGAACGTGAAGCGTGGCTCACCTTCATCATCGTCGGCGGAGGTCCGACCGGGGTCGAACTTGCCGGCGCGCTGGCGGAACTTGCCCGCACGGGCCTCGAGCAGGAGTACCGGGCGATCGACCCAACCACGGCGCGGGTCATCCTGGTGCAGTCCGCGCCGCGCGTGCTGCCGGCCTTTTCCTCGGTTCTCTCGAGTCACGCCGAGCGATCGCTGCGGGAGCTTGGTGTCGAGGTCCGAACGAACGCCAAGGTGACCCGTATCGATCACGACGGCGTAGAGATCGACGGCGGCCGCATCGCCGCCCGGACGACCTTCTGGGCCGCCGGGGTGGCGGCGTCACCGGCGGCGAAGTGGCTCGGACAGGCTGGGGACAAGTCCGGTCGCGTGCTCGTCGATGACGATCTCGCAGTGCAGGGCTGCCCGGGCGTCTTCGCGATCGGCGACACGGCGGCCTCGAACGGGTGGGCGGGCGCCTTGGTCCCGGGGCTCGCGCCCGCCGCAAAGCAGCAGGGACGGCATGTCGCCCGCGTGATCCGGGCGGCGATCGAGGGGTCTCCGGCGCCAGGTGCTTTCCGCTACCGCCATTACGGTAATCTCGCGACGATCGGCCGCCTTGCCGCGGTCGTGGAACTGCGCAGGTTCCGGCTTTGGGGGGCGCCCGCTTGGTGGCTCTGGGGCCTTGCCCACGTGTTGCTTCTCGCCGGTGGCCGGAACCGTGCCGCGGTCGTGTTGAACTGGCTGTGGGCCTATCTGACGTACCGGCGCGGCTCCCATCTCATCACCGGGCCATCTCATCACCGGGAATGTGATGGACGCTTGAACGATCGTGCCGGGGAGAGCCCTTCGTCGGTGTAACCGGGATCGAGGCGGTACCGAACCTGATATTCGGAGCCAATGGGACGAGCAGGCGTCGGGCACGGCGGCGGCTGCCGCGCCGGTGGGAGATGCCAATGCGTACAGAACCCTGCTCGCCGGACTGGTTCCGTGGCTGCGCCGGTGCTGCGCAAGGCGCCTGCCGCCTGCCATGACGGAGGATGCGGTTCAGGACGTGCTGCGGGCGATCCACGAGAAGCGTCACACCTGTGACCCCGCGCGTCCCTTCGGATCTTGCCAACGATTGCTGCCTGAACTGAAGCCCCCGCAGGCCGGGGCAATGCGGCTGGTGGAGCGCGAAGGCTGCGGCGTCGAGGAGGCTTCGAGGGCAAGTGGACAGTCGGTCTCGGTCATCGAGGTGCATGTTCACCGCGGCCTCGAGCGGCTTGCCGACATCGTCAGGATGGCTGGCGATGCGGACTGAGTCGCTGCTCGATCGGCTGAGCCAGGATCTTCGCCCGGTGCGGCGACGGAGCATTGTGCGAGAGGCGCTGCTTCTGCTGCTCCTTGGCGTTGTCGAGGTCGCTGCCTTCCTCGGCATGGGCTTCATGCGCCCGGATATGCCGGTGGCGATGGAAGCGCCCTCCTTTTGGTGGAAACTCAGCAGCATGGGGCTCATCGCCGTGCTTGGCGCGGGGGTTGCGATCCTGTCGGCTGATCCCGTTCGCTCGCCCCGTCGCGGCCTGCGCTGGATTCTTGTTTGCATCGCCGCGATCTTCGCCAGCGGCTGGCTGGTCGACGCGGCAGGCAACGGATTTGCGGATCTGGTTCGTCGTCTGGATTGGACGCAAGGCGTGCAATGCACCTGGAAGATGGTGGTGCTTTCGATCCCTCCCGCCATCGCCCTGGGCGTGCTGATACGGCGTGGCGCACCAACCGACCGTGGCGGAACTGCACTTGCCGCCGGGCTCTCCGCCGCGGCGTGGGGGGCTTTCGTCTTCGTCTTCGCCTGTCCCTCGGACGATCCTCTCTATATCGCTGTGTGGTACACGCTCGGGTGCTCGATCGTGACGATACTGGGACGGGCTGTTCTGACCCGGCTGTCGCGATGGTGAGGATGCAGCAGGCGAGCGACGCGCTGATCGGGGGCAGGATATGGTGCGGCCGGTGAGCGACGGATGGTCGTCTCCGTCTCCGTGCGGGCGGACGAGGGACGGCTTGTAAAGGCCCGACGTCCGGGGCAATCCTGGAGCAGGTCAAACGAGAAAGCCAACCGTGATGGCGGCTTGACCTTCGAAGGTACGGCGTTGGATCTTTCCCAACCAAACTGCGACGAGCGGCGGCGGATGGGCTCTTTTCCGCATGTAACCCTCTGTTGGATTGCTCCGAATGGCACCCACCAAGGACGCACTGTCAGGCCGACCTCAGGAAAAGTCTGTCACCATCATGAGCAATCACCTCGCGCCTTCGCGACCCTCATCCTACGACAAGAAAGTCGCTCTGGTTCTCCAGGGCGGCGGTGCTCTCGGAAGCTATCAGGCTGGCGTCTACCAGGCGCTTGCTGAATCGGAATACTCACCCGACTGGGTTGCCGGCATCTCGATCGGTGCGATCAATGCGGCGATCATCGCCGGCAATAGCCCGGAGGACCGCGTTCCGCGGCTCCGGACGTTCTGGGAAGGCATCACGGCACCGTCGGCGCACTGGGTCGCGCTCGATTGCTGGCCACTCGATATCTGGCAACGCAATGCAAGCGCCTTCCACACGCTTTCACTCGGCCAACCCGGTTTCTTTCGTCCGCGCCTGCCGGTTGAATGGAACCCTTTGTCGCCGCCGCTGAGCTATTATGATACACATGACCTGAGGGCGACTCTTCTGCGGCTGGTCGATTTCGACCTCATCAATCGCGAGAGGGATGTTCGTCTCAGTGTCGGTGCCGTCAACGTGCGGACCAGTCGACTCGTCTATTTTGATAGCGCCGAAATCATCATTCGACCCGAGCACGTCATGGCCAGCGCCGCCCTGCCACCGGGATTTCCGCCCGTCGAAATCGATGGTGAGCACTACTGGGATGGCGGCCTCGTCTCGAACACACCGCTCCAGTACGTGCTCGACTACTATCCGCGCTCGAGCCGCCTCACATTCCAGGTCGATCTGTTCTCGGGCCACGGCCAGTTGCCGCGAAATCTCGAGAACGTCAACGAAAGGATCTCAGACGTTCGATATGCGAGCCGCACGAGACTGAACACGGATGCCTTCGAACAGAAGCACGCCGTTCGCTTTGCGATCAACGAACTCGAGAAACTGCTGCCAGAGGACATCAAGAAGACCGATCAGGCCAGGCGACTGCATGAATATGGGTGCGTCACCGAGATGGACATCGTCCAACTGATCTATCGGCCGATGTCGCCGCTTGGTGCGGCGAAGGATTACGAATTCGGCCGCGGCACGATGACTTCACGCTGGAGTCAGGGCCGGGCCGACGCGACGGTGACGCTGGCAGCCGCGCCCTGGCTTGATCCGAAGCCGCCGGAGGTCGGTGTGCGTGTGTTTGATGTGGTTCACGACATGCTGACTGGTGAGCGGAGCGGGCGTGTGTCGAGCGAGCCGCCGGACGGGTCCGGCTTCGCCGGTCAGTATGAGCGGGTGGCAAAAGAAGGTTGACGCAAAAATGCATGAACCAGCGGCTACGATCGAAGCGATGATCTTCGATGCTTATGGCACCCTTTTCGATACGCAATCGATTCTCCCAACCCTCGAGAAGACTTTCCCTGGACGCGGCGACTATCTGACACAGATCTGGAGGTTGAAGCAGCTCGAATATAGCTGGCTGCGATCACTCACCGACGATTATCGGGACTTCAGTGTCGTGACGCGGGATGCGCTGCGCTACAGCCTCGCGACGATTGGCGTGGAGGCTGATACGAGCATTCTGGACAGCCTCGTGCAGGCCTATGACCGCCTTGACCTGTATGGTGATGCGCTGGCAATGCTGAGCGGGTTGACCGGACGGCGACTGGCAGTCTTCTCCAACGGGACCACCGCCATGCTCGAGGCGTTGTTGGCCAATGCCGGCATACGCGACCGGTTCGAGCGCGTCGTGAGTGTGGACACGGTGCGGGTATTCAAGCCGAGCCCGCGCGCCTACCGCCTGGCATGTGAGACGCTGGGATTGCCGCCGCAGAAGGTCCTGCTCGTTTCCTCCAATGGCTTCGATCTGCATGGCGCCGCCCTCCATGGACTGCAAACGGCACGGATCGAGCGCAATACGCCAGACGCGGTCCGGGCGACTATCGGCGTGCAGGATTCGATCCGGCCGTCCGCGTTTTTCCTCGCGCTGCGGTCGCAGCTTGAAGCCCTCGGTTCGCGTCCCACGATGGTCGTGCCCTCGTTGACCGACCTGGTCAATGCGATCGGACGCTGATCGCACGCTCCAGCCTCTTCCGTCCTTGTTCCGCCCGGAGGGCCGGCTTGACCGATCTGCATGGCCGACCCTAGCATCGGGCGATGAATGACATCATACATCCTATGTCGCTGCGGAAAGATCATACAAAGCTGAGCGATCGGGTCGTGCTCGATCTGCAGCAGAAGATCGTCTCCGGAGAACTCAGGGTCGGCGCGCGCCTGCCCACCGAGGCGGAGCTTTGCGGGATGTTCGAGGTCAGCCGCACGGTCATCCGCGACGCCTTGCGGACCCTCGCCGCCATGGGGCTGGTCAGTGTCGAGCACGGCACGGGGATCAGCGTCACCGAGCCGAATGACCGTTCGGCCGGCGTCGCGATGCGGATCCTCCTGCTCCGGTCCGGGCTGACGATCGGCGATGTTCTGGATGCCCGCAGCGCGATCGAACCCGAGCTTTGCGCGCTTGCCGCGCGGTATGCGACAGACGACGACATCGCCCGCGTTGCGCGCCATTTCGCGGCTTTCCGCGACGCGACCGCGAGCGGCAACACGGAAGAGGCCTTCAGCGAGCATCTCGGGTTCCACACCGCCCTCTACGAGGCGATCCGCATCCCCGCGGTGGCGCTGCTCCTGCGGCCGATGGTCGAGGCGATCCTCCTCAGCTCGTTTCCTCCCCGTGTGGATGATCCCGCACTCTGGGAGGTCGGTGCCCACGAACGCGTGCTCGAGGCCTTGCGAGCGCGCGACCAGCAGCGGCTCGAGCGCAGCCTTCGCGCGCATTTCCACGAGATGGAGACGCCGGCCTACCGTTGGCACCGCCAAACGCGGCTCTCTGATTCGCCGGCAGTCCGCGCCCTGATGGAACGGCTGAACGAGATGTTCACGCGCCCGCGGAAGGGAGCTGACACCTGGTCTGCCCCGCGTGGGACGGATGCGGCGGGAACGTTGCCGTGACGGTGCGCCGTTCGCGCGAACCTGCTCACAAGAAGCCGCTCCCGGCCATTCGAGGCGGGGAGCGCGAAGAAGGACGTCCAGGCCGCAGCCGCGGCCGATCCGTCGCAAAACAGGAGGCTCACGTGCGAAAACTTCTTTCCTTCGGTTTCCTCATCCCGCTCCTCGCGCTCTTGCCGCTCGTCCCGTCCCGGCCGGCCAGGGCGGCGGGGAGTTCGAGCGATTGGACCTTCCCCGCAACGTATGTGCATGCCGACGGCACCAAGCAGAACGCGATGTACCAGCCGATCCCGGTCGCGCAGATCAAGAAGCCCTATCGGCTCTGCGTGCTCTTTCCCCATATGAAGGACTCGTATTGGCTCGCGGCCGATTACGGTGTTGTCGCCGAATCCCAGCGTGACCATCTGGGGATGCATCTCTTCCAGGCCGGAGGCTACACCAACCTCGCGACCCAGCTCGACCAGATGGATCGCTGCATCGCCGAGCATTATGACGCGATCATTCTCGGCGCGATCAGCGCCAAAGGTGTCGCCTCGGAAGTCGACAAGGCTGTCGGGCGTGGCATCCCGGTGATTGACTTCGTCAACGGCGTCGATGATCCCAAGGTCTCCGCGCATGCCCTGGTGAGCTTCTATGATCTTTCCTTCACAACGGCGAAATACATCGCCGACCATGCTGCCGGCCAGACGATCAATGTCGGCTTCTTCCCAGGGCCCGAGGGCGCGGGCTGGTCTGACGACGCCGTGCGCGGCTTCAATGACGCGATCAAGGGCACCAACGTCCATCTGATCGTCATGCGCCGCGGCGATACGGGCGAGAATATCCAGCTCAACCTGATCCAGAACGCACTCCAGGCGAACCGCAACGTCAACACGATCGTCGGGGTGGACATTGCCGCCCAGGCCGGCGCCGTCGCGGTGCGCAATCTCGGTCTCAAAGGCAAGGTCAAGGTCTATGCCTTCGATATCATCCCGCCTGTGTATGATGACATCGTCGCCGGCGATGCCGTCGGGTCGCCGACGGACTTCACCGTGATCCAGGGGCGAATGGCGGTTGACGAAGCCGTTCGCCTGCTGGAAGGCCAGAAGCTGATCGCCAAGCGCGTCGGACCCGTTCCCAAGATGGTGACAATCGAGAACATCAAGTCCGTACCATGGACCGACATGTTCGCGCCCAAGGACTTCCACGCCACCTATACCGTGCAATAGGCGCCCGTTTTTGGTCGATGCGCGGGCAGCCGGTGCCGGCGAGCGGGATGAATACGCCGTCTCGCTCGTCGGCGTCACCAAGCGCTTCGAGGGCGTCGTCGCACTCAACGGCGTCTCGCTCGATCTCAGAGCCGGAGAGGTGCTGGTCCTGCTCGGCGAGAACGGGGCCGGGAAATCGACGCTCGTCAATCTCCTGATCGGCGCGCTGCAGCCGGATGAAGGGACGATCCGTGTTCGCGGCCGCATTGTTTCGCACCAAGATCCGGCCGCTGCCAGGCAGCAGGGAATCAATGCCGTCCTGCAGGATTTCAGTCTTGCCCCCTCCTTGAGCGTTGCCGACAATCTCTTCCTCGGCCGCGAGCCGCGTCGCCTCGGCCTTTGCGACCGGGCGCGGATCGAGGCCGAGGCGAAGCGCGCGCTCGCGCTTCTCGGAATGCGGATCGACGTCCATACGCCTGTGGCCTTCCTGAGCCGCGCCGAGCAACAGATGGTGGAGATCGTCAAAGCGCTCTGCGGTCGGCCAGGCGTGCTCATTCTGGATGAGCCGACCGCGACGCTCACCGAGGAGGAAACGCACCACCTCTTCGCGATCGTTGCCCGGCTCAAGTCCGAGCGCTGGGCGATCCTTTACATTACGCATCGTCTCGAGGAGGTCGGTCGCCTCGGTGAGCGGGTGATGGTGCTGCGCGATGGACGGCGTATAGCGGCCTATCGCGTCGGGGAGGTTTCCGAGGAGCAACTGATCGCCGACATGGTCGGCCGCCCGCTCAGCGTGCTCTACCCGCCCAAGGCCGCCGCCCGCTCCGCGCGCGTGCTGCTGCGCGCGGAGGGGCTCTCGACGCTCGACGGCCGGGTCACGGACGTCTCGCTCGAGGTCTGCGAAGGCGAGATCGTCGCTATTGCCGGCCTCGTGCGCGCGGGCTGTTCGGAGGTCGCGCGCGCCTGCTTTGGCCTGATCGAGGTCGAGAAGGGTGCCGTCGAAATCGGCGGCACGCGTGTCCGCAAGCCTGATCCGCGCACGATGCTGCATCTCGGCATGGTCTATCTGCCGCAGGACCGGCGCGGCGAGGCGCTTGCTCTCGGCCGTTCGATCGAGGAGAACGTTGCCCTCGAGGCGTTGGCATCGCCGCGCTTCAGCCGCTTCGGCATCGTGCGCGACGGCCCGGTGCAGCGCGCCGTCACGGCGATCGTCGAGCGTCTGGACGTCCGGCCGCGCAACATCCGCCAGCCGGTCGTGCGCCTCTCCGGCGGCAACCAACAGAAAGTGGTGCTTGGGCGAGCCCTCACCCGCCCTCGCCTGGTGTACATCTTCGACGAGCCGACCGCCGGCGTGGATGTCGGAGCCAGGCAGGCAATCTACCGGCACATGCACGAACTCTGCGCGGCGGGTGCCGGCGTCCTCTTCATCTCCTCCGACCTCGAGGAGGTGGTGCACCTTGCCAGCCGGGTCTACGTCATGCACGAAGGTCGGGTGCAGGCGGAACTCACGGGCGAAGAGATCGATGCCAAAACGGTGATCAGGCATTCGTTCGGCCTCGGCTCGACTGCTGGGAGGTCATCGCGTGCCGCCATCTGAGGCGCGCCCGGGGTCGTTGCCGGGCCTCTTTCGCGGCATCTTCGTCAAGGTCGGGGCGCTGCCCTTCCTGCTGGTCGTGCTTCTCATCGTCTTCAGCGCGGCGAACAAATATTTCCTCGGCCTGCAGAACCTCCTCGACATGTTGCATGAGGGCGTGTTCACCTCGCTCGCCGCTCTCGGCCAGCTTTTCGTTCTCATCTCGGGCGGCTTCGATCTCTCGATCGGCGCCAACATCGCCCTCACGAGCGTCACCAGCGCGACGGTCATGTCGAGCGTGTACGCGGCCTATCCGCACGATCCGGCGCTCGCGATCGCGGCCGGGATCATTGCGGTGCTGGTCGTGGGGCTCCTTGTCGGCCTGGTGAACGGCATCGGTGTCGCCTATCTCGAGGTCAATCCTTTCATCGTCACCCTGGCCACCGCCAGCGCCTTCCAGGGCATCACGCTCCTCATCAGTCAGGGCCAGGAAGTCAGCGGCCTGCCCAAGGGATTCGTCGACCGGGTGGGTTCGGGGAATTGGCTTGGCTTTCCCGTCGCCGCCTGGATCGCGCTTCCTTTGATCCTCCTGCTTTACGTGCTCCTCGCGCGGGCGCGGTACGGGCGCTACATCTTCGCGATCGGCTCGAGCCCGGGGGCGGCCCGGGTTGCCGGCATCCGCGTTCCTGTGCAGATCCTGATCACCTACGTGATCTGCGCGGTTGCCGTGGCGATCGGCGGGTTCCTGCTGACCGCCCGGGTCTCCTCCGGCGAACCCCTGCTCGGCGCCGAATACACGCTGACCTCGATCACCGCGGCTGTCATCGGCGGCGCCTCGCTGCGCGGCGGGGAGGGCAGTATCGGCGGCACGCTTCTCGGTGTCGTGTTCGTGATCTTCCTGAGCAATGGCATGGATCTGATGGGGCTGAGCGCAAATCACGAGATGATCGCGCTCGGTGCTGCGCTCATCTTCGCCGTCGTCATCGACCGCCAGCGTGCCCGCGCCGTCGCTGCCGGATTTCGTCGGCGCCTTGCTGTCGAGACGAGCCGCGATGCCGAGGAAAGCGGGCCCGGAGCGACGCCGCCATGACGATGCCTGCCTGAGGAGGAGGACAATGAGCATAGGGATCAATTGCGACATGGGCGAGGGCTTCGGCCTCTACCAAATGGGCGATGACGCGGCGCTGATGCCTCACATCACCGTCGCAAACGTGGCTTGCGGTTTCCATGCGTCCGACCCGAGCGTGATGGCGCGTACCGTCCGCCTTGCGCGCGCGCACGGCGTCAAGGTTGGCGCCCATCCCTCGCTCCCCGATCGCCAGGGCTTCGGCCGGCGGGAGATGAAGATCGAGCCCGAGGAGCTGACCGACCTGATCGTCTATCAGGTCGGTGCGCTCAAGGGCTTTCTCGATCGCGAAGAGATGCCGCTCAATCACATCAAGCCGCACGGCGCCCTCTATGGGATGGCCGCACGCTCCGAGCCGATTGCGCGCGCGATCGCCAAAGCCGCAGCGGTGTTCGGCGTGCCGCTCTACGGCATGGCCGGAACCTTTCACGAAAGAATCTATCCCGCCGCGGGCATTCCCTTCCTCTCGGAATTCTACGCCGACCTCGACTATGCCGGAGACGGAAGCCTCATCATCACACGCGAGCACGCTGCCGTGGATCCGGCCAAGGCCGCCGCGCGGGTGGTGCGTGCGATCCGTGAGGGCAAGGTTGAATCGGTCGACGGCGTGGATGTGCCGGTCCGTGCCGAGAGCGTCTGTGTCCATTCTGACACGCCCGGTGCCGCTGCGCTGGCCAAGGCCGTGCGCGAGGCGCTCGAATGATCTACCCGCAACCGAGATTCCTGCCCGGCGGCGACCGCTTCGTCCTGATCGAGTTCGGCAACGAGATGAATCTCGAGCTGAATTTTCTCGCCCAGGGCCTTGCCTCGGCAATTGCCACGCAAGGCACCCGGGGTGTCATTGAGACGGCGCCCTGCTTTGCCTCGCTGCTCATCCACTACGATCCCGATCTGATCTCCTATGCCGATCTGCTGCGGGAAATGTCGGCCCTCATCCGCTCCCTCGGGCCTTCCGATGATCTCGTGCTGTCCAGCCGGCTCTTCTATTTGCCGACCATGTATCTCGATCCATGGACGCGGGAATGCGTTGCCGACTATTGCAGCAAGATCGCGAGGAAGGAGAGCGATCCTGAGCTTCTCGTGCGAACGAACGGCCTTGCCGACACCGCGGCGCTGGTGCGCGTCCATTCAGGTACGGAATATTGGGTCGCCTCGCTCGGGTTCTGGCCTGGCCTGCCCTTCCTGATGGCGCTCGACCCGCGCTCGCGGCTCATCGCCCCGAAATACAATCCGCCTCGCACCTGGACGCCGCAGGGCACGATCGGCCTCGGCGGCGCGTCAACCTCGATCTATCCGGTGAACACGCCTGGCGGATATCAGATCTTCGCGCGTACTCCCGTGCCGATATGGGACGCCGAGAAGCGATTTCGGCTCTTCCACGACAGCATCGTGCTGTTCCGTCCCGGCGACCGCGTGAAGTTCGTGCCGATCGGCCGCGAAGAGTTCGACGCCATCGCGGCCGGGGTCGAACAGCGGAGCTACGTGTACAACATGGTCGGGTATCAGAAATTCTCTGTCCGGGACTATAAAGCCTGGACCGGCACCCTCGCCGCATCGGACCGGTTCTAGTCCAGCGTTTCCCTGGTTCGAATCGCATGGACTGACCGGGTTGGCCCCTGGTGCAGGCAACGGAGGGGATCGCCACGTCACGCCGCGCGCTGGAGGCGCTGGGCGTTCCTCGCGATGACAGCGGAGCAAACTGTCAAGTTTCATGGAATCGCTGTACGAGTACCGGCCATCGATGATGAGTGACTCAGACGAGCGGTCATGGCGATCGGAGCCCTCAGCCGCGAGGCCCGAAGGGCCTTGGCGGGAAGCCATCCAAAGCCTCCGGATGGTCTGGATCGCCGCGAAGCTTTGAATCGGGTCACTGGAGAAGCAACCGATGATTGATGTGATCAAGCCCGGCCTCGAGACGAGCGTTCAGGATTATCCGGGCCGGATCGGGTTCTGGGCACAGGGATTCCCGCCGTCCGGTCCGATGGATAGCTGGTCGTTCCGGCTTGCCAATTTGCTGGTCGGCAACGATGTCGGGGCTGCCGGCCTCGAATGCCAGTTCGTCGGCCCGAGCCTTCGTTTCCGTGAAGCCGCCGTCATCACCGTGTGCGGCGCCGATATGAAACCCGCTCTCGACGGCACCCCGGTGCCGATGTGGGAGAGCCTGGCCGTTGCCGCCGGCCAGACGCTCGCGCTCAACTACGCGGGGGCAGGCGCGGGCGCTCGTGCCTATATCGCGATCGCGGGTGGAATCGCGAACCCGCCGTGGCTTGGTTCGCGCGCGACCTTTCACAAGGCCGGCATTGGCGGCATCGAGGGCCATGCCCTCAAGGCGGGGCAGGTCATTCCGGTCGGCGAAGGAAGCGGCACGCCCGGGCGCAGAGTGAGACCGGATGCGCGGCCGGTCTTTGCCGACTCGCGACGCTGGACAATCGAGGTCGTGGCCGGACCGAACGACGACTGGATCGACGAGGCCGGCCATGCGCGCTTCCTCGGAAGCGACTGGAAGCTCTCCTCGCGGAGTGACCGCACCGGCTTCCGACTGGAGGGCCCGCAATGGACCTTCACCGAGAAAGCCACCAACAAGGCACCTGAGAACGGCTCCGAGCCCTCGAATATCATCGACCAGGGCTATCCACTCGGGGCGATCAACCTTGCTGGCCAGACGCCGATCATCCTGGTCAATGACGGTCCCAGCATGGGTGGGTTCATCAATCCCTATACGGTGCCTTCGGCGGCGTTCTGGAAGCTCGGCCAGGCACAGCCGGCAGAGATTCTCCGCTTCAAATCCGTGAGCGTCACCGAGGCCCAGGCGCTGCGCCGCGCAGTCGAGGCGTTTTGCACCCCAGACAGTCTCGTCTGAGCGCACCTCACCGTTCTCGGCAAGGGTCCCGGTCGCCCGTAAGGCGTTGGCGCGATCGCTCCGGCTTTTTCGCACTCCGGCATTGCCTCGGTGCTGACGCCGTGCAATCGGTGCGGCCGGCGTTTGGGAGTTCTTCATGGCCGTGCTCGTCACCGGTGGCGCCGGCTACATCGGCAGCCACGTCGTGCTTGCCCTTGCGGATCGCGGCGAAGAGGTGATCGCACTGGACGATCTGTCGAGCGGGCGTGCCACGCTCATTCCGCGATCCGCCCGCCTGGTCGTGGGTGACATCGGCGATCGGCCGCTGCTGGCCGATCTGATGGCGCGCGGGCGGATCGATGCCGTCGCGCATTTTGCAGCGCGGATCGCGCCCTCGGAATCCGTGCGGCTGCCGCTGTTATATTACCGGGAAAATACGGCAAAGAGCCTGGCGCTCATCGAGTCTGCCATCGAGCACGGCGTTGGGTGCTTCGTCTTTTCCTCGACTGCGGCGGTTTATGGTGAGCCACAATTCGTGCCGCTCCCCGAAGACGCTGCGACGTGGCCAATTTCGCCTTACGGCACCTCGAAGTTGATGACGGAGACAATGCTGGCTGATGCGGCGACGGCGCACGGCCTCCGCTACACCGCGCTCCGGTACTTCAACGTTGCCGGCGCGGACCCATCGCTCCGCTCCGGTGAAGTCAGCAGCCACGCCGGGCATCTCCTCAAGCGTGCGGCAGAGGCGGCGCTCGGCAAACGTACCGAGTTGACCATCCATGGGACGGATTACCCGACCCCGGATGGCTCCTGCGTGCGCGACTATGTGCATGTGAGCGACGTCGCCGCCGCGCATGTCGCCGCGATCGATTACCTGCGCAATGGCGGCGCGAGCGCGGTGCTGAATGTCGGTTATGGGCATGGCGCATCCGTGCTCGAGGTGGTCGCGCGAACGAAGGAGGTTTCCGGTGTCGATTTTCCGGTGCGGATCGGGCCGCGGCGGGAAGGGGACCCCGCGACCCTCGTTGCGGAGGCGGCACGCATCCGCGCGCTCTTTGGGTGGCAGCCGGCTTTCGACGATCTCGCGATGATCGTCCGCCACGCGCTCGAATGGGAACGGCGGTTGTGAACCGAGGCGGTCTTCCGATCAGGCGGCTCACATCCTCAGTCGTCGGGCGCCGTGTGTCCCGGCGGTGGAAGCCTCGATAGAGAAACGACCTGCATTGCCGCCAACTGTCGCGTTTGGCAGCATGACCGCTCAGGAGCATGTCGGATGGATCAAGTGAGGCTCGAGTCCGGAGTTGCGGCGTGGCCGGACGCCGTTTTCGCCGTCCTGCAGGCGGCGGAGATCAGGCAGGTGGGATATGTGCCGGATGCCGGCCATGCGCGCCTGATCGCGCGTGCACACGCTGATCCGGCGACGCACGCCGTGGTATTGACGACCGAGGAGGAAGGGGTTGCGCTTGCCGCGGGTGCCTGGCTTGGGGGTCAGCGCGCCGTCCTTTTGATGCAGTCCTCGGGCGTCGGGAACTGCATCAACATGCTCTCGCTGATCGCGAATTGCCGGATGCCGCTGCTTACCCTCATCACTATGCGCGGCGAGTGGGGGGAGTTCAATCCGTGGCAGGTGCCGATGGGCTCGGCGACGCCGGCCGTCCTCGGGGCGATGGGTGTGCATGTGCTGCGCGTCGAGCGCGCCGACGAAGCCGCTGAGACCGTGCGTGCGGCAGCCGCTCTTGCCTTTGACAGCAGCGTGCCGGTTGCGGTGCTGCTCTCGCAGCGCCTGATCGGCGCCAAGGAGTTCCGAAAATAGCGCGCCTGGACCATGGAGGAGAGCGGTCCGTTCCAGACCAATGGCGGGAGCAAGGAAATGGCTGAGCCCATGCTCGAACGGCGCGCGGTGGTGGCGGCATTGCTGCGCGACCCCGGGGACATGCTGGTGGTCAGCGGTCTCGGCTCGACGACATACGATGCCGGGGCGGCGGGTGACCGGGCGTTCAATTTCTATCTATGGGGGGCGATGGGGGCGGCGGCGATGATCGGGCTCGGGATTGCGTTGGCGCAGCGGTCCCGGCGGGTTCTCGTTTTGACCGGGGACGGAGAGGCGCTGATGGGTCTTGGTTCGCTGGCCACCATTGCCGCAGCGTCACCGCCCAACCTGGCAGTCGCGGTGCTTGACAACGGCCGCTACGGCGAAACAGGGGCGCAACCGAGCCACACGTCCCTCGGGACGGACCTGGCTGCGGCGGCGGCCGCCTGCGGCTGGCGCGCGACGACGACCGTGACCACCGAGGGCGAACTCGAGTTGCTCCGCGCGCGCCTGCGCTCCGAACCGCTGTTCGCAGTGATCAAGATCGCGGCAACCGAGCCCGAGCGCTTCCTTCCGCCCAGGGACGGCGCCTTCCTCCAGCAGCGTTTTCGGGCCGCGCTTGGGATTGTCGCTGGCTGACAGGGCGGGCCGTCACACTGCGTTGCAAATGCGGTGTGGCGTCCGGAGACATCGCACCCCAATCTGAAGTGGCCTTTGGTCTGGTTGGCGAGCCCCTGCCGACGCGAGGGTCCTTGGGAGTTGTGTGATGATGTTGCCCCGAAGCAGTGGGGGTGTGAGGAAGCGCGCGCCGTGACGCTGGGGCGAACCGGACTGATCACGGCGCTGTTCGTCCTGATGGTGCTGGGCGGCCTCGCGGTCCGGATGGCGCAGAGCCCCGCGAAGCCGGCCGAAACGGCGGCGCCGCCGCCAGCCGTGCCGGTGACCGTGGCGCGGGTCAGCTGCCAGGATGTCCCGATCTATCTCATTGGCCTCGGCCAGGTGCAGCCGCTCAACACCGTGGTGGTGAAAGCGGAGGTGAGCGGCATCCTCGAGGAGACGCCGTTCAAAGAGGGAGACGAGGTCAGCGTGGGAACCGTGCTCGCGCTGATCGACCCGCGCCCCTACCAGGCAGTGCTGGACCAGGCACTGGCCAAACAGGCCGAAGACCAGGCACAGCTTGCCAACGCCCGTTCCGACCTCTCCCGTTACGCGGCGCTTGCCAGCAGCAATTTCGCCTCCCGCCAGCAGCTCGATACGCAGCAAGCGACGGTCGCCGCGGATACGGCTCAACTGGAGGCTGATGCGGCAGCCATCGAGGCGGCACGTCTCAACCTGCAATTCACGAGGATCACCGCCCCGATCGATGGCAGGTTGGGCCTCAGGCAAGTGGATCCAGGCAACCTGATCGAGGCCAATTCTCCGACCGGCATCGTCACCGTCACGCAGATGAAGCCGATCGCCGTTATCTTCACGCTCCCCCAGGATGACCTTGCCCCGGTCAGGGCGGCTGCCGCGCATGCAACGCTCGCTGTCCTGGCGGTGGCGCAGGAAGCGGGGCAGGTGCTCGATCAGGGGACGCTGGAGACGATCGACAATACGGTCGATCCCGCGACGGGCACATTCCGGCTGAAAGCGATCTTCCCGAACCGGGCGGAGGCGCTGTGGCCGGGTGCGTTCGTCAATGCGAAGCTCCTGGTGAGGACGCTCAAGAATGTGCTGACGCTGCCGGCGCGCGCGGTGCAGCACGGCGCGGACGGGCTCTACGTCTATGTCGTGCGACCCGATCAGACAGTGGTGCGCCAGGCCGTGGAGGAGGCGGAAGAAGCGGGGGAGGTCGCAGTGATCGCGAGCGGCCTCGCCAAGGGCACCGAGGTCGTGCTTGACGGCCAGTCGCGGCTGCGCAACGGGACGCGCATCAGCGTGGAGGCGGGAAGCTGAGATGAGCGTCTCGGCTCCCTTCATCCGCCGCCCTATCGCGACCTCTCTGGTGATGGTGGCGATCGTGCTGATCGGGCTTGCCGCCTATCCGCTGCTGCCGATCGCGGCGCTGCCGAACGTTGATTTCCCGACCATTGTCGTCTCGGCGAGCCTGCCCGGGGCCGACCCTTCGACCATGGCGGCAACCGTTGCGACACCGCTCGAACGTCAGCTTGGCGAGATTCCGGGGGTCTCGCAGATGACCTCGGTGAGCGTCGAGGGCAGCAGCTCGGTCACGGTGCAGTTCTCTCTTGATCGCAGTCTCGATTCGGCTGCCCAGGATGTCCAGGCGGCGATCAACGCCGCTGCGGGACAATTGCCAAAAACGCTGCCCAGTCCGCCGACCTATCGCAAGATCAATCCGGCCAATGCACCGGTCCTGATACTTGCCGTCCAGTCCGACGCCATGCCGCTCACCACGGTTGACCAGTACGCGGACGTTGTCCTTGCTCAGCAGATATCGCAACTTCCCGGCATCGCCCAGGTTTTCATCAGCGGGCAACAGACGCCGTCGATCCATGTCCAGGTGGACCCGGCGAAGCTGGCCGCGATGGGCCTCACGCTCGAGGATGTGCGCAATGCCATCCTCAATGCCACGGTCGATAACGCAAAGGGGACGATCAACACCCCCTATCGCGCCTTCGCCATCAACGACAACGACCAGATCACCGAACCTGGCCCCTTCGATCATGTGATCATTGCCTACCGTGACGGGGCGCCCATCCGGATCAGTGATGTCGGCCGGGTGGTGAACGGGCCGCAGAACGAGCTGATCGCCGGCTGGCAGAACGGCCGTCGTGGCGTGCAGCTCATCATCTTCAAAGAACCGGGCGTGAACACCTTGTCCACGGTCGATCGGGTGCTGGCGGAGCTGCCGCGGCTCAAGGCCTCGATTCCGCCGTCAGTCCGCGTTTCGCTGGTGGTCGACCGCTCGCAGAACGTCCGCGCCGAGGTCAGGGACGTCCAATGGACGCTCTTCATCGCGCTCTGCCTTGTGGTCATGGTGGTGTTTCTGTTCCTGCGCAGCCTTTGGGCGACCGTGATCCCGGCCATCACGATTCCCATTGCGCTGATCGGCACGTTCGCGATGATGTATGTCGTCGGCTACAGCATCGACAATCTTTCGATGATGGGGCTGACCATCGCCATCGGCTTCGTCGTCGACGATGCGATCGTGATGCTGGAGAACATCTACCGCCATATCGAGGATGGCTGGCCGCCGATGCAGGCCGCCCTGCAGGGTGCGGGTGAGATCGGCTTCACGATCATTTCGATCAGCGCCTCGCTCATCGCGGTCTTCCTTCCGATCCTGTTGATGGGTGGGATCGTCGGGCGGGTCTTTCGGGAATTTGCCGTCACCGTCAGCATGGCCGTCGCCGTATCGGCGTTCGTCTCGCTGACGCTGACGCCGATGATGTCCTCGCGCTTCCTGCGCCACGAGCACAGCCACGGTGCTCTCTACCGGTTGGCCGAACGCGGCTTCCAGGGACTCGCAGGGTTCTATCATCGCACGCTCGCCATCGCGCTTCGCCATCGCTTCATGACCCTGATGGTCTTTTTCGCCACCATGGGCCTGTCGGGCTATCTCTATGTCGTCATTCCCAAGGGCTTCTTCCCGCCGCAAGACACCGGCCTTCTGGTGGGAACACTGCAGGGCGCGCAGGCGATCTCCTTCCCGGAAATGAAAAGGCTGGTTGCCGAGGCCAACAGAATCATCCAGGCGGATCCGGACGTCAGCACCTTTTCGGTGAGCCTGGGCGCCGGGATCGCCGGGCAGACCAGCAACGATGCCCGCTATTACATCAATCTCAAGCCGTTCGATGAACGCACCCTCACCGCCCAGCAGGTGATCGGGCAGCTCAGGTCGAGGCTGGAACACCTGGTCGGCGTCCAGATGTTCCTGCAGGCGGCGCAAGACGTGAATGTCGGCGGCATCATCTCACGGACGGAGTACCAGTACACCCTGGAGGACGCCGATCTCGATGAGCTTTACAATTGGGCGCCGAAAGTGCTTGCCAAGCTGCAAACGCTGCCGATGTTGCGCGACCTTGCGACCGACCAGCAAATGTCCGGGCTTGCGGCGACATTGACCATCGATCGTGACGCGGCGGCCCGTTACGGCATCACCCCGGCGACGATCGACAACATCCTGGACGACGCGTTCGGCGAGCGCGAGGTCACTCAGTATTTCACCCAGACCAATGCGTATTATGTGATTCTCGAGGTCCTGCCCGGGATGCAGGAGGATCTCGCCACCCTGAACCAGCTCTATGTGCCGTCCTCGAGCGGGGCGCCGGTACCGCTGTCGAATCTGGTCCATATCGACACCAACCAGGTGGCGCCGCTCGCGGTCAATCATGCGAATCAATTCCCCGCGGTGACGCTCTCATTCAATCTCGCCGAGAACACGGCCATCGGCGACGCGGTGCAGGCGATCGAGCAAGCGGTGGCCTCGCTGCATCCGCCGGCTTCGCTGAGCGGGCAATTCGAAGGTACGGCGGCGGCGTTCCAGGCTTCGCTCGCCTCGGAGCCCTATCTGATCGCCGCGGCAATCGTTGCCGTCTATATCATCCTTGGCATTCTCTATGAGAGCTACATCCTCCCGCTGACGATCCTTTCCACCATCCCGTCGGCCGGTGTGGGCGCGCTTCTGATCCTGATTGCCGTGCACAACGATCTCTCGGTGATTGCCCTGATCGGCATTCTGCTGTTGATCGGCATCGTCAAGAAGAACGGCATCCTGCTGGTGGATTTCGCCATCACCGCGCAGCGGCGTGATGGCAAGTCACCCCTGGAGGCGATCCGGGAGGCCTGCCATCTTCGTTTCCGCCCAATCCTGATGACGACGATGGCAGCGATCTTCACCGGGCTTCCGCTGATGATCCTGCACGGCGCGGGATCCGAGCTTCGCCGGCCACTCGGCTACACCATGGTCGGCGGACTTGCGGTGAGCCAGGTGCTCACCCTCTACACCACGCCCGTCGTCTATCTCTATCTCGATCGCCTGCAGCAGTGGCTGACGCCGGGGCGTGCGCGGCGCTACCCTGCGCTCGCGGAGAGGCTTGGTTCGCCGGCCGAGTGAGAGCGCTATCCGCGAGCGAGGCTGCGGCAAACCGAGGGAAGTTGCCGGTGCGGGGATGCATGGCGGCGGCTCGTGAACGGAAAGTGCGATGCGTGTTGCGGCGCTGACCGCAGGGACCGGTGTGCCGGAGGGGGATTTTTGCGGACGCGTCGCGGAAGTGCATGCGCGTGCCTGCCTGGTTGATGTGGCCGACGGCACTTTACTGACACTGCTCGGGGCGGATCTGGGCAGCCAGCCGCATGGGTTCACGCTTCTTTTGCCTTTCGGATTCTCCTTTTCCCCGATGCTTGCCAGGGGTGCGGAACTTGCGGCGCGTGCCCGCGTGCTGCGCCTCGACGGCGTTCCTCTCACCATCGATCTACGCACAGTGCGGCCGTGGCGGAGCAACCTTCAGGCGCTCGCCATCGATCTCGAGATGCCCGCGGTGCGGACGGCCTGGCGGGGAGCGTGGGAGGCACTCCGCGCGGACGCGCGGAGCGAACAGCTTGCCACACTCGGCGAGAAGGCGATCGGCGCGCTCAGATCGGCCACCCGTGATGGCGATGCCGCTACGGCTCGAGACGCGATGGGGCAACTGGTCGGCCTTGGCGCAGGAAGAACCCCGGCCGGAGACGATTTTCTGGTCGGCTACGCGGCCGGCCTGCAAGCGTCCCGGATGAGCGAGGCGATCCGATCATTCGTGCCGACGCTGCTCAACCATCTCAAGCAACTCAGCGTTCGCACCAACCGCTTGAGCCAGCTTTACCTGAATGCGGCTGCCGAGGGCGAGATCTCGGAGCGATTGCATGCCGTTGCGCAGGTGATCGCCTCGGGCGGTGAGGCGGCGGCGGTTCGGCGCGTGCTCGCCGATGCGCTCGCCGTCGGCCATTGCTCCGGCGCCGCAGGCGTGCTTGGCCTGTTGCACGGCTCTGCTGGCGGCCATGTCGTTCAGTCGGATGCCGACGAAGCACCTTCGGGTAACGCCGGCGCGACATTGCCGGCTTGTTCGCCGCGCAACGCGAACCCCATGCAGATCGCACCCAGCAGCAGGTAGCCGAGCGCAACCCCGGGCGATTCCACCCAACCCAGGTGGGCGCCGTGGATGAAGCCGAAAAAGGAGAGAATCGCGGCGGCCGCGGCGTAGGCGGCCGCGTTCCTGAATTCGCGATCAATGATGAAGGCCGCAATCGCACCGAGCATCAATCCGGCCAGCACCGCCCCGCCGCCCAGAAGCTGCATGCCATCATAGACGACACCGGTCGCCGCGAGCTTGCCCATACCGAGTTGGGCGGCGGATGTGCCGGCGGCGTTCAATGCGCCGTCGATCTGCCCCTGCCCCCACGCGGCGATGTTCGGGATGAGCGCCAGCACGACCGCCGGCGCGTGGCGGGACGGCACTGCCTGGAACGCCTGCGCCCCGATCACGAGGCCGATGTAAAGAAGGATCGGCAGGATCGCGACCAGGGGTACAACGGCCAGCAGAAGCGCGGTGAGGCCGAGGAAGCAGACCAGGGCGATCACGACGCCGGTTGCGAGCGAGTAGCCGATCCGGCCGCCGACCTCCTTCCATCCTGGATGGCCGATATAGACTGCGGGCGGAAACGGGCTGCCGAGAATCGAACCGATGACCGCGCCGATGCCATCGGCGAATAGAATATATCTGAGGTTGTACTCGTCCCCCGCCGCGGCGGCACTCTCGACGTTGTTCATTCCTTCCGTGAAATTGTAGATGCCGAGCGGAATGGCCGTGGCGAGCAACGGCGCGATATTGGCGAGGCCGGACAGGACGTCTGCGCTCGGACGCGGCAGGTGGATGCCGAATTCGGCAAGCGATACGGCGACCTGCTTCGCGCTCACCACGTCTGACCAGCCGAACACGGCGGCGATCCAGGCGATCGCCGTGCCGACGACGATCGCCGCGAGGCCGCCCGGCACGCCGAACGGCAGGCGGACATTCGCGGTCCAGGATATCAGGACGATGGCCAGCGAAACGAACGCGATCCACGGCACCTCCCACATCTGGAATGCCGGGCGCATCGAAATGAAGGCGATCGATATGCCCGCCAACGTGCCCAGCATCGCCGCGCGCGGCGTAAGGCGGCGGATGGTCGGGCCGACAAAAGCGCCGATCAGGACGATGATGCCGATAATGAACGCCCAGGCGAGACCTTCCTGCCAGGCGAGCAGGGGATTCTTCGTGTGGAGATAGGTCGGCAGCATGATCACGAACACGACGATGAACATGTGCGGCACGCTGGGTCCGTACGGCATCGCCGTGACATCGCTGCGGCCTTCGGTCTTGGCGAGCCTGTAGGCCAGATAGGCGTACCAGAGGTTGCCGATCGGCAGCGCGATGCCGAGGGCGGGCAGGATGCGACCGTAAACGATGCTGTCAGGAAGCTCGATGACGCCGAGGCAGAGCCCCGTCAGCACGATCACATTGAGAACGACATTGGTGAACAGTCCGAAGAATCCGTTCCAATCGCCGGCCACCCACCAGCGGATCGGTTCTTTGTGAGCCCCCTGCACCGGACCTGGCATCGATTTTCTCCCTGGCGGATTGCGTTTCGTCTTCCTTTCGCTTCGTCCGCCCGCGTTCAGTCCTCCGGCTTATGCTGCCGTCCCCCGGGCCGCCATCTGCGGCATCGCTGCATGCGCGAGGACAGGCAGCAGATCGCCCGACTCGCCCACCCATCCGAAGATGCCGCCTTGCGCCTTCACCATCTCCAGCGCGATGCGTTGGAACTCCGGAAAATACGAACCGACGCAATCGGCGAGGACGAGGCAGTCATAACCCCGGTCGTTCGCTTCGCGCACCGTGGTGTTGACACAGACCTCGGTGGTCACGCCGCAGACGATGAGCTGGCGGATCCCCCGATCGCGCAGGATTGCCTCGAGATCCGTCGCGTAGAAGGCGCCTTTGCCGGGCTTGTCCACCACCGGTTCACCCGGTTGTGGCCTCAGCTCATCGATGATGTCGTGGCCGTATTCACCGCGTACCAGGATGCGTCCCATCGGGCCGGCATCGCCGATGCCTGTTTTCAGCCGTCCGCGCGCCTTTTTGGCTGGAAGCAGGTCGGTCAGATCCGGCCGGTGGCCTTCGCGCGTGTGAATGACCAGGAGGCCCGCTCCGCGCGCGGCCTCCAGCACGCGCGCGGTGGGCGGAACGGCCCGGCGCAGCAACGACACGTCATTGCCGAGCGCCTCTCCGAAACCGCCTGGTTCGACGAAGTCCCGCTGCATGTCGATGATGACGAGCGCGGCATGCGCAAACTCGAAGCTGAATTCGTAGGGTTCGGCGCGGATTGTCGGCATCTGCTCTACTCCTCCAGCGCGTCGCACCGTCCGTTGCGTCGATGCTCAAGATAGCGGCGCCAGCCGCCGAAATCCGTGATGTCCTCCGCGCTCGCAGCGGCGTGGGCTTCACAGAGGAAACCCTGCACGGTCTCACCGTCCTCGAGCGCGATGCTGCCGATTCCGAGCGGGGCGGGAATGCCGGCAATGAAACGTGCGCATGCGGCGAGCGGAAGCTCCCAGACCTCCACCTCGATCGCCCGGCCCGGCTCTTTCCTGAGGAGTCCGGGGCGCACGGGTGGTCCGCCGGGCAGAGCGTAAAGGCGATAGTACGACGCAGTGCGGCAGGCCCTGATGAAACGCGCGCCGTGCGCGGCAAGCTCCCCGTTCAGGGCGAGTCCGGCCATATGGGCGCCGCAAACCGCGAGCTTCAGTGTCCTGGCCGGCTCCTTGACCTGGAGCGGCGGCGTCGCGGCGAGCTTCAGGCCGGTTGCACCGATGGTCTCGTTGCCCGCGCGGTGCAGAGCATCGCCAAGCGCTGCCAGCGCGGCGTCGTGCCAAGCCGGCGCGACGAGCGTGACGCCAAACGGAAGTCCGTCTTCCTGCAGCCCGGCCGGCACCGCGATGGCCGCGAGGTCGAGCAGATTCACGAAATTGGTGTAATAGCCCAGTGCCGAATTCAGGTTGACCGGGTCGGCCAGCAGTTCCTGCACGGTATATTGTCGTCCGGCGGTCGGCGTCATCAGGGCATCGATCTGCTGCCACAACGGTTCGGTCGCGCGGTGCAATTCCCTGAGCCGGTAGAAGGATTCGAAGGCGTCGGCCGCGCTCGGCGCGGCGCCCGCGCCAATCACCTGCCGCGTCACCGGATGCAGGGCCTCCGGCTGACGCGCGAAGAAGTCGCGGATCGCAACGTAGCGCTCGGCGATCCAAGGCCCTTCGTAAAGCAGCCGCGCGGCTTCTAGGAAGGGTGCGAAGTCGATCTCGATGAGGTTTGCGCCAAGCCGTTCGGCCAGCCCGATCGTCGCGGCGAAACGTTCCGCGCCTGCCGCATTGCCGAAGAACTTCAACTGGTGGGGCTGCGGGACCCCGAGCCTGGAGCCGGCGAAGGTGTGCCGGGCGGTGTCGGCGGCCGTGGTGTCCGGCCAACGGGAATAGGGGTCCGCGGCGTCGAACCCGGACGCAACCTCGAGCACCGAGAGCGCGTCGGCGGCGGTCAGCGCTAAAATCGATACGCAGTCGAGCGTTCGGCAAGCCGGAACCACACCGCGGGTGCTGATGTACCCGCAGGTCGGCTTGAGGCCGATCAGGTTGTTGAAGGCCGCCGGGACGCGCCCAGACCCGGCCGTGTCCGTCCCCAGCGCGAAGCTCGCCAGGCCGGCGGCCACGGCGACTGCCGAGCCGGAACTGGAGCCGCCGGGAACCTGGTCGGGATTGAAGGGAGAGCGCGGTGTGCCATAGGGCGAGCGCGTGCCATTCAGGCCGGTTGCGAACTGATCGAGATTGGTCTTGCCGATCGGGATAGCGCCGGCCTCGACCAGGCGCTGCACGGCGGGGGCGGACGCTGCCGAAGCATAGGCGAAGGCCGGGCAGGCTGCGGTGGTCGGGCTGCCCGCGAGGTCGATATTGTCTTTGATGGCGAAGGGAATGCCGTAAAGCGGCTTGCCTTCGGGGCCTTTGGCCTCCAGCGCGCGGGCGGCGGCGAGAAGCCCGGCCGGATCCGGACCGGTGATCCAGACATGGTCTGCCCCGCGCGCATCGATCCGCCTGAGCAGCGTTTCCATGAGCGCGACCGGCGTCAACACGCCGGCGCGATAGGCGCCGTGCAGGCTCGCGATGTCCAGGCTCTGGCCGGCGAGCGCCGGGGCGGGCAGTCCCGATATCTCCTGCATGGCGGGTCAGCGATTCCTGCGGGCTTGTCGCCCCATCGTACCAAAGTTAGCATAGAAGTTGAAGATACACGGCTGCTGGAATTTTTGCCCAACGCGCGGAGCAGGCGGAAAGGATGGCGAAGCTCGCCAAGGTCGTGCGGAACTTCTACCGCGATTCCGTTACGCTGATGCAGCTTTCTGCCCATCTCTCCGGCCTGCCCGGGGTGTCCCAGGCGTCCGCCGTCATGGCCTCGGAGAGCAATCTGGCGCTGCTGAGGGAGGCGGGGCTGCTGGGCTCAGACGTGGCGGCCGGCCCGAATGATCTGCTGGTCGCCCTGGAGGGCGAAGAGGCGGCCATTGCCGAGGCAATGGCGGCGGCCGAGCGAGGTCTGAACGAGGCCCCGCCGGCGGCGAAAGGTGCTGCGCAGGAGCAACCGCCGCTCAGCCTGGAGATGGCTCTCGAGAGCACGCCCGGCGCGAATCTCGCCTTGATCTCGACCCCGGGAGACTATGCCACGGCAGAGGCGATGAAGGCGTTGCGGCTCGGCCTCAACGTGATGCTGTTCAGCGACAACGTTCCGGTAGCGGACGAGATTGCGCTGAAGCGCTACGCAGCCGCCCATGAACTGATGGTGATGGGACCGGATTGCGGGACCGCCATCATCGGCGGCGTGCCGTTGGGATTCGCCAATGTCGTCCGCCGCGGCCGCATTGGTCTCGTCGGAGCGTCGGGTACCGGTTTGCAGCAGGTCAGCTCATTGATCGACCGCCTGGGTGGGGGCGTCAGCCAGGCAATCGGCACGGGCGGGCACGACCTCTCCGCGGAAGTTGGCGGCATCACGATGCGCCAGGGGCTGGAGGCTCTGGCAGCGGACGAGGCGACGCGGGTGATCGTGCTGATCTCCAAGCCGCCGGCCCGGCAGGTTGCAGAGCGGGTCCTGGAAGAGGCGCGCCAGGCCGGCAAGCCGGTGGTCGTCAATTTCATCGGCGCGGATCCCGGCCCGATCGCGGCACTCGGCCTGACCGCGGCGAAGACGCTGGAGGACGCGGCCGTGGCGGCGGTTGCACTCGAGAGCGGACGGCGAGGCGCGCCATCCGATGCCTTTCAGCAACGACAGCCGCGGCCGGCTTCCGGTGAGCGCAGCCCGAAGCAGCGTTATGTGCGCGGCCTCTTCAGTGGCGGCACATTCTGCTACGAGGCCAGCCTGCTGCTCGGCGAGAGCTTTCCCGACGTCTTCTCCAATACGCCCGTCGGCAATGCGCGCAGGCTCGACAATGTCTGGCAGAGCCGTGCGCACAGCCTGCTCGACCTCGGGGATGATCTCTTCACGCGCGGCCGCCCGCATCCGATGATCGACTTCCGGCTCCGTCTCGAACGCTTCGCGGTCGAGGCGCGCGATCCGGAGACCGCGGTCATTCTGCTCGATATCGTGCTCGGCTACGGTGCGCACCCCGATCCCGCAGGCGCGATCGCGCCCTCGATCGAAGCGGCGATCGCGGAGGCCGCGGCAGCCGAGAGGCGACTTGCCGTCGTGGGTTTCGTCTGCGGCACGTCGGCCGATCCGCAGAATCTCGAGCAGCAGGAAGCGAGGCTGGTCGCTGCCGGCATGATTCTCGCCCGCAGCAATGCCGAGGCGGCGCGGCGCGCGGCACGCATCGCCGCCGATTGCGAAGGAGCGTGACGGTGCGGCTGTTCCGCGAGGAACTCACGGTGCTGAATGTCGGCCTCTCCGCTTTTGCCGATGCGATCCGGCAGGCTGGCGGGAGGGCGGTCGCGATCGAGTGGTCGCCGCCAGCCGGCGGGGATCGTGCCGCCGGCCTCAGGCTGGCGGGCCTCGTCAATGACCCGAAAGTGGAAGCGGCGAACCGGGCTGCTTTCGCGGCCTATCTCACCGCCGAACCTGCGCTCGAGGGAATCGGGCGCGCCGGCGATGTCGTTCCGGGGATGAACGGACGCACCATCCTGCATGCCGGGCCGCCGATTGCGTGGGAAAGGATGTGCGGACCGATGCAGGGTGCGGTCATCGGCGCCATCCTGTTCGAGAACTGGGCATCGGATGAGGACGCGGCGCGCACGCTTGCGGAGCACGACAAGGTTCTGTTCTCGCCTTGTCATCATCACGGCGCGGTTGGGCCGATGGCCGGCATCATCAGCCCCTCCATGCCGGTGTGGGTGGTGCGCGATCCGGCCAGCGGGCGGCAGAGTTTCAGCAATCTCAATGAGGGCCTTGGCAAGGTGCTGCGCTTCGGCGCCAACGGCCGCGAGGTGATCGAGCGCCTGGCATGGATGGCGGCAACGCTCAGAACGGTGATCGAGGCAACACTCGCGGAAACCGGCCCCATCGCGTTGAAGCCGCTGATGGCGCAGGCGCTGCACATGGGTGACGAGGTGCATAACCGCAACACGGCCGCGACATCGCTGCTGCTGCGCCGGCTGTTGTCACCGATGCTGCGCTCGCGGGCGAGCCGCGATGACATCGCCGCCGTGGCCGCGTTCATTGCCGGCAACGACCATTTCTTCCTCAACATCTCCATGGCGGCGTGCAAGGCGATGCTGGATGCGGCGCGCGACGTGGCAGGAAGCAGCATGGTGACCGCGATGTCGCGCAACGGGGTGGAGTTCGCGATTCAGTTGAGCGGAACAGGCGATCGCTGGTTCACCGCTCCCGCGCCGGTCGTCGACGGGCTCTATTTCCCCGGATACAGCATCGCCGATGCCGCACCGGACCTGGGCGACAGCGCGATCACCGAAACCGCCGGCCTGGGCGGCTTTGCGATGGCGGCGGCGCCGGCGATCGTCAAGTTCGTCGGCGGCACGCCCGACGACGCGCTGGCCAACACGCAGGCGATGGGTCATGTGACGCTCGGCCGCAACGGCGGCTTCACGCTGCCGGCGATGAACTTTGCCGGCACGCCGGCTGGAATCGATGCGCGGAGGGTCCTCGACAGCGGCCTCCTGCCGGTGATCAATACAGGCATCGCCCATCGCGAGGCCGGCATCGGACAGATCGGCGCCGGCATCACGCACGCGCCACTCGCATGCTTCACGCAAGCGGTGACGGCACTGGCCGAAACATTGCCCGAAGAATGACCACGGAACGCGGAGCCGGCGAACAGTGGCAGGAGACAAAAAATTGGCGGTGGTTGCGATCGGCGGCAATGCGCTGATTCGCGACCGCGACCATCAGACGATCGCGGACCAGTACGAAGCCGCTGTGCTGACCGTCCAGGGCATCGCCGAGATGATCGAAGCGGGCTGGAACGTCATCGTCACGCACGGCAACGGCCCGCAGATGGGTTACGTTCTGCGCCGCTCGGAGCTTTCGATCCACGAAGTCGCACCGGTGCCGATGGACTATGCGGGCGCCGACCTGCAGGGCGGGCTCGGCTATATGTTCGTGCGTGCCTTCCGCAACGAATTCCATCGCCGCGGCATGGCACGCGAGCCGGTCGCCGTGGTCACGCTCACCCTGGTTGATTCCAAGGATCCAGCCTTCGCGGATCCGACCAAGCCGATCGGCTCGCACATGGATGAGGAGCGAGCGAAGGCGCTGGCGGCTCGCCAGGGATGGACGGTGAAGGAGGATGCCGGGCGCGGCTGGCGTCGGGTCGTGCCCTCGCCAAGGCCGCAAAGCATCATCGACTATCGGGTGATCGCCCATCTGGCAGACGCCGGATTCGTTGTCATCGCGTGCGGTGGCGGCGGCATTCCGGTGGTGCAGGACGCGGATGGCACACTGCGCGGTGTGGAGGCCGTCATCGACAAGGATCTCAGCTCCAGCCTGCTGGCGCGCGCGGTCGGCGCCGACCTCCTGGTGCTGGCGACCGGAGTGGAACGTGTCGCCATCGGTTTCAATACGCCGCGCCAGCGCTGGCTCGATCGAATGACGCTCGCGGAGGCGCGCGATTACGATGCCGCAGAGGAATTCGACAAGGGCAGCATGGGGCCCAAGATCAAGGCGATGATCGAATTTCTCGGAGGTGGCGGGAAATCCGGGCTGGTCACGACGCCGGCGAGCCTTGGCCGCGCCCTGCGGGGAGAAACCGGCACCGTGCTCGTTCCGTAACCTGATGGCGACGGCATCCCGCGCCCGGTGCGTCGAACGTCAGACGGTTTCGGAGAGGACCAGCCGGCGGCGGGGCGCGAGCCGGCGTGCCGGTACCGCGGCGAAACAGTCCTTGATGGCTTCGCTGATTGTGACGCCGGCAAACTGCGGGGCGAGGTGCCGCCCGCTCCTCTCCCAAAGGGGGGCGCTCCGCAACAGCAGCCGCGGTTTGAAGGGCGGGACATAGAGGGCTGTGTCACGCCGCTCGATCCGGAACAGCGAGGCGGCGAGGAGGGCGCCAAGCTGGCGCGGCGAATAGGGCTGGCCCTGGCCGAACGGAGTTGCCTCCACATAGGCCCAGAGGCTGCGGCGATTCGGCACGACCAGCAGAAGGTGTCCGTCATCCTTGAGCACGCGCCAGAGTTCGCGCAGCAGCCGCCGCGCATTCTCCG
>Ga0335075_10001681_pt1 | contig 36129 bp, 31 predicted proteins | sample Lox_Sample_24_FD_206723 | JGI IMG/M metagenome (GOLD analysis project Ga0335075, IMG submission 206723) | Soil microbial communities from Loxahatchee National Wildlife Refuge, Florida, United States - Lox_Sample_2.4 | ecosystem: Environmental > Terrestrial > Soil > Wetlands | place: USA... | reverse complement strand
ACCTGCTGGTGCAGGCCGAATCCGGGCTCGCCACGGTCACCGGCCATCCGGCGGGCCCCGGCCGGGTCGGCGTCTCGGCTTGCGACATCGCCTGCGGGATGGCGGCGCACGCCGGCATCCTGGAAGCATTGATCGCCTGCGGCATCACCGGCCAGGGGAAATCCCTTAAGGTCAGCCTCTTCGACGGCATGGCGGACTGGATGAACGTGCCGCTCCTGTTCTACGAAGGCACCGGCCGCGCACCAGAGCGCATGGGCTTGGCGCATCCCTCGATCTGCCCCTATGGCGCCTTCCCGCTGGCCGACGGCTCACTGGTCCTGATCGCCATCCAGAACGAGCGTGAATGGGCCGAGTTCTGCTCCGAATTCCTCCGCGAGCCGGATCTTCCCGCTCGCCCCGGTTTCCAAACCAATGTCGCCCGCGTCGCCAACCGCGCCGCAGTCGATGCGCATATCGCCGATATGTTCGCCCGTCTCTCGCGCGATGAGGCCGCCGCCCGCCTGCGCGCGGCCCATACCGCCTACGGGTTCGTCAACGACCTCGCCGCGCTCGCGCGCCACCCGGTATTGCGCCGGGTGAACGTGGATACCCCGAACGGCAGGGTCTCGCTCTCCGCCCCGCCGGTGCTGGACAATGACGGCGCACGCGAGCTCGGACCGGTCCCCGCGATCGGCGAGCACTCCGCCGCTATCCGGGCGGAGTTCGCATCATGATCCGCGATGCCGGAACCAACAGGGCGGCCGACCGCTTGTGCCTGGGCAGGACGCGGCGTAAGCGTCCGCGGCTTTTCAAGCGAGGGACCTGAGGATGTCGGTGGCCGCCGTCGCGGCCGGTGAGCGCACCCGAGCGCCGGAGTTCAGCGTGCTGCTCGCGGTCCTCGGCGTGGTGTACGGCGATATCGGCACCAGCCCGCTCTATGCGTTCAAAGCCAGTCTTGAGCTGTTCCGGCACATCGCCATCACCGATGTCGAGGTGCTGGGGATTCTCTCGCTCATCTTCTGGTCGCTGGTGCTGATCGTCACCGTCAAATACGTGATGCTCGTCATGCGCGCCGATAACCAAGGCGAGGGCGGCGTGCTCGCTCTGATGGCGCTGGCGCAGCGGGTTTGCGTGAACCCGGGCATGCGCGCCTTCATCGCGCTGGTGGGGATTGCCGGCGCCTGCCTGTTCTTCGGCGACGGCGTCATCACCCCGGCGATCTCGGTGATGTCGGCAATCGAGGGGCTGGAGGTCACCTCGCCGCAACTGCAGGTCTATGTCCTGCCGATCAGCACGGTGGTGATCCTGGCGCTGTTCGCCGTGCAATATCACGGCACCGGGCGCGTCGGGCGGCTGTTCGGTCCGGTGATGGCCATCTGGTTCATCAGCATCGCACTGCTCGGGATCAATCAGATCCGCTTGCATCCCCATGTCCTGCTGGCGCTGTCGCCGAGCTACGCGATCGAGCTCTGCATCGTCTATAAGGCGATGGCGTTCATCGTGCTGGGCGCGGTGGTGCTGTGCGTGACCGGCGCCGAAGCGCTGTACGCCGACATGGGCCATTTCGGCGCCCATCCCATCCGCGTGAGCTGGACCTGCTTCGTGCTGCCCGCGCTGGTCCTGAACTATTTCGGCCAGGGTGCCCTGGTGCTCGAGGACCCCGGCGCGATCGACAATCCATTCTTCCTGGCCGGCCCGCACTGGATCAGGTTGGCCCTGGTGGTTCTCGCCGCCGCGGCGACCGTCATCGCCAGTCAGGCGGTGATCTCCGGCGCTTATTCGATGACCCGGCAGTGCATGCAGCTTGGCTTCCTGCCGCGCATGACGGTGCGCCACACCAGCTCGCGTGAGGCCGGCCAGATTTATGTCCCGCAGGTCAATTTCGCGCTGGCGATCGGCGTGCTGGCCCTGGTGCTCGGCTTCAAGACCAGCGACAGCCTCGCCTCGGCGTACGGGATCGCCGTTACCGGCACCTTCACCTGCACCGCCGTGCTCGCCGCGGTGGTGTTCCGCCGGCAGTTCCGCTGGCCGCGCACCGCCGCCCTTGTCGTGTTCGGCGGCTTCTTCCTGATCGACATCACCTTCTTTTCGGCCAACACGATGAAAGTCGTGGAGGGCGGCTGGGTGCCGCTGGTGTTCGCGCTGGGACTGATGGCGTTGATGACCTCCTGGAAGCGTGGGCGCGATCTGCTGCTGGCGCGTTGGCGACAAGACAGCCTGCCGCTCGGCTCGTTCCTGGCGCGGTTGCCGCAATCGCGCATCTTGCGCGTGCCCGGGCAGGCCGTGTTCCTGACCGGCAACCCCGATTACGTGCCAGGCGCCCTGCTGCACAACCTGAAGCACAACAAGGTGCTGCACGAGCGGGTGTTGTTCGTCACCGTGCAGAACCTCGACGTGCCCGAGGCCGACCGGGAGCAACGGATGGACACCAAGGACCTGGCGCCGGGAATCCACCGTGTGATCCTGCGCTACGGTTTCATGGAAAGCCCAGATATTCCGCGCGCGTTGGAACGGCTGCCGGAGCGTGGGATCGCCTTCGACCCCATGCAGGCCAGCTATTTCCTCGGCCGTGAGGTCATGGTGCCTTCGATGGCGCCAAAGATGTCGCTGTGGCGGCGCTGGTTGTTCGTGTTGCTGGCGCGCAACGCCGTGCCGGTGACTGAGTTCTTTGGAATCCCGCCGGACCGCGTGGTGGAACTGGGCGTCCGCGTTGCAATTTAGGAGGCGCGACCCCAGCCGACGCTTGTCTGTGCTGTTCGCAACCGGGACCTGAACCGCCATGTCGAGCCCGCGCCTCAGCCGTGTCACCGCCCTGCTCGCCAGCAGCCCGCGGAGGCCACACGGGGATACGCGGTGCGGAATGGAAATCGAGCTCTGCCTAACCGCGGACAGCCAGCCGGATCCGCACGCCTGCGGCATGGGCGAGCCGTGGCGGGTGCGGCGATTCTGGAGCGATCGGCCGGACTGGCACGGGTTGCTGGTCGCCCATGACGACGAGACTTGGGCGATGCGCAGTGCCGCCGATCCTGACGAGCCGTTGTGGGACCTGCGGGCAAGGACGTTCCGGCCCGGCGAGTACGTGACGCTCCGCCGTCCCGATGGCAGTGAACTCGCCTTTCGTATCGTCAGCGTCGAGGCGGTCTGATCGCCGCAGCAACCATACGCATGTTGACCCGCAACAGCTTCGTGAGCAAATCGTGACTGCGTGGTCGTGGATCCGACCGGGCGGCCGAAAGAACGAGCCATGGTTGAGGACGCTCACATCCACGTCATAGGCGGCACAAGGTCGGTATCGAGTTTGCAGTCGACCGGGAGTCAATCATTCCGGCGGGTCGGCATCATACAATTCATGAGACTCCAACTATGACGGGGCAGTAATTCGCCGGCATTCGCGGCGTGAGGCTTATGAAACCAAAATCCCGTTGCGCCGTTGGCAGACGCAGGGTGCCAAAGTGTCCGGCATATGTGCGGTGCTGACGGTGGCGTGAAGAAGCCGGCCGGTCACCGCCGTTGCACCAAAGCGACGACGTTGCCAAGTGGGATGGACGATAAAGCCAAATGCGCGTATCCACGGCCTCCGTTGCCCGCATTGCGATGGACTCGGTCGCTTGGCACAACCAATGGTCTGAGCCTTCGCTCCCGCTTTCCCGATTACCGGGCGGCACCCGTACATGAAAGGGACGACATGACCAGCAGCAGCAATAACGATGCGAACGACGGTCTCACGAGTGTCCTCCGCACCACTATCGTGGAGCTGGTTCGCCGGGATGGTCCCGATCTCTCGGCACGGCAGTTGGGCGTCTTCCTAACCTGCTATCTGGAGACCGAGGCGCAGACGGTTCGCGGCCTCGCCGCCAGGCTCGGCGTCTCCAAGCCGGCAATCACCCGCGCGCTGGACCGGCTGACGGAGTTCGACCTTGTGAAGCGCAAAACTGATCCGCTCGACCGGCGCAGCGTCCTGGTGCAGCGCACCCCTGCAGGCATGGCGTTCTTGCGCGAGCTGCGGACCATCCTCCGCGACGCCGCCGCCGGGATGAAGATCGGCGCCGATCTCGGATTGGCCGGACGCCCGCGTGCCGCCGAGATGCGCGCTGCGCATTAGGTTCCGGCCTCTCGGGTCGTGCATGACATTTCTCGGCTGGTGCCCTGGACGGACCGGGCGGGGCCGGAGCTGAAGTATGCGGAGTTGGCGGCGGAACTGGACGCCCTGCTCCAGGGCGAGACCGATCCGATCGCCAACGCCGCCAACGCGACAGCGGCGATCTTCTATAGCTTGCCCGATCTGAACTGGGCGGGCGTCTACTTCCTGCGCGGGACCGAACTCGTGGTCGGGCCATTCCAAGGTCGTCCCGCCTGCACGCGCATCCCGCTCGGCCGGGGCGTCTGCGGTACCGCGGCCGCCGAGCGGCGCTCAGTGCGGGTGCCCGACGTCGCGGCCTTCCCGGGGCACATCGCCTGCGACTCGGCATCGCGCTCCGAACTGGTGGTCCTGATGATGATCGCCGAGCGGCTGCTGGGCGTGCTTGATCTCGACAGCCCCCGCCTCGCGCGCTTCGACGACGCCGACCAAGCCGGTTGCGAGATGTTGGCGACCGTGCTCGCCCATCACCTTGCGGCTTTGCCCTGACCCCAGCAAAGCGGCTCACTAACTTCGTGGTGCTCCGTGGATCCTCCGCGTGCGCCGTCTGAACTCTTCTCCCAGCGGCCGCGGGCGGTCGATGGTCGCCGACCCCGCGCGATGATAGTACGTTCCTTATTACCATAGCCGGAGGAGGCAACCGATGAGCGACGTTCCAATGCAAAGGGGATTGGCGACACGACCGCGAACCGGTTGGGGATGGTTCGTGGCGCTTGGCGTCGTCATGATTCTGCTGGGCGTGTTCGCGTGGTTCGACGTCGTGGCGGTCACGCTTGCCGGCACGATCTTTATCGGCGCCGCCCTGCTGGTAGGTGGCGTGCTCCAGGTCGCGCACGCCTTCATGGATCGCGGTTGGGGCGGCTTCGTGCTGCAGGTCGTGGCTGGTGTCCTTTACGCCATCGCCGGGCTGCTGATCATGGGCGAGCCGGTGCGCGGCGCCGTGGTCGTTACTATCGTGCTGGCCGTGGTGATGATTGTGGCCGGGATTGCCCGGATCGTGATGGCGCTGCGCCATTGGCACATGGGCGGCTCCGGCCTCCTGTTGCTTGGCGGACTGATCAGCGCGATCGTCGGTATCGCGCTCTACTTCACCTTGCCCTGGTCCGGTCTCTGGGTGCTCGGTACGCTGATCGCGATCGAGCTGATCTTCCACGGCGCGGCATGGTTCGAGTTCGGCCTGGCGCTTCGCCGCGTTCAATAACTCAACGGGCGGACTGCGCCTAGCGGAACGGCGTGTTCGTCTCAGCCAGCTCGCGCAGCAGGGGCGCTGGTGCCCAGCGGTTGCCGTACTGCTGATGCCAGGCTTGGATGTGGTCGTACACTGCGCGTACGCCGATGCCGTCCGCCCAGAACATCAGCCCGCCGCGGTAGCGAGGGAAGCCGAAGCCGTGCAGCCACATCACGTCGATGTCGCTGGCACGGTAGGCCTTGCCCTCGCTTAGGATGCGGCACGCCTCGTTCACCGAGGCGAACAGCAGCCGCTGCAGGATCTCCTGATCGGTGAAGCTGCGCTGAGGCACGCCGAGCTCAGCGGCGACCTGCCGGATGATCCGGGCTACTTCCGGGTCCGGATGCGGGGTGCGATCGCCCTTCTCGTAGCGGTACCATCCGGCCGCGGTCTTCTGGCCGTAGCGGCCGAGTTCGACGATGCGATCGGCAATCGGCAGCTTGCGGTAATTCGGATCGGCGGCGGCCCGGCGACGACGCCCTGCGGCGCCCACATCCAGTCCCGCAAGGTCGCCGACCGCGAAGGGGCCCATCGGATAGCCGAAATCCACCATCACCTTATCGACCTGCTCGGGCAGGCAGCCTTCCTCCAGCAGGATCACCATCTCGGTATTGAACGGCGCGCGTGAGCGGTTGGCGACGAAACCATCGGTATTGCCCGCCATCGCCGATATCTTCCCGATCCGGCGCCCCATCTGCATGGCGGTCACCAGCGTTTCTGGCGACGACTGCGCGCCCCGCACCACTTCCAGCAGCTTCATCACGTTGGCCGGCGAGAAGAAATGCGTCCCCGCCACGTCCTGCGGCCGCTTCGTCGCCGCGGCGAGCCGGTCGATGTCGAGCGCCGAGGTGTTGGAGAACAGCAGCGCGCCCGGTTTCATCGCCTTGTCCAGCGCGGCGAATACTGGCAGCTTGACATCCATCTCTTCGAACACCGCTTCGATCACGATGTCGCAGTCGGCGATCTCGTCGTAGCCGCCGACTGGCTGGATGCGGGCGAAGCGGCGCTGGGCCTCCTGTTCAGTGAGGCTTCCGCGCCGCACCGACGTCGCGTAGTTGGAGCGGACGCGTTGCAGCCCACGCTCGAGCGCCTCCTTGGTGCTGTCCATGATGCGGACGGGGATGCCTGCATCGGCGAAGCTCATGGCGATGCCGCCACCCATCGTGCCGGCACCGATCACCGCAACGGTGCTGCAGTCGCGCGGCTTTATGCTGGTTGGGATCTCGGGAAGCTTGGCCACTTCGCGTTCGGCGAAGAAGGCGTAGCGCAGAGAGCGCGCTTCGTCCGAGTTCTCCAGCTCGGCGAACAATTCCTGCTCGCGCTTCAACCCTTCGTCGATGGGCAGGGAACAGGCGGCTTCCACAGCCGCAATGCAATTATACGGGGCCTTCTGGTTGCGCGCGCGGCGGGCGATCGTCTGCCGCATGGCGTCAAACATGTCTGGATCGTCCTTCGCCATTTGCAGCTTCTCGTTGCGGTCGCGCACGCGCGGCAATGGCCGGCTCGCAGCGATGCGCATCGCCATGGCAATCGCGGCAGTGCGCAGATCGGCACCATCGGGCAGCAGCTCGTCGATCAGGCCGAGCTGCTTCGCCTCCGGCGCCGGGACGTGCCGGCCGGACACGATCATGTCGAGCGCAACCTTCGGCCCGACCAGCCTCGGCAGGCGCTGGGTGCCGCCGCCTCCGGGCAGGATTCCGATCAGCACTTCCGGCAGCCCAACCTTCGCCGACGACACGGCGATGCGATAGTGGCAGGCCATGGCGATCTCCAGCCCGCCGCCGAGCGCGTAGCCGTGGATGGCGGCGACCACCGGCTTCTCGCTGGCATCCAGGATGTCATACACGCGCTGGCCGAGCGGCAGCCGGTTGCGCGGTTTGCCGAACTGGCGGATATCGGCGCCGGCGATGAAGCTGCGGCCGGCGCCGATCAGCACCATGGCGCGGATCGCCGGATCCGCGTTGCCTTGCTTGATGGCGTCGATGATACCCTCCGGCACACCGGGGCTGAGCGCGTTCACCGGCGGATTGTTCACGGTGATGACGCCAATTTCGCCGTCGCGGCTCAGGTGGACGAGGAGAGCGTCATTCATGGTGCTTCTTCTTCCCACTGAATTGCGGAAGACTAAGCGGCGGAAGTGGGCGCGTCCACTGTAGGCGCCAATGCACACACTACCGAAGCGGTCGCATCCGAATGCGACCGGGCCCGACGACCGAAAAATGGCCCCCCCAGTCGCCCCGAGCGGAAATCAGCTCGGCGAACCGCGAACCTGCGTCGCCGGGTCTTGGCATCGGCAAGCGCAACAGCACGACACCGCATGCCGAAGGCAAGCTGGAACCCCTGGCCAACTCGCCGAAATCCTTGTCGAAGGTGAGTAGAATTCGCTGCTGGCGTGCTGCCCACGCCAGTACGCCCGCATCGGCCGCACCCGGAGCTTCTATCCTCACCCAAACGACATCGTGTCCGGCCGCTTTAAGAGCGGCAACCGCCGCGCCGGGGAATTCTCGTCGGCGAGAAAGCGCATGTCAGGCTGCGCTTGGAAATACTCATTCGGTACTCAGGGTATCACGCGCGTAGGCCAGACACGCGATGATATCATCATGGGTCAAACCAGAATAGTTCGTCAGAATGTCGGCTTCGCTCCACCCATCGGCCATCAGGCCAATCACGAATTCTACGGATAGCCGAGTTCCGCGAATGACCGGCTTGCCAACGAGCACTTGAGCGTCGAGTGTGATGCGTGGATGCTCCGCCATGGTGTAGTTCAGGACCCCTGTCCGACAAGAGATCATACCATCCGCTGTTGCTGGCGACCATTCTTCGCAAATTCCGCCGGCCCATCCAGCCTCGAAGAGATGTCGACTGATCGAGCCGCATCGTTCGACCCGACGGCCAGCGCGAGCGTCTGATCGTGCATCTGCTGCAGGTCGTGGTCCGTAATACCGATCAGTTTGTCACAGCACCGCCTCCGCCACTACCCGCATCACCTCGATGCTGGCCCCCTTCAGCACCATGGTGCGGACGTGGCTTCCCTTCGCCGCATCGATCCATGCCGCCAGCCGGTCCTTGATACGTTCCGCCGGCCCGACCAACGAGATCTCATCAATCAGCCGGTCCGGCACCGCGGCCGCCGCCTCGTTCTTCTTTCTGTCCAGATACAGGTCCTGGATCGTTCTCGCCTCGCCCTCATACCCAAGCTTGCGTGCCACGTCGTTATAGAAATTCTTCGTCCGCGCCCCCATTCCGCCGATGTAAAGCGCCAGTTCCGGGCGGATCGCATCACGGCATGCCGCCACGTCCGGACCCATCTTCGCCCGCACGTACGGCGCAACGTCGAAATCATCCAGGCTCGGCGTCCGACCGGCCTTGCGCATCCCCTCAAGCAGTGGTTCGGTCACGATCCCCGGCTGCTCCGGAGAATAGAAGATCGGCAGCACTCCATCCGCCACCTCGCCAGCCGTGCGCAGCCCCGCTGGCGTAATCGACGCGGTGTAGAATTTCAGCGCTGGATTGCCGTGCGCGATGCTGCGCAGCGGTTTGCCAAGCCCGCTCGCGTCCGCTCCTCGGTACGGGATATCGTAGTGCTCGCCATGGAACTCGAGCGGCGCGCTGCGCTCGAGGATGCAGCGCATGATGGCGATATACTCCTTCGTGCGCAGCATCGGCTTGCCATAGGCCACCCCGTGCCAGCCCTCGATCACTTGCGGACCGGACACGCCGACGCCGCACAGGAAGCGATCACCTGACAGGTGCTGCAAGGAGATCGCGGTCATCGCCGCCATTGCCGGCGTGCGCGCAGGAATCTGCATGATGCCGGTGCCGGCCTTGATCCGCGACGTGCGCGCCAGGATCCAGGCCACGGGCGTCACCGCATCAGTGCCATAAGCTTCGCCGGCCCAGGCTTCGGCGAAGCCGAGCCGTTCGGCTTCCAACACGCGTTCGATGTCGAGCTTAGGATGCGCCCCCGACATATCGACGGTGATACCGAGCTGCATCGGGCCGCCCTCCTAACGCAAATTGGCAATGACTTCATCACGGAAGCGGGCCATGTTGTCGAGCGTCGCCTGCAGTGTCGCGCCAAACAGCCCGAAATCGAACGCGCGCACGCCCACCTCCGCCAGCGCGCGGATATCGCCGACGTAGTCCGCCAGTCCGCCAGTGAACAGCTTGCGCTGGCCATCGACAGTACCCTTGGGTTGCGCTTCGGGGTTGGAAGAGATCCGATAGGCGAGCGTGATCAGTTCCGGATTGCGCCCGGCCTTCTCGACCAATCCGCGCAGCTTCGCGACAGCCGCCTTGTAGCGGGCCAGGGTGTCCATCGGAAATTGCGGATTGGTGCCGATCGGATACCAGCCATCCGCATATTTGGCCGTGCGCCGCAACGCCGCCCCGCTCTCGCCGCCCACCCAGATCGGGATCGGCCGCTGCACTGGTTTCGGCTGGAACACGACATTGGCGAACCTCACGTACTTGCCGTCGAAGCGCGGATCGTCCTTCTCCCACAGCTCCTTGCAGGCCATCATGTACTCATCGGTCACCGCGCCACGCTCGCCGAACGGCGGCGTGCCGACCGCCTCGAATTCTTCCTGCATCCACCCGGCGCCGATCCCCAGCGTGAGCCGGCCCTTCGACAGGACGTCGAGCGTCGCCAGGATCTTCGCCGTCAGCACCGCCGGCCGATGCGGCACCACCATGACCGACGTAACGATCCGCAGCTTGGAGGTCTTCGCCGCGACCCAGGTTGCAGTGGTGAGCTGCTCGTGCCGATCGACGCGCGCACCGGAAGGGAACTCACCGCTCTCGCTGTAGGGATAGCGTGATGCAATATCAGTGGGGACCAGCAGATGATCGCTGACGGTGACGTAGTCGAAGCCGAGCATTTCTGCTTCGGTGGCGATGCGGGTCAACGTATCGACACCAGTCAACGGCCCACTGGTGGGCACGCTGCATCCGATCTGCATTTGTTCCTCCACTCGAATTCCGCCGGCAACAACGCTACCACACGATGCCAAGTGGACTAGTCACGGGCACCACGGTGACACAGGATGCGCCGCAACCGACCCAACGGAAAATGAGGAGGAAGGCCGGAGATGGACTTTGGCATCCATGTCCGCGCGCAGGGCTGGCTCACCAAGCGCGCCAATCTGATCGCGCTCGCCCGGCGAGCCGAGGCGCTCGACTACCGCCTGATCGGCATGGTGGATCACCTTGTGTTGCCGCGCGACGTTGCCACGCGCTACCCGTACACACAGGACGGCATCTGGCCCGGTACGCCCACCGGCGAGTGCTTCGACGTGCTCGCCTCGCTGTGCTTCCTGGCCGGCTGCACCGAGCGCATCGGCCTGCTCAGCTCGGTGATGGTGGTGCCCTACCGCCCAGCGGTGACCGCGGCCAAGATGCTGGCCACCGCCGACGTGCTGTCGGACGGCCGTGTCATCGCCGGGGTCGGCGCAGGCTGGATGCGCGAGGAATTCGAAGCTCTCGGCGCCCCGCCCTTCGACCATCGTGGCACCGTGACCGACGAGTTCCTCACCGCCTTTCGCACCTTGTGGTCCGACGATGCGCCCGTCCTTCGCGGCGATCACGTCAAGTTCAACAATGTGATCTTCCGCCCGAAGCCCGTTCAGCGACGCATCCCCATCTGGGTTGGTGGTGAAAGCGCACCTGCGCTGAGACGAACCGTGCGTTTTGGTGATGCCTGGTATCCCGTTTCCAATAATCAGCGGATCCTGCTCGACACGCCGGCACGGCTGGCGCAAGGCATCAAACGCTTGCACCGGACAGCGGAGGCAGCGGGACGCGACCCGGGCTCGATCGAAGTGGACTATCTATGGTTCAAGCCGGTGACATGGTCCGAGCAGTCTGCACCCGGCGGTGCGCGCGTCATGTTCACCGGCAGCTCGGCGCAGATGGTCGAGGATGCTTCGGCGCTCGCCCGCATCGGCGTGCGCCATCTGGTGGTGTTGCTGCAGGCACCGACGCTCGCGGAGTCGCTCGAACGCCTGCAGCACTTCGCCGAAGATGTGATCCCTGCTGTGCATTAAGGAAGAAGCAGCAAGCCGATGACCGACAACGAACTGACGCAACGGATTCTTGGCGCCCCGCTCGCCGAACTGACGGCAGAGGCGAGTGCGATCCGCGATACGACGTATGGGCGTATCGTGACCTACTCGCGGAAGGTGTTCATCCCGCTGACCAAGCTCTGCCGCGACGTGTGCCATTACTGCACCTTCGCCGAACGTCCCCGCGCCGGCCACGCGGCATATCTGTCGCCCGACGAGGTGCTGGCGATCGCGCGCGCCGGTGCGGCTGCCGGCTGCACCGAGGCGCTGTTCACCCTGGGCGACAAGCCGGAGCTGCGCTACCGCACCGCGCGCGAAGCGTTGGCCGAACGCGGCCACACCAGCACGATCGGCTACCTGCGCGAGATGTGCGCGCTCGTGTTGCGCGAAAACGGGCTGCTGCCGCATGTCAACCCCGGCGTGATGACGCGCGACGAGATCGCCGCGCTGCGCGAGGTATCGGCGAGCCAGGGGCTGATGCTGGAGTCTGTCAGCACCCGGCTGTGCCAGTCCGGCGGCGTGCATTACGGCTCGCCTGACAAATTGCCGGAATACCGGTTGGAGACGATACGAACCGCCGGAGAGCTTGCCGTCCCGTTCACCACCGGCATCCTGATCGGCATCGGCGAGACCCGCGCGGAACGGCTGGAATCGCTCATCGCGATCCGTGACCTGCATCGCTCCGGCGGGCATATCCAGGAAGTGATCGTGCAGAACTTCCGCGCCAAGCCCGACACCAGGCTGGCCAACGCGGCGGAGCCCGACCTGGAAGACCTGCTGTGGAGCATCGCCGCCGCACGCCTGATCCTGCCGCCGGAGGTCCATGTACAGGCGCCGCCCAACCTTTCGCCCGGGGTCTATCAGCGGCTGATCGAAGCCGGCATCGACGATTGGGGCGGCGTCTCGCCGGTAACGCCCGACCACGTCAACCCCGAAGCACCGTGGCCCGAAATCGAGGCGCTCGCCGCACGCACTGCATCGACGGGCAAGATCCTGGTGCCCCGCTTGCCGGTCTATCCAGCCTACGCCTTCGCCGCCGACAGCTGGCTTGCCCCGGCGCTCGCCACCGCCGTGCGTCGCGCGATGGATGCGGATGGCTGGGCACGCGACGACATGTGGGCGCCCGGTCTGACCACGATCCCACGCCGCCGTCGCAGCCTGCTCGATCGCCCCGACCCGGCGATTACCGATACTGTTGCAAGGGCAACCTCAGGCCATCGCCTGACCGAGGCCGAGATCGTCCGCCTGTTCGCTGCGCGCGACGCCGACTACCACCACGTCACCACGGCCGCCGACGCATTGCGCCGCCGCGTCTCCGGCGACGTCGTCCGCTACGTCGTCAATCGCAACATCAACTACACCAACATCTGCGCCTATCACTGCAAGTTCTGCGCCTTCTCCAAGGGCAAGACGCACGAGGCCCTGCGCGGCCCCGCCTACGACCTCGATCTCGACGAGATCGTCCGCCGTGCCGTCGAAGCATGGGAGCGCGGTGCCACCGAGGTCTGCCTGCAAGGCGGCATCCACCCCGACTACACCGGCCGCACCTACGTCCGCATCTGCCGCGCGATCAAGGATGCGCTGCCGGAAATGCACGTGCACGCTTTCTCGCCGCTGGAGGTCACCCAAGGCGCGGCGACGCTCGACCTGCCTGTCCCCGCCTTCCTGGCCGAGCTGAAGTCCGCCGGCCTCGGCACGCTGCCGGGCACCGCGGCAGAGATCCTGGACGATGAAGTTCGCGCGGTGATCGCGCCGGACAAGGTCAACACCCGCCAATGGCTGGACGTCGTGCGCGCCGCGCACCGTCTCGGTCTGCGCACCACTTCGACCATTATGTATGGCCATGTCGAGCGCCCGCTCTCATGGGCGCGGCACCTGCTGGCGCTGCGCGACCTTCAGCTCGAAACCGGTGGCCTGACCGAGTTCGTGCCGCTGCCCTTCGTGCACATGGAGGCGCCGATGTATCTGCGCGGCCAGGCGCGCAAGGGACCGACCTTCCGCGAAGCGGTGCTGATGCATGCGGTCGGGCGGCTCGCGCTGCATCCTCTGGTCACCAATATCCAGACGTCGTGGGTGAAGATGGGGCCGGAAGGCGCGGCGATTTGCCTGAACGCCGGCGCCAACGACATGGGCGGGACGCTGATGAACGAAAGCATCTCGCGCGCGGCCGGCACCCAGCACGGCCAGGAATTCCCGCCCGAGGCGATGGACCAGCTCATCCGATCCATCGGCCGCATCCCGATGCAGCGCGACACGCTGTATCGGCCGGTAAACGCAAAGCGTCTGATGACATCGTATAACGCGCCGGCGCTGACCCCGGTCGTGCAGACGTCACCGCGTAAGGTGATGGCAGCGGAGTGATGCGTCGTGCCGAGCGAAGTGCGGCTTTGAACTGTCCGCCGGTTGGCTGAATAATCAAGCGGACACGGAGTGCACCGAGGTTCGACGGAGTTTCACCGAGATGGGCTCGTTGAGATAACGACTCCTGGGCGTTATGCCGGAGAAGAGGCAGATATTCGTGACGATAGAAGCGCCATCCGTTCGCGCTCCTGCACAAGCGCCGAATGAACCACGCCGCCTGCGCGAAGCGCCTAGATTTCTTCTCTGTGAAACTCCGTCGAACCTCGGTGCACTCCGTGTCCCCTTCACTATTTCCGCCAAAAGACGTGGATGGCTGGACTACGGCAAAGCGTGCAAATGCGTGACGTGCTGGCCCGTACCGGCCGTGATCATCTCCGCGACGATCCGGCGATGACAGTGCATCGGGTCCTGCTCGAAGCATAACAGGCAAGCGCGGCCGCCGCGTGCCAGGCCGGTGGCGTCCGCCAACTCGACCTGCGGATGGTCGCCTTTCATGTGCGCACGGAAGATCGTTTCCATCCGCTCGGGATGGCCGGCGCGCACCGCATCCCGTCCCGGCTTCGGCGTCCCCAGCGCCTGCAGATGGACATACCGGATGCCGTGCTCATCCAGCGCCGCGGCAAGCTGGCGCTTGGAAAAACCCGGCTTGCGGGACCGCGGCACGGCCCGAACATCGATCAGCAGCCCGACTCGGGCTTCTTTCAGTGCGCCCACCACGTCCGCGATGGTGCAGCCCTCATAGCCGATGGTGAACAACTCACGCATGGCGGGACAATACCAGCAGACCTGAACTTGCTATAGTCGCCTGCCACCCGCAACAATGCCGAAGTGAGCGATGCCCGGATCATTGTGAGGACTGTCCAGGCCCGGGATATCGCCGCTGCCCATCAGCTCCTCGACCAATTGGGCTACAGCCTGGAACCCGAGGAGGTTCGCCGTCGGCTCGATATCATATCGAAGGCGCAAGGGCACGGTGTTTTCATTGCCGAGATCGACGCAGAACCGGTCGCGCTGCTGCACCTCTTCGAACGTCCGGCACTGGAAAAGCCACCGGAGGCAGTGGTGCAGGCGCTGGCGGTGGACCGGAGCCGCCGCGCCAGCGGAATCGGCAGGCAGATGATGGTGTTTGCCGAGCGTTGGGCGCGTGAGCGCGGCTTGCCTTCCGTCTGCCTGGCATCGCGGATCGACCGCTGCGGCTCCCACGCCTTCTATGCCAGGCTCGGATACAAGCGCGTCGCCACTTCGCACATGTTCCGCAAGGAACTCACAGCCGCCTGACCGGACGGCGCGTTGCGCCTGGGCGCGAACGCCAGCACTGTGGGCGAGCCGCCGTATCCATCGCCGGAGGAAGCTTATGGCATTCGACTTCGACGGAAAGCGCGCCATCGTCTGCGGCGGCAGCCGCGGCATCGGTCGCTCCATCGCACTCGGCTTCGCCAAAGCGGGTGCCGCGGTGTCGATCTGCGCACGCGGCGTCGAGACGCTGGAGGCGACCCGTGCCGAGATTGCCCGCTTCGGCCATCGCGCCCATGCCGCGGTCTGCGATCTGGGCGATTCAGCGGCGACCCGACGCTATATCGCCGAGGCCGCCGACGAACTGGGCGGCATCGACGTGCTGGTGAACAACGCCTCCGGCTTCGGCAATTCGGATGACGAGGCCGGATGGGATCCAAGCTTCGCGATCGACATGATGGCGATTGTGCATGCCAGCCAGGCCGCGCTGCCGTCGCTCAAGGCGTCGAAGGGCACGATCGTCAACACCAGCTCGATTTCGGCCCTGCGCCCGGCGGCGCGGCAACCGCCGTACGGCGCAATCAAGGCGGCGGTGATCCACTATACCAGCACCCAGGCCGCGATGTATGCGCGCGACGGCATCCGGGTGAACGGTGTCGCGCCCGGATCGATCGAGTTCCCAGGCGGCGTCTGGGCCCGCCGAAAGACCGAGGATCCCGATCTCTACAACCGCATCCTCCGTTCGATCCCGTTCGGGCGATTGGGCTACCCGGAAGAGGTGGCGAACGTGGTGCTGTTCCTCGCCTCGCCGTTGGCCTCATGGGTCACCGGCCACACAGTCGTCGTGGACGGCGGGCAGTTGCTGTGAGCCGCACCAGCCTCGAGTATTCACTGAGCAGATGCTCCCCCAGCACGGCGAGGATCAGCACCACCCCGGCCCCAGCCGCGATCGTGCTATGATCACAGACGGTGTCGCTCAGGGTTTCCGGGTGGTCGAGAATCCGAACGAGCGGTGCATATGCGACGAGCAGAAAGCCGGCCAGCAGCAAAAGGCTGCGGCCGTCGTCGCGCCGCGCGACTGCTCGACGCAGACGGCGGACGAGCCTGGATCTGGCCAAGCGGGCGCGACCCGCGGCGGAAGGGTTGCCGAACGGGCGCCGCTCGCGGTCCACCCCGGGTTCCACGCTGCGAACCGGCAACTCCTCCATCGACTGGCTCTCCCCCGGCAGGACTGTGCACGACGGGTGCGACAGGGCCGGAGAATGGAGCCGTTTCGAGACGAATACTGTGAACTAGATCACACCTCGGCACGCCAACGTAACCACCGGTAGCTTGACGCCAGACGCGGCGCGCCTGTCATCTGGCGCACCCGCAGGAGACCGAGGGGGATTATCGAGGCCGGCATGCGCATCGTGTTCATCGGCGTATCGCACTGGCACACGCCGTTCTACCTCGACCCGGCGCTGATGCTCCGGGGTATCGCCGTGGCCGGTGTCAGCGATCCGGACCTGGCGCGGGCGCAGGAGATCGCAGCCTGCGCCGGCTGCCGCGCCTGGCAGGACTATCGTGCGATGTGCGCCGAGGCGGCGCCGGATTTCGCGTTCGTGCTGGGCAGGCACCGCGACATGGCCGAGGCCGCGCGCTTCCTGATCGATGCCCGGGTTCCCTTCGCCATCGAAAAGCCGTGCGGGATTTCAGCGGCAGAGGTGCAAGACCTTGCGGCGCGTGCTGAAGCGGCGGGAAGCTTCGCGGCCGTGCCGCTGGTGTTCCGCCAGTCCCCGCTGCTGGACGCGATCCGCGAGGCGACGGCTGGCGAGGCCGTGCAGGTCGCCTCGTTCAAGTTCATCGGGGGGATGGTGGATCGGTACCGTGACGCGCGCTGCGAGTGGATGCTCAGCCGGGCGACCGCTGGCGGCGGCGCGCTGATCAATCTTGGCGTGCACTTCCTCGATCTGTGCCGCGTGCTGTTGCCCGATACGCGCCTGGCGGTGAGCGGGGCAGCACTCTCCAATGCGGTTGCCGGGCTCGACATCGATGACCACGCCGCGGTGCTGCTGCGCGGCGGGGATGCCACCTGCATGGTGGAGACCGGCTATCTCTATCCGGCGCCGAACTCGGTGTTCGATCTGCATTACAGTATCCGCACCGAGCGGCACTATATCGCGGTGCGCGATGCCGGCTCGGTGGAGGTCGTGGACATGAGCCGGCAGAGGCGCGTGCTGGCGATGCCGACGATCAACGCGCCACTCTATCCGGGCTTCGTCGCCGATGTGCTCCGCCGTGCCGAACGCAGCCAGCCGCCGGTCGCAGGCCTTGCCGATATGGCGGCGGCGATGGAACTGGTGGAGGCCGCTTGGCACGCCTCGCCGTTGCGCTCGCCCGCCCATGCGGGGGCTTGACCGCACGGGTCGGGGGCGCGAGCTCCAGGTCACGGTGGTTCCACGAAATAATCAAGTGGACACGGAGTGCACTGAGTTGGCACGGGGTTTCACGGAGATCAGTTTATGCGCTTCGCGCAGGCTGCACGGCTCGCCCGGATATGCGAGCGTACAAGAAGGCGACGCCTCTCCTGTAACCGAAGCCTGCTCCCCTGAGGGAACAAGCTTCGCAAGCATAACGGTCAAGAGTCGTGACCGCCTGGAAATATTGTTTCAGAACTATCTCTGTGAAACTCTGTGCGAACTCGGTTCACTCCGTGTCCACTTGACCCTTCCGCACTCGCTGTGGCCAGCCGACCGGTTCGGATGCATGCTGACGGATCGTAGAAGGGCTGGACCATGGACCAACATCCTCCGATGCAGATCGATGTCGTCTCGGACGCGATCTGCCCCTGGTGCTATATCGGCAAGCGCCAGCTCGAACGCGCCCTGGCGATATTGGCGCCGGACGGGCTGCGCTTCGCGGTGCGCTGGAACCCGTTCCAGCTCAACCCCGACATGCCGAAGGGCGGCGTCGAGCGCGCTGCCTACCGCGCCGCCAAGTTCGGCAGCGCGGAGCGGGCCGGCGAACTCGACGCGCGGGTGAGCGAGGCGGCTGCCGCGGTCGGACTGGATTTCCATCTCGATCGCATCGGCCGCACGCCGAACACGCTGGACGCACATCGGCTGATCTGGCTGGCGGGCCGGCAGGGCGCGCAGGATGCGGCCGTCGAGGCGTTGTTCGCCGCCTATTTCACCGACGGTCGTGACATCGGCGATGCCGCGGTGCTGGCCGATTGCGGGGTGGCTGCCGGGCTCGATCACGACCAACTCGCCGGGTTCCTTGCCGGCACGGAAGCAGCGGCGGAGATGCTCGCCGCGGACCGGGCTGCCCGCGAGGCGGGTGTGAACGGCGTGCCGTCCTTCTTCCTGAACGGGTACGGCCTGTTCTCCGGTGCTTTGCCGGCGGGCGAGATGGTCGAGATGTTACGCCGAGGTCATCACATACTCGCGAACCGTGCTGCGTGACGACGACTTTCCTCCTCCCTTTGTGGGGAGCCAGGGGGAGAGGCCGAGGCTCACCGACTATCCGGTGCGTGCCTCGACCCGGCTTCCCCTATAGTGCGGAACCGGAAACCGAACGGGAGTAAACCACCGATGCCGACCAACCAGACCCGGCACCCGGAAACCCTGGCGCTCCATGCCGGCTGGCGCCGCGATGAGGCGACCAACGCCGTCGCCGTGCCGATCTATCAGACGACATCGTACCAGTTCGACAGCTCCCAGCACGCGGCCAACCTGTTCGCCCTGCAGGAGCTGGGCAACATCTACACACGCATCATGAACCCGACCTGCGATGCGTTCGAGAAGCGCGTCGCCGCGATCGAGGGCGGGGTGGCGGCGCTGGCGCTCGCCTCCGGCCAGGCGGCGTCGGCCTTCGCGGTACTGAACCTGGCCCGCAGCGGCGACAATATCGTTTCCTCGACCGATCTCTACGGTGGCACCTGGAACCTGTTCGGCAATACGCTCAAGGATGTGGGGATCGAGACACGCTTCGTCGATCCGGCCGATCCCGAGGCATTCGCCCGCGCAACCGACGACCGCACGCGCGCCTATTATGCCGAGACGCTGCCCAATCCGAAGCTGATCCCGTTCCCCATCGAAGAGGTTGCGGCGATCGGCCGGCGGTTTGGCGTCCCGCTGATCATGGACAACACTGCCTCGCCGATCCTGATCCGGCCGTTCGATTACGGCGCCGCGGTGGTGATGCACTCGACCACCAAATACATCGGCGGCCACGGCACTTCGATCGGCGGCGTGGTCATCGACGGCGGCAATTTCGACTGGGAGGCGCACGCGGCCCGCCAGCCGGCACTCAACACCCCCGACCCGAGCTACCATGGCGCGGTCTGGTCGCAAGCGGCCAAGCCGCTCGGGCCGATCGCCTATATCCTGAAGATGCGCGTGACCATGCTGCGCGACCTCGGCGCGGCGATGAGCCCGTTCAATGCCTTCCTGTTCCTCCAGGGGATCGAGACCCTGCCGCTGCGCATCCGCGAGCACAGTCGCAACGCGCTCGCGGTGGCCGATTTCCTGGCCACCCGCGCGGATGTGACGCGGGTGATCCACCCGGCACACCACGCCGGGCTCGGCGCCGAGCGGACCGCCAAATATATGCCGCACGGCCAGGGCGGGCTGGTCGGCTTCGAGCTGGCCGGCGGCGCCGAAGCGGGACGCCGGTTCATCGACGCGCTGCAGCTTTTCTACCACGTGGCGAATATCGGCGACGCCCGCAGCCTGGCGATCCATCCGGCCAGCACGACACATTCGCAATTATCCGAGCAAGAACAGCTCGCTACGGGGGTCACGCCGGGCTATGTCCGCCTGTCGGTCGGCCTGGAGCACATCGACGACATCATTGCCGATCTGACCCAGGCTCTGGACGCAACGTAGGGCGGACGCAGTCTGCCGTGGATCCGATGGCGGACTGCGTCCGCCCTACCGGACCAGCGCCGAATCAGTGCGGCGGGGCTGGCCGTCGGCCGGTCCCGTTCCGTGCTTTTGTGCGTGTGAAGGCGCTGAGGTGGGTTACGGGCCCGGCCCCCTCCCCCCATCGATCCGCTTCTCCCGCGAGGGGAGGGGGAGTTCGGGGGAACCCGGCCATGGGGGATGGGTGATGATGGGATTGCCGTCTTTGTCGAAGGGAATGGGAAGGTCGTCGGGGATGGCGTCGGGATCAGCGTCGGGCAGGCGGGTCACGCAAAGAGTGCACAGGCTGCCGTGGTAATCCATGACGGCGTCGCGCAATTCCTCGCGTGCGTCACGATCCATCTGGGCGGGCACGATGCCGAGATCGAGGCAGATATCAACGAGGACGGCGCCGATCGGGCGACGACGGTCCTCGGCGGCGATCTGCTCGAGGGTGGGCGGGCTTTCCAGGGAGGGAGCACGGGCCGGGTCGTGCAGGCGGGCGGGTGGCTTTTTGCGGGGGCGCGGCTTGCGCGGGCTGCTCGGGCGGATGTGGTCGGGATCGAGGTCCTGGCCGCGGGCGGCGAACTTGCGGAGCCTTTCTTCGAGGGCGGCGGCGCGGAGCAGGCCGCGGCTGATGCGGGCGAGGATCAGCGCGAGGTCGACGCTGTGGAAGGTTAAGGCGACATCGGTGAACCAGGGGAGCACGCGCGGGTCGGCAGCGTGGTGGCGCAGCGTATCGGCGACGTTGCGGCCGTAGGCGATGAAGGTGTGGAGGAGGCAGAGGAGGCCACCGAGGCGCGGGGGCAGGGCCCGATCGGTTGGATCGGGGTTGCGGGCTTCGGCCGGTGCGGTGGCTGCGTCGAACACGGGCAGGATTAAAGCACAGAGGGTTGGCGAAGTCAAGGAAAATTTGCTGTACGGCCGACTTCTGTCCGTGAGAGTGATTGGCGCGGCACGGCCCCCCTCTCCCATCGATCCACTTCGCGACATCGATCCGCTTCGCAGCATCGATCCTCCCGCAAGGGCCTACTCGGCCAGCAGCGCCTGCATGTCAGGGCCGATCGGTGATCCGCCATGGTCCTCTCGCTGTCTCTCGTGTCCGGCTTATTTGTTGGCATGAAAACGGGGTGGCGACGTCCTCAAGACGAGAGGAGGTCACATGGCGGACTATCCGGCCGGGCTGGAGGAACACTGGGAGGCCGGCGGTGAACGGTTGACGATTCGCCCGGTCCGCCCGCAGGACGCGGCGGCGCATGACGCGTTCTTCCATCGGCTGTCGCCAGAGGATGTGCGGCATCGCTTCTTCGTCGCGGTGCGCGAGCTGTCGCCGGCCCAGCTCACCCGGTTCACCCGGCCCGACTACGAGCGCGACATGGCCCTCATCGCCGTGCGCAAGCGTACTGGCGAGACGGTCGGCGTGGCCCGACTGGCGCACACGGAGGACGACCCGCTGGTTGGCGAATTCGCGGTGGTGGTGCAGCACGACGTTCGCGGCCGGGGCTTGGCCACGCATCTGATGCGGCGGCTCATCGAATGGGCTCCGCGGCACGGGCTTCGGGAGGTGGTGGGCGAGATCCTGGCTGATAATCGCGAGATGCTGGCACTGGCGAGGCGGCTTGGGTTCCGGCTGCAACATTCGGCAGAGGATCCCGGGGTGATCGAGGCGCGGCTGAGCCTTCCGGTGTCGGCGTGACGAGAGACTTGCGGATCGCGCCGGCGCAGATGACCGTGCCTGCCGGCACCTCAGTTCGAACCGGCACGACATGGCCGGTACAAGGCGCGCAAGCCGGCTGTGACGACGGTGGGGCTGGGTGTGGCGCGATTGATCCTCAACTGACCGTATAGCGCACTGCCAGCCACAGCTTCTGCCATCTGGGCACCGCAACCGGCGCGTCCGGATGTTCCCACCCCCGCCTCTCGAGCCGCCGCAGCAGCGCCGCATAGGTCGCGCCCATCAGCCGCGCCGGGCGCATCGCCTGTTGGTCGCACAGCCGCATCGCATCGCCGGCTGCCCGGAAGTGCTCGTGGGCCAGGTTCGCCACGCGGACGCAGACCCGAGCCAGCCCCGGTGCCGCCAGGGCAGCATGCGGGTCGCGCGGCACACCCGCCTCGTCCAGCCATTCGCGCGGCAGGTACAGGCGCCCGCGCGCCGCGTCCTCGGCCACGTCGCGCAGGATATTGGCGAGCTGCAGGGCCCGGCCGAGCGAATGCGCCACCCGATCGGCGGCCGGCGAAGCATCGCCGAAGGCGCGCACCGAAAGCCTCCCCACCGCCGAGGCCACGCGGTCGCAATAAAGATCGAGCGTCGCAAGGTCGGGCGCGACGATCGTCGTCTCGGCGTCCATCTGCATGCCGTCGATCACCGCGATAAAGTCTTCCCGGCGCAGATCGAAGCGGCGCACTGCGGCCAGCAGCACCCGCGTCACCGGCCCGTCCTCGCTCCCGCGGTAAAGCCCGGCCACGCGCTCCCGCCAGGCGCCCAGGCGCGCCAGCTTCTCGGCAAGCGGGCCGGCCTCATCCGCAATGTCATCGACCATCCGGCAGAACGCGTAGATCCCGAACATCGCCTGCCGGCGTTCAGCGGGCAGAATGCGCATGCCGCGATGGAACGAGGTGCCGGCGGCGCGCACGACTGCCTCCACCGCCTCGAGGTCGGACCGATCGGCCAGATCGCTCATGGCAGGAAGCGCAACGCGGCCAGCACGCTGACAACCGCATCGGGCGGACGCAGCCGCACCCGTCGGGCCACCGGATCGGCGCGGCGCAGATGGCGGGCGAGCCGATGGGAAAGGCCAACAATGACGGCAGTCTCCAGTCGCAGCCGCCGGCTTCGCGTGCGCCGGGGCAAGCCGACGGCGGTCTGGTTCAGCGCATCGACGCGCTCGAGCAGGGCATCGAACACGCGGCGCAGACTGGACGTTGCGGCGGGAGCACGCAGGTCCTCGACATGCGCGCCGTACTGGGCCAGCAGCTCCGTCGGCAGATAGCAGCGGTCGAGCGATGCCAGGTCGGTTGCGCAGTCCTGCAGATGGTTCAGCACTTGCAGCGCGGTGCACAGCGCGTCCGATGGATTCCAGGTGGCGCGGTCCTCGCCGTGCAGGTCGAGCACGTGGCGCCCGACCGGCATCGCCGAATAACGGCAGTAGTCCGCCAACTCGTCCCAGGTCGTGTATCGCAGCCTGATGGCGTCCTGGCGGAACGCGACCAACAGATCGGTGGAGTGCCGCGACGTGACCCCGGTCTCGGCCAGACTTGCCCGCAGCCGAAGCGCGCTGGGCGAGCCCGCTTCGGTGCGGCCAAGCAGGACATGCTCCATAACATCCAGGCGCGCCACCTTCTCGTCCGGCGCCAGGGTCGGGCTGTCGGCGATGTCATCGGCGTTGCGGGCGAAGGCGTAGAAGGCGTGCACGTGCCGGCGCAGGTCGCGCCGGATCAGCAGCGAGCCGACCGGGAAATTCTCGTCGCCGCGGTCTTTGCCGGACCAGGCCTCGATGGTGGCGGCGCCGCTCATGCCCGGGCGCCCTGATAGGCCCGGCCTTTCCAGGCGACCCCGCGTCCGAGATGATGGTTCAACGCCGAGCCGATGGTGGCGGCCATGTAGAACGCCGCCACCAGCGGCAGGAACGGCGCCCGCCTCGCCGACAGCCGATAGCGCCGCAGGCTCGGCAGGTATGACCAGGCGAGGCCGACCCAGGCGAGGGCGCCGACCGCCCTGGCCGTCCCGTGGCCGACAAGCAGCGCCACCGGCGGCACGATCCACACCAGCGCCATGCCGGCGATGCAGCCGGCCAGCAATAGCGGCGAGCAGTGAAGCTGCACATAGGCCGAGCGGGCGATCATGCGCCAGATCTCCCCCGCGCGGGGATAGGGGCGGATCGAACGCGCCAGCGCGGTGTGTCCCAGCCAGATTCGCCCCTTTTGCTTCACCCCGGCCGCCAATGCCACGTCATCGATCAACGCACCGCGTATGGCAGCAATTCCCCCGATTCGGTCCAGTGCCCGCCGGCGGACCAGCATGGTGCCTCCGGCGGCGGCGGCGGTCCGGCGGCGCGGATCGTTCACCCAGGCAAACGGGTAGAGCAGTTGGAAAAAATGCACGAAAGCCGGGATCAGCGCCCGCTCGGCGGGGCTGGCGCAGGAGAGCCGCACCATCCCGGAGACCAGGTCCGCATTGGTGCGCTCGGCCTGCGCTAGCAGGGCGGCGAGGTGGTTGCTGTCGTGGACGATATCGGCATCGGTCAGCAGGATGAACTCGGCAGAGCCGGCCTGGGCGATGCCCTGGCTGACCGCCCATTGCTTGCCGGTCCAGCCGGGGGGGCGCGGGGCGCCGGTCAGCACGGTCAGGCGCGGGTCATCGAGGGCGCGGGCGATCGCGCCGGTCCCGTCGGTGCTGCCGTCATCCACCAGAATCACGCGCCAGTCGCCCGCGTAGTCCTGGGCCAGCAGCGAGCCGAGGCTGCGGGCGATGAACGGCGCCTCGTCGCGGGCAGGCACGACGACGACGATCGAGGGTGAGAGGGCGGGGCGATCCGGGGCCAGCATCGGCCCTGCCTGCCAGAACCGGCCGTGCGCGGCCAGCAGCCAAGCCCAGACGCACAGGGACAGAATTGCGAGGGCAGTCATTTACCCAAACTGCCTTCGGCGTGGAGGTCGAGCAACTGGGGCCTTTCGCCAGGAGGTTTGCTGTACTGTCATTGCGGGCGAAGCGAAGCAATCTTCCGCCAACGGCGCACTCAGCAGGAGAGTGCTCAGAAGCCAACCGGCGGAAATCTGGAACCTGGCGAACTGCGTTGGTCCCTTGCTGCCGGCCTGCGCGCCAACCCTGGCGTCGAGGCGCTCCTTGGTGCGGCTGGCGCGGTGCTGCCCTGTTGCGGCAGCAGCACAAGCCGGCATTTCGGCCGAAGGCCAGCTCAGAGACGGGCTACCGCGGGGTATCGGCGCCTGGCTGCGACCAAACAACGCCACGGCTGTCCGGTTTCAGGCAGCTCCAGGTGCGGTCACGTCTCGGCCCGCCACAAGCGGACTTGCGGCTTTGGGCGTGGGCAGACAAGAAGGGTTTTACGCAGATGAAGGAAGGCGATGCGCGCTGATTCACGCAGATGTTCCGGTGCGGCTCGCGGTTGGTTAGTTACGCGGGTGATTTTTCGAGTACGGCTTGCAGTGCTTTGATGGCCTTCAGCCCGACCGGACGCACTCATCGCGATGAAATCCAGTCCATGGAGCTTGAAATCCCGCGAATATGACCGCCCGAACGTTGAATATTGTCTCGACGGGGAGCCGACTTACCATCCGAGCGGTCGGAGCAGCCACACATCCTGGAATTGAGGGATCAACTGACGGCCGATGCGCGGACCGGCTCCACCGCCAGGACCCGACACTCGGGAACGCAAAGGAGACCATCATGGAATATCGCCGCATCATGGGTGCCGCCGGCCTTGCCGTGCTCGCCTCGCTTGCCTTCAGCGCTGCCGCATGGTCCGCACCCGTCGAGATCACCGCGCACACTAAAGCCCCGTTCGGCACCTATCTCACCGATTCCGCCGGTCGCACTGTCTATATGTTTACAGCCGATAAGAACGGCACAAGCGACTGCAAGGGGTCCTGCACCAAGCCGTGGCAGCCTGTCCTGACGAGCGGCACGCCCAAGGCAGGCAGCGGCGTGGAGTCTGGCGCGCTCAGTACTATGAAACGCGGCAATGCGGAACAGGTCACCTATGACGGCAAGCCCCTCTATTATTTCATTCGCGATAAAGCGGCGAATTCGACCGCCGGTGAGGGGATCAACCATTTCGGCGGCTCCTGGTACGTGGTGTCGCCCTCCGGCAAGGGTATCCTGCCGGACGGCAAAGAGCTGGCTGCCGGATCGTCGTAACCGCGAAAACGGTCAGCCGCTCAGCCTGCGCTCCGCGCGAAGCCACGCGACGGCGTCCTCGACCGCCCGGCGGGCCGGGCGCGGAGCGTAACCCAGTTCGCGCATCGCCTTGGCGGAGGAGAAGAACATCTTCTTTCGTGCCATGCGCAGCGTGTCGCGGGTGACGCGCGGCTCGAACCGGCTGACCCTTCCCACCGCCTCCATGGCGAGCGCGACCGGCCAAAGCGCGGGCAGCGGCAGGCGGATCGCCGGCGGCCGGCCGCCGACGACCTCGGCGATCAGTGTCAGGAGCGCCCGCAGGGTCAGGTTCTCGCCACCCAGGATGTAGCGCTCACCCACCCGGCCGCGCTCCAGGGCAAGCATGTGACCCTCTGCGACGTCGTCCACGTGAACGATGTTCAGGCCCGTATCGACATAGGCGGGTGTGCGGCCGGCGGCGGCGTCCAGGATCATCCGGCCGGTCGGCGTGGGCTTGATGTCGCGCGGGCCGACCGGCGCGGCCGGATTGACAATGACAACCGGGGCGCCCTGCCGGGCCAGCTCGAGCGCTGCCTGCTCGGCTTCGTATTTCGAGTGCTTGTAGACGCTGACGAGCGCCGCCGGGTCGACCGGGGTGGTTTCGTCCGCCGGCGTGCCATCCGCGGTCAGCCCGAGCGCGGCGACCGAGCTGCAATAGACGATGCGTTCGGCACCGGCCGTCTGGGCCGCGCGCAGCATCGCGACCGTGCCGTCGATGTTGGCGCGGCGCATCCCGTCGGGGTCGGGCACCCAGATCCGGTAGTCCGCAGCGACGTGCATGACGTAGCGGCAGCCGTCGGTGGCGCGCGCGAGCGAGGCTGCGTCGGTCAGGTCGCCGAGCACCGGCTCGACGTTCAGGCCGGCGAGGTTGCGCCGGTCACTGGTGGGGCGGACCAGGACGCGAATCCGGTGGCCCCTGGCGATCAGGGCGCGGGCAACGGCCGATCCCACGAAGCCGGTGGCGCCGGTCAGCAATGTCGGTCTGTCCGTCTCCACCCCGGCGCTTCCTGATGGCCGGTGCTCTATAGCGTGGCTCCGCCGGGCTGGTGTAGAGCGCCTGGCGGCCAGCACGGACACGCTGTGGTTTGAAGAAGCTCTCGATCGCGCTGGCCATCCTTGGCCTGGTGCTCGGCACGATACTGGTGGGGGCCTTCGGCTTCCGCCGGGTGGTAGAGACTGTCCTGTCGGTGGGCTGGGGCGGACTGGCGCTGGTCTGCGGCTGGCAGATGCTGGTCTTCCTGCCGCTTGGACTGGCCTGGGATTCGCTCGCCCGCGCCCGCGGCGTGCATCGGCCGGGGCTGTTCGTCTGGGGCCGGATGGTGCGGGACGCGTCGATCAATCTGCTGCCGTTCTCGCAGCTTGGCGGGTTCCTGTTCGGCGCGCGGGCGGTGATGCTGCACGGGCTCGACTGGCCGGTGGCGACGGCGACCACCGTGGTCGATCTGACCGCCGAGTTCCTGGCCGAGGTGGTGTTTGCCGGGATGGGGCTGGTGATCGTGCTGGTGCGGGACCCGGCAACCGATCTCCGCGTGCCGCTGGAGTTGGGGCTTGGCGCGGCGGTGCTGGCGGCGACGCTGTTCATCTGGACGCAGCGCGGCGCCTCGACGCTGTTTTCGCGGATCAGCGGGCGGATCGCATCACGACGGTTTTCCGGCGCGCAGGCGCAGGTCGAGACGCTGGGCACCGAGCTCGATGCGATCTATCGCGCGCGCTTCCGCCTGGCCACCGGGTTCCTGCTGCACCTTTCCGGGTGGGTGGCGACCGGGGTGGGCGGGTGGATTGCTTATCGCGTGCTGGGGGCGCGGATCGACGTCGCCACGGGGATCGCGATCGAGGCGCTGGTGGCGGCGCTGTCGGCGGTGACGTTCCTGGTGCCGATGAGCGCGGGGATCCAGGAGGCGAGCTATGCCGGGGTGGGCGCGATCTTCGGGCTGCCGGCGGAGGTATCGCTGGCGGCGTCGCTGCTGCGGCGGGCGCGCGACATTGTGGTTGGGGTGCCGATTGTGTTGGCCTGGCAGGTGCTGGAGGTGCGCCGGCTGCGGGCGGTGGCGGGGTGATTGGGAGCAGCGGGAGAAATACGTAATGGCCCTACGCATCGCTCCGGCGGTAGTGCCCGCAAACGAATTGGTCGGGCAAACCGTCCTGGGTGGACTCGGAGGATTGTGCTAGCCGCTGGCAGAGTGTGGCCAGCTTGGCGACAGCGTTTCTTGTTTTGTTCTCAGCCAGATGACAAATTGGGACCTTGTGGGTGTGGGCAACATTTGACGGGCCACAGGAACATTTGACGGGCCACAGGAATGAGCATTGAGAGATATTTCGATACCGGGTTGATCGCCGCGCTTGCGCTGCGGGAGAAGCAGATCCAGCAGAACTACCGGCCCATAATCGCCGTCCACAAGTGGTTCGCCCGTCGGCCGGGGGCGCTGTTCCGGGGCCTAATTCTGGCTGAGTTTGGAGGCCGCCCCCTGGCCGAGAGCTATTTCACTGCAAATGATTTTCCGGGACGGACGGTAGCCGATCCATTCATGGGCGGCGGAACGCCGTTGCTAGAGGCAAACAGGGTTGGCTGCGATGTGCTTGGCTTCGATATAAATCCGATGGCGACCTGGATCGTGCGAGAGGAGATCGAGCATCTGGACTCAGGTGCATATCGATTGGCGGCGGACGACCTAATCTCTGAGCTTGAGAGCCGAATCGGCGATCTATATCGTACCGATTGCCCAACCTATGGCGATCACGATGTACCGGTCAAGTACTTCTTGTGGATCAAGACGATCGACTGCGCGGAATGCGGGGCGAATATCGATCTTTTTCCGGGTTATCTGATTGCCGACGATACGCGACATAAGCTGAATGTACTGGTTTGCGCTCACTGTGGAGAGCTCAACGAGGTTGCAAGCTTGATGGAACCCGGCCTTTGCCGCGCCTGCGGGGAGCGCCTCGTGCTCGAAGGACCGGCAAAGCGCGGACGATGCTCCTGCCGCCAATGCGGCCATATCAATAAATTTCCTGACCTGGCGAGCGGCTCTCCTCGCCATCGACTCTTCGCGATTGAGTATTTCAATCGCCGCAGGAAAGCATCTCATTCAGGGCGCTTCTTTAAAAAGCCGGACTCGCGCGACCTCGAACGGGTCGCCGCTGCCGGTAGGGCGTGGCACTCGACCACGCCTGTATACACCCCGACCCAGGCGATACTGCCAGGCGACGAGACGGATCGGCTTCACCGTTGGGGGTACCGCAACTATCGCGATCTGTTTAGTGATCGGCAGTTGCTCGGACTCGAGCTGAGTTGCTGGCTAATTTCGACGCAAGAGAACGAGCGCGTTCGACACGCACTCGCTACGAATCTGTCCGATCTGCTGCGCTATCAAAACATGCTGTGTCGCTACGACACCATGGCGCTCAAGTCCCTGGACATATTCTCTGTCCACGGATTCCCCGTCGGTCTTGTGCAATGCGAGTCGAACCTAATCGGGATAGTGAATGGAAACGGCACTGCCGTGGGCTCGGGGGGATGGATCAACGTGATTGAGAAATATGCAAAGGCAAAGCGCTATTGCGATGAACCCTTCGAAGTTCGTCATCAGCAGCGGCGTAAAATAGTCGTGCCTATCCGTGGCGAGTGGATAGGCGAGTGCCGCCCTCATTCGCGATCGCGCTCCGTGCAGATACGTTGCGCAAGCTCGACCGGACTTCAGCTTGCCCAGGGCAGTCTGGATGCCGTATTCACCGATCCACCTTACTTTGGGAATGTGCAGTACGGCGAGCTCATGGACTTCTGTTACGTGTGGCTCCGGCGCCTCGTGGGCACGGACGCCGAGGGTTTTGACCGGATCTCCACGCGCTCGACAGATGAACTTACTGGCAATACGACCGGAGCTCGTGACATCGTCCATTTCACTGAGGGCTTATCTGCAACATTTACTGCAGCCGCAAACGCGCTCAAGCCGGACGGACCACTCGTCTTTACATTTCACCACAACAGCATCGAAGCGTATCTGGCTGTCGGCGTGGCGATCCTTGACTCTGGCCTGGCGTGCACGGCGACCTTCCCATGCCCGGCCGAGATGGGCGGCTCTATCCATATTCATGGGACTGGATCGTCGATAGTGGACACTGTGTTCGTCTGCCGGACAGCACTGTTGGATATCGCCGCGGAGAATGTGGCGGTCTCCGCTCTGGTAACCGAGATAGAGGCCGAGCTCGACACCCTGCGCCGTGCTGGGATGCGACCCACACCTGGTGACATAAGGTGCATCCTATACGGTCATCTAATGCGCTTGGCGGTGATGCAGTCGCGATCGGCCTGGAACTGTGAAGCGGGGACATCCGATCGTCTAAAGCGCTTTGGCGAGGCAGTTACCCGCATCGGCGATCCGGCAGGGATTCTGAGCCAACTGACCGACAATGCTGTCCGCCACAGCGATCCCGTTGACAGGCCCGCCGAACGTGAGGAGCCAATGAGTGCCCTTCCCCTTTGAAGTAGCTTTCGAGCAGGTGCAAGCTAATCTCGATCTGTATGTGGAAGAAGTATTTGGCGCTCTACAGTCGGAGTTTCTTCAAGTACCGAAGGGCCGAGGCTTCGTCGAATATCCGGTGTTCGAGCAGGGCTACGAGGCATTGAAACGAGGCAGCGACGGCTTTCAGGATGTGTCGGCGGAGCGGCTGTTACCTGTCGTGCTTGAGAAACCGATGGCGTTCATAGTGCTTCGTACTATGCTGGGGTTCAGCCCGCCTGAATGGGCGTACATTACCACCCGGAGAACTGGCGTAGTGGTGCCTCAGGGGGCGGCTCGAACACTCGATCGTATGATCCGGCTGAGCCCTGCCACTCCGCTTCCGGCCGCTGGCGGTGTTACCGAGAGGCGCATAGGTGCGATGGTTCGCACGGCCAGCGAACTGCTTACTGGCGGATCACCGAATGTCACCGACAAGCTGCACCGCCTGGACAAAGCGGATACGAGGTATGGTCTTGCGAGTTTGCAGCCTCTCGCCCAACTTGGCGTGCCATATGCCATGCTGCTTTATGAGCGCTTTCTCGGCCGCCCGTTTGCCGGTCACCGCGACAGCGTCTCGGAGCTCGTTGGTGACGTGCTAGAATCGGCTATCGAAAGCAAGCTCGACGATGCGAAGATCAGTTTTCGGAAGACCCGTCGAGCCGAGCGGGTCGCGAACTTCGATCAAGCGCCCGATTTCATCGTGCCCGACGAGTTCAATCCACGCATCGTACTGGAGGCGAAGATCACGGAAGACGACGGAACGGCACGCGATAAGATTACGCGTGTGCAGCATCTTTATGCCCTCAGCATGAGCGGGCAGACGCAGGAAAAGCCACGGTTCGAAGTCGTTGCCTGTATCTCCGGGCGCGGCTTTGGCGTACGCCGCGAGGACATGCGAAAGCTTCTGGTTGCAACCCGTGGTAAAGTCTTCACATTGCGGAATATCGATCGGCTGATCGAGTGCACTGGCCTCAGAAAGTTCCAGAGCGCACGGAGCCCCGGATCTCAGCCGCAGCAATGACTGTGATGGTCAGCACCTCCTTGCGACAAAAAGGGGATTGCCAGCCGCCTCGTCCTCTCATATCCTCGCTTTCATGCGCTCGTTTGCGTTCACAGCACGCTGGTGGTGGCCCGTCTAGGTACGGGCGGCCAGTCGTGACCTTTTCACCAGGCCGTCCCGGGATCGGGGCGGCTTTCGTTTTCTAGGGCGAGCGCACATACCCGACCCCGAGCCGACCGAAGCCGGAGTTGGTCTCATGCTTGACGACAGCTATCGCACACGCAGCGGGATCGTAGTTGATCGCCATGTCTGCGAGATCCCCTATCCCGGCGACACGGCTGCTCTCGCTGCTCGACTCGATCGACAACGCGGCGTGCTGCTGTCGTCAAGTTTCGAGTTTCCGGGTCGCTATACACGCTGGGACAGCGGTTTTGTCGACCCGCCACTGATGCTCGTCGGCCGCGGCCGGGCCTTCTCGATCGAGGCGTTGAACGCGCGCGGCGAGGTCCTGATCGAGGCGATCGCCGGGCATCTGCGGATACTGGATGCGGTGGTGGCGCTTGAGGTGCAAGCGGCCCGCATCGACGGCACGGTGCACGAGCCGACGGACCGATTTCCTGAAGAGATGCGCAGCCGGCAACCGAGTGTCTTCTCTGTGCTGCGGGCTCTCGTGGAGCTGTTCGGGGCGGGCGAGGACCATCATCTCGGTCTCTACGGCGCGTTCGGGTATGATCTGGTGTTCCAGTTCGAGCCGATGACGCTCCGGCTGCCGCGTGCGCCGGATCAGCGCGATCTCGTGTTGTTCCTTCCGGACGAGATGCTGATCGTGGACCACATGCGGCAGGTGGCGACACAGTGCCGCTACGATTTTACCTCTGGCGCCCGCTCGACCGCCGGGCTGCCGCGGGCAACCGCGCCCGCGCCGTACTTGGTGGGGCGCGTCGGCGTGTTGCCGCCGGAGAGCGACCACATGCCCGGCGAATATGCCGCCATGGTCGAGCGGGCCCGGGCCGCGTTCGCGCGCGGCGACCTGTTCGAGGTGGTGCTCGGGCAGCTCCTTGCGGGGCCGTGCGCAGACGTGCCGAGCGAGATCTTCCACCGGCTGCGTCGGAGCAATCCCGCTCCGTATGGCGCGTTGATGAATCTGGGCGAGGGCGAATTCCTGGTGGCGGCGTCGCCAGAGATGTTCGTTCGGGTGGAGGGGCGGCGGATCGAGACGTGCCCGATCTCGGGGACTATTCGGCGCGGGGCGGATGCGCTGGAAGACGCGGAACGGATTCGCGAGTTGCTCAACTCGGCCAAGGACGAGGCGGAGCTGACGATGTGCACCGATGTCGATCGCAACGACAAGTCCCGTGTCTGCGAGGCGGGCAGCGTGCGGGTGATCGGCCGGCGGCAGATCGAGCTCTATTCGCGCCTGATCCATACGGTCGATCACGTCGAGGGTATCCTGCGCCCGGGATTCGACGCGCTCGACGGGTTCCTCAGCCATGCGTGGGCGGTCACGGTGACGGGTGCGCCGAAGCGCTGGGCGATCCGTTTCATCGAGGCGGAAGAGAAGAGTGCGCGGCGCTGGTATGGGGGCGCCATCGGCGGCGTGACCTTCGATGGCAACATGAATACCGGCCTGACGCTGCGCACGATCCGGATGAAGGACGGGATCGCCGAGGTGCGGGCGGGCGCGACGCTGCTGCACGACAGCAACCCGATAGAGGAAGAGGCGGAGACGCGGCTCAAGGCGTCGGCGATGTTGGCCGCGATCGCGGACGCAGCTCCGGCAATCAGCGGGAAAGCGACGGTTCGGGTGAAGGACATGCCGAGACGACGGGTGCTGCTGGTCGATCATGAGGACAGTTTCGTCCATACGCTTGCCGGCTATTTGCGCGCTGCGGGGGCCGAGGTGACGACGCTACGGCCCGAGCTCGCCCGTGGCGAACTGGCCGCGGGACTGCCGGTGGATCTGGTCGTGCTGTCGGCAGGGCCCGGTCGGCCCGACGATTTCGCGATGAATGAAACGCTGGCGTTGGCGGCGCGGAGCGGACTACCGGTGTTTGGCGTGTGCCTGGGGCTGCAGGCGATGGTCGAGTATTTCGGCGGTGCGCTCGACCTGCTGGCCGAGCCGATGCACGGGAAGGCTTCGGAGGTTCGCGTGCTCGGCGGGCGGCTGTTCACCGGACTGCCGCAGAGGTTTGCGGTCGGGCGCTACCACTCCATCCACGCGCGCCGCGCCGTCATGCCGCGCGAGCTTGTGGTGACGGCGGAGACCGAGGACGGCGTCGTCATGGCGGTCGAGCATGCCACGCTGCCTATGGCGGCGGTGCAGTTTCACCCGGAATCCGTGATGACGTCGGTAGAGATTGGGCGTGCGATGGTCGAGCGCGCGTTGACGATCCTGGCACCGGAGGGAGCGGCAGTGTCATGATGTGACTGCGCAGCACGTACGAACGCCGCTATCAGCGGATGCGGTCGCACAGGAGTGGAGAGAAGCTGCGGCACGAACAGTGCGGCGACGAAGAACGGGTGCTTCGGCAGCCACAGAATTCTCGCTTCGCCGGCGATATCCTTGCCAACGATTTGCAACCCGGCAGTGTGGAGCCTGTCCTGGTATTCTGGATTCAGCCCGAAATTGCAGTAATACTCCTCGATTGCGCGCGAGGTGCCATAGATCGCGGCGATCCGCGAGTCCGGCCCGATCGCCACTTCCATCGCCAGCCCTTTCAATGAACACGACAGCGGTGTGATGATAAGTTTCGATGCATAGGGATCAGACTCGGCATGTCCTGCATCGGTCAGGCCCAACACGTTGTGGGCGAACTCGATGGCGACATGCTGGCAACCGGCGCAGGTGCCCAACAGCGGAAGACCGCTCTCGCGACTATAGCGTATGGCGTTGAGTGCCCCGGCCATGCTTCGATACGGACTGCCGGGGGCAATCCACACGGCATCATAAGCCGACAGCTTCACCGGGCACTGCTGTGTCAGTCCGACGGTGGAAACCCAATCGAAGTTCACATCAAGGCCAAGGGCGGCACGTGTATGCTCAAGCGCCTCATCTGTCTTGGCGTGCGGCAGGAAGCCGGGCGTATAGTCGCCGACAATGGCCAACCTGATCGGGCGTGGCATATGACGGTTCCCTTTGCAGCAAGCATCGCTTGCACCAATTGAGCGGGCCTGCTCGAATAAGCAATGCCGATCGATGAGATACCATCAATAAGCGTCTCTAATATCACCCTTGGCCAGTTACGCGTGCTCGTCGCCGTAGTGGACGCGGGCGGCTTCACCGCCGCCGCGAAACGTCTTGGCATGACGCAATCGGCAGCCAGCCAGACCATCCGCGCACTGGAGGGCGCAGTTGGTGTCGCGCTTGTCTCACGCGGGCGGCAGGGCGTCGCGCCGACCGAGATCGGGCTGCGCGTGCTGTCCGACGCCAGAGCTGCGCTGCGCGCCGTCGAGCGCGTGCACGAGCACTGTGCCAGTTGGGCAGGGCTCGACAAGGGCACGCTTCGCATCGGCAGCGTCGCCAGCGCCGCGACACGGCTGCTGCCGGAGCGCCTGCGCGCATTCCGGCGCCGCTACCCACGAATCGAAATCGCGCTGCTGGAAGGAACCGATCGCGAGGTCTGCGAATGGGTCACCCGCGGCGCCGTCGATATCGGCCTCACGTCCTGCCACGCCACCGACCTGCACGCCGAGGTCGTCGCCGAAGACGATTTCGTCGCCGTGGTCGGACGGCGGCATCGCCTGGCATCGATGCCGCAGCTTCGGGTCCTGGACCTCGCGGACCAACCGTTCATCATGTCCGGCGCCGGGTGCGCGCCCAGTATCCGAACCTGGTTCAAGGCTGCCGGAGCGACCGCGCGCGTGGCGTTCACCGTGCGTGACATGACGGCTCTGTTCGAAATGGTGCGTCAAGGGCTCGGCGTGACGATCGTTCCGTCGCTGTCGCTGCCCGGCGAGCGGCACGATCTGCGGATCGTCGATCTGAAGCCCGCCCATCGACGAAGCCTGCTTGCGGTGACCAGGTCGCATCAACCGCTGGTCCCCGCCGCGGCGACGTTCCTCGGCTTCCTGCGCCAACTCCGGCAGCGGGGCGCCGGGTCAAGTCAGTCATGAATTATCTCTGGGCTGAACTTTGCCTGCTTTTGAGCGCAAGTCATCGATATAGCCGGGTTTCCGGGATGGCTACCTGTCCACGCGGCGATCGCCCGAGCAAGCAACTCGAAGGCGCGGGCGATGATCAAGGCCACGGCCGGCGTGACCAGAACCGGCCCTGGTTATTGCGTGCCATCCAACTTCATCTGTGTGTATCTGTGTGCATCTGTGGTTCCAAACTTCTGTTTCCCGCTGATCGACATGGTAGCAAGGGAATGGAACCACAGATGCACGCAGATGGACGCAGATGCTGGGGTCTGGCACATAGCCCGCACGACCGCTCGATCCGCTCGGCCGGTCGGGCAGCGAGGTTCGCCAGCGTGCGTTTGCGGGTCTTGCAGTCCTTGCGGGGCTCCCACGCAGCGGGACGTGGGGGAGAATCCCGGTCGGCCGCAGATTTCAACCAATTGCAGGCTCTTCAATCGCTTGCGTGAAAAGGCCGCAAACCATAGGCTTGACCTCGAAGCCGCTGTTGCAGAGCCTGTCGCACCGGCCATTGCCAGGCTTCGCGAGCCACAGTGAGGCTTCATTGTCTGAACCACGAGGACCAGTCAAGGATACGGCCGAGGTAAAGGAAATGGTTCGCACCTGCTGCACCGGGATCGCAACGGCCACGGACGAGGCAGGTGGAGTGTCCCCCTGGAATGAGACACGGAAATTAGACACACTGTTCGAGAAGGAGAACGAGTGTGTCAGGG
>Ga0335075_10001679_pt1 | contig 36136 bp, 35 predicted proteins | sample Lox_Sample_24_FD_206723 | JGI IMG/M metagenome (GOLD analysis project Ga0335075, IMG submission 206723) | Soil microbial communities from Loxahatchee National Wildlife Refuge, Florida, United States - Lox_Sample_2.4 | ecosystem: Environmental > Terrestrial > Soil > Wetlands | place: USA... | reverse complement strand
CCCGCCCGGGACCAGCACCCGCGCGATCTCAGTAAGAGCCGTGGGCAGGTCGGTGTAGTTCAGCGATCCCGCCGCCGTGACCAGGTCGAATGACCCGGCCGCGAACGGCAGCCGCTCCGCCTCGCCGATGACGAAGCCCGCGTCAGGCGCGACGGTCCGCCGGTGCGTGAGCATCGTCGGTATCGGTTCGAGTCCGACCACCCGCCGGGCCAGCGGGGCCAGCGCGGCGGTGGACAGGCCCGCGCCGCACCCGACGTCCAGGGCCCGGTCGGCCCGCCGGTCCATGCGGGCCGACCGGAGGATCTGCTGGTGTATCGGAGGCCGGTCAACGGCGTAGGCGGCCGCCAGCCGCTCGCTGTCGTAGACGCTCACCATGGCTCCTCAGAAATCCGCCGCGACCCGCCCGCCCAACCATGTCACAGGCTGCCTGGCGGCCTCGTCTCGGGGGTGTAGCCACCGGCGAACGGGCGAGAAAGTCCCACCGCGCGGCGGCAGGGAAATATCGAGCGGCAGGAGCGTGACCTGATGAACCTCGCATTGTGGATCGGTGCCGGACTGCTGGCGGCGGTGGCCCTGACCGGCGGCGCCAGCAAGGCGTTCGTGCCCAAGGACAGGCTGGCCGCCGTGCGCGGCGGCGGATGGACCGCGGACCACGGCGCCGGCTTCGTCAAGGCTCTCGGCGTGCTTGAACTCCTGGCCGTGGCGGGCTTGATCCTGCCCGCGGCGGTCAAGATCGCACCCGTGCTTGTGCCGGTGACGGCCGTCTGCTGGGTCCTGCTGATGGTCGGCGCCATGGTCACCCACGGCCGCCGCGGCGAAGCCCCGCTGGTGCTGCTGAACCTGACCTACCTGGCGCTTGCGGTATTCATTGCGTGGGGCCGCTTCGGCCCCTGGTCCTTCCCGGGCTGATCGGCGCCGGGCGATGTGGCTCCGCGAGGACACAGCGGTGAGGGGAGTCGACGTGACCAAGGTCAAGGAGTTCGAGGAGCTGCGGTCGCTGCTCTTTTCGATCGCTTACCGGATTCTTGGCAGCGTGAGCGAGGCCGAGGACGCCGTGCAGGAGGCCTGGCTGCGCTTCGACGGCTCGGCGACCCGGCCCGCGTCGACCAAGGCCTTCTTGTCGGCCACGGTGACGCGGATCGCGATCGACGTGCTGCGCTCGGCGCGCGTGCGGCGGGAGGCGTACGTGGGCCCGTGGTTCCCCGAGCCGCTGCTGAGCGACCCGTACGAGGATCCGGCGCGGGCGGCGGAACTGGCCGACTCCGTGTCGATGGCGGCGCTGCTGCTGCTTGAGCGGCTCAGCCCGCTTGAGCGGGCGGTGTTCGTGCTGCGGGAAGTATTTGGCTTCGGTTTCGACGAGGTGGCCACCACCGTGGGCCGTTCAGAGTCCGCGTGCCGGCAGTTGCTGGTGCGGGCGCGGCGGCACATGGAGGCCGGCCGGCCTCGCTTCGAGGCGGAGCGCAAGGAGCGCGACGAGCTGGCGTCGCGATTCTTCAACGCGCTCAGCGCGGGCGATGTCGCGGGCCTGCAAGACCTGCTCGCCGCGGACGCGTCGGTCATGGGCGACGCCGGCGGCAAGGCACCGCAACTCGCCAGGACCGTCGTCGGCGCGGAGAACGTGGCCCGGTTGTTCGCCGCCCTCTTCCCCTCGCTGGTCCGCATCGGCGTGACGTTCGAGCCGCACCAGGTCAACGCTCAGCCGGGCGCGATCTTCCGCGATCGAGACGGCAAGGTGCTCCACACCCTGACGCTCGACGTGCTTGACGGGCAGATCCAGGCGATCCGCGTGGTGATCAACCCCGACAAGCTCAGGCACCTGGGCCCGGTGGCGGACGCCTGGGCAATCGCCAGGGAAGTGCGGCAGGACCGCCGGTCCGCGGGATAACCTCAGGACCCGCCGCCCGGACCGGTGAGCCGTTCGCGGATCCGCTGCCGGGCCACATGCGAGGGCGGGCGGCCGCTGCGGGCGGACTCGTCGAGGATGGTGCCGAGCCGGTCGCCAATGGCGGCGAGCAGCTTGCGGACCTCCGGCTCCGGTACGCGATCGATCTCGCGGGCGACCGCTCCGACGATTCCTCCCGCGCTTACCGCCGGGTCCGGTGCCCAGATGATGCCGTGTGCGTGCAGCGAGTCCGCCACGGAGTCGTCGGACAGCTGGTTGTTCGCGGGCCCGGCGATCGCGCGGCAGCGGAGTGCGGGCACGACCTGCGGCGTGAGGATGCCGCCGAGCGCCGCGGGGACGAGGATGTCCGCCTCGCTGGTGAGCAGCCGCTCAGCAGCAACGACCCGGGCATGCCAGCGGCCCGCCGGCCGCAGGCGGGCTGGTTCGGTGTCCGCGACCAGAAGGCTGGCGCCCTGCCTTGCCAGGTCGTCGGCGATGAGGCGGCCCACATGGCCGAGCCCTTGTATCGCGAAGGTGAGCTCGCGGGCCGGGCGGCCGCCAAAGACGCGTTCGCGCACAGCGGTGATGCAGGCGAGGACCCCGGCGGCGGTCGGGGCCGACGAGTCGCCGCTGCCGCCCGCGCTGGTCGGGCGGCACAGGACATGCCGGGTGTGCTGGCCGATGACCGCCATGTCGTCGGGCGCGGTACCGACATCAGGGCCAGTGATGTACCTGCCGTCGAATGACGAGACGATCTCGCCGATATCGGCGAGCAGGTCGCCGCGCCGGACGCCGGCGTAACGTGCCGCCGTGTCCGATGAGAGCGCGATGACGCTCTTACCGCCGCCGTAGGGCAAGTCGGCGAGTGCGGCCTTCGCGGTCATGGCGGCCGACAGGCGCAGCGCGTCTTCCAGCCCGTCCAGCCAGGAGGCGTACGGTTTGACCCGGCAGCCGCCGAGCGCGGGTCCCCGGTGCGTGGAGTCGAGGCTGATGATCACCGGCTGGGCGGTCCTGGCGCCTCGCTCAATCCGCAGTGACTGTGGTGCGTCTGTGTCCAGCGGCACGTCTTCCCCCGGTGCGTATAGTCGGGCAAGTACCGGCGATGCTAGACAGGTCATCGTCATCGTGGTTCTACTCGCGAAGATCATTCAGAGGGGCTACCGATGGAGCGGGCGTGGACGAAGTAGATTCGGCAATCGTCCGGGAATTGCAGGCAAATGCCCGGCTGAGCAACCGGGAGCTGGCCGCACGGATCGGGATAGCACCATCCAGCTGCCACGTACGCACCAGGGCACTGCGCGACCGCGGGGTCCTCGCCGGATTCCACGCCGAGGTCGACCTGGCCAAGGTCGGCCTCGCCGTCCAAGCCCTTGTCGCCTTCCAGGTACGCCCGCTCAGCCGGCAAGTCATCCAGAATTTCCAGGCCTTCGCTCTCTCCCTGCCACCGGTCCGCGCGGTCTACGTGCTGACCGGCAACGACGACTTCCTCATCCACATCGCCGTGCCCGAGCTGCCGGCGCTGCACGCCCTCCTGATGGACCACTTCAGCAAGCGCAAGGAAGTCATCGGGTTCCGCACTTCCGTCATCTACGACTACGCCAGCCAGCCACTGCTGTCGTTCCCGGCAACGGAATGAGCTGGTCGGCGCCGATACCGCCGCCCGCGGAACTACGACGCCGGTAGTAGCGGAAAAATGCTACGCCGGGCCGATGCGCCCGCGGGTCCCGCGCGTAGGCTCAGAGAATGCGCACAGATGGGCGATGGCGACGGTTTTACGCGGCCGGCTGGGTTATCTCCGTCGGCGGCATGGCCGTGGCGTTCGGCATGTGGCAGTTGCACCTGCGCGAGGTCGAGCAGCGCGCCGAGGAAGCCGTGCGGACCAGGGACGAGGTCGCCCGGCGACGGGCCGTGGAAGAGCGGCTGCGGATCGCCCGCGAACTGCACGACTCACTCACCCACAGCATCTCCGTCATCCAGGTCCAGGCGGGCGTGGCGGTCCACCTGGCGCGCAAGCGCGGCGAGGAGGTGCCGCCGGCCCTGATGGCGATTCACGAGGCAGGCACGGACGCCGCCAGGGAACTGCGCGCCACGCTCGGCGTGCTCCGCAGCCAGGACGACGTTCCTGGCGCGGACAGCGATGGCAGCGGCCTCGGCCAGTTGGACGGCATGGTCACCCGTGCGCGCACCGCCGGCCTGCCGGTGACCGTGACGATCACCGGCACGCAGCGGACGCTGCCGCCCGCGGTGGACCGGGCGGCCTACCGGATCGTCCAGGAGGCGCTCACCAACACCAGCCGCCACGCGGGCAAGGCATGCGCCTCCGTTCTCCTGCACTACGCCCCGGACACGCTGACAGTGCAGGTCGAGGACGACGGGGAAGGCGTCGGTGAATCGACGGCGGGACCCGGCCTCGGACTGATCGGCATGCGGGAGCGCGTCTCCGCGCTCGGCGGGCGGCTGCACGCCGGGCCCCAGGAGGGCGGCGGCTTCCAGGTGCGGGCCGAGCTTCCCGTTCAGGCGTAGGAATCGGGCGCCTCGTGATCAGGATCCTGCTGGCCGACGACCAGGCGCTGATCCGCAGCGGCATCCGGTCGCTGCTCGAGGCCGAAGACGACATCGAGGTGGTCGCCGAGGCAACCGACGGGCGGCAGGCGGTGGCGCTCACCGCGGAGCACCGTCCGGACATCGCGCTGATGGACATCCAGATGCCCGTGGCCGACGGCATCGAGGCCACCAGGCAGATCGTCGCGGACGAGCGGCTGGAGAGCGTGCGGGTCGTCATCCTGACGAACTTCGGGCTCGACGAGTACATCTTCCGCGCGCTGCGGGCGGGCGCGAGCGGCTTCCTGCTGAAGGACACCGAGCCTGCCGAGTTGCTTCAGGCGCTGCGCGTGGTCATGCGCGGCGACGCCCTGCTGTCTCCCTCGGTCACCCGTCGCCTGATCGGAGAGTTCGTCGCCCGGCCGCCCGACGCCGTCGCCGCCACGGGCATGGAGACCCTCACCAACAGGGAACGGGAGGCCGTGGCCCTGGTCGCGCACGGCCTGTCCAACGACGAGATCGCCGCCACCCTGGTGCTCAGCCCCACGACCGCCAAGACCCACGTCAGCCGCGCGATGATCAAGCTCGGCGCCCGCGACCGCGCGCAACTCGTCGTCTTCGCCTATCAGGCCGGCCTGGTGAGCCCGCGCGACCCCGCGCCGCGCGCGCCGTCTTAGCTTGGGACCTGCCCGCTTGGCTTGGGACCTGCCCGCTTAGCCTGGGACCTGCCCGGCCACCACCGCCGAGGTGAGCAGTTCCGTCGCCGCGCGAGTGCGCGGGTAGTCCGGCAGGCCCGTCACCGGGGGCAAGCCCCGCACCGGGGCCGAACCGTCCCCCAGCATGGCGGCGAGCCGGTCGAGCCTGGCCAACAGGGCGCCTACCTCCGCGCGGGCCGGACGTGGCCGGTCGAAAGGCACCCCGAGGGCCAGCATCGCCAGCTCGTCGACCGCCAGGCTGATCTGCTCCTGCTTCGCCTCACGGGGACCGAGTACGGCGTCGGCGGCCGCGTCCTCGGTGACGGTCCGCATCCCGTGTCGAGCACCCGGGCGCCGACGGCCGCCGCGATCCGCGCGTCCGGCACCGCGAGGTCGTCGATCGACAGCGCGACAACGGTGACGAACACGACGGCCAGCCCGTAAGACGCCCGGATGAGGATTTCCCCCACGAACTGGGCGGCCATGGCGACGACGGCGATGGCCGCCAGCGCGGGGTGCCAGACGTCGACCGCCGCGTGCGGAACGCCTCACCGAGGCCAAGCCCGCCGAGCGCGCTCATGCCTACCGTGGCTACCCCGGTCTGACCAGCGGTAGTCCTTCCCCGCGGTCACGCCGGCGCGACTACCCGACCGGTGTCATGCCGTCGACCGCGCCGAGCAGCCTGGACTGCTCGCGGATCGCGCCCGAGAACGCCGCGACGGCCGGGTGGCCGCTGGTTCCCTTCCTGCAAGCGATGCCCGTGCGACGACGGGCCGCCACCGGCGTGAGGCTGACGCCCGGCGGGGTCTTGATCACCCCGAGCCGCGGGATCAGAGATACCCCCTGACCGGCGGCCACGAGGGCGAGGACGGTGGCGAAGTCGTCGGCGTAATGGCGGATGCGCGGCGTGAAACCGCAGGCCTGGCAGGCGCGGATGATCATGGTGTGGCACAGGGTGTCGGGGCTGCCCGCGATCCACGCGGCCTCGCGCCAGTCACCGATGCCGCTCTCCGCGGCGCCGCTCGGCCCGGCCGCGGCCAGGTAGATGGACTCCTCAAGCAGCGGTTCGGTGTCCAGCGCGGGGTCCGGTTCGGCCGGCCCGTAGTCGTAGGCGAAGGTCAGGGCGACGTCCAGGGTTCCCGCACGCAGGGCACCGGGAACCGCGAACGGGTCAAGCTCGGTAACCATGAGCTCAAGGCCCGGGTGCTCGCTGCCGAGCGCGACCAGGGCCGGAGGCAAGATGGTCCGCGCCGCCGAGGGGAAGACGCCGATGCGCAGCGGACCGGTAAGGCGGCTGCGGGTGGCGGCGAGCGCCGCCGATGCCTCTTCCAAGACCGCGAAGACCGACTCGGCGTAGCGGGCGAGCACGGCGCCGGCCGGCGTCAGCGCCACGCGCCTGCCCGAGCGCTCGAGCAGCGGCACCCCGGCCTCCCGCTCCAGGGCGGCGAGCTGCTGCGAGACGGCGGACGGGGTGTACGCGAGCGCGTCCGCGACCGCGGTGATCGTCCCCCGCCGGGAGAGCTCGAACAGCAGGCGGAGACGGCGCACGTCGATCATTAGTCCAGCTTATAAATCAGTGAAGAAACGTGAACTGGATCTACACAACGCGGCAGGGCAGGCTCGGGTCCATGGAAGCTTCGCCGCACGGCTTGTTCGTTCCGCTCATCACCCCGTTCACCGAGGACGGGGACCTTGCTGCCGACGCGCTGGAGAAGCTGGCGCACGCGGTCCTCGACGCCGGCGCCGCGGGCCTGGTCGCACTCGGGACGACCGGCGAGCCCGCCACGCTCTCCCCGGGCGAGCGGCGCGCGGTGCTCGACGTCTGCGCCAGGGTGTGCCGCGAGCGCGGCTCCGCGCTCATCGCCGGGGCGGGCTCAAACGACACCGCGAGCTCGGTCACGGCCGTGCGCGAACTGGCCGCCTGGCCGGCGGTGACGGCCGCCCTGGCCGTGGTGCCGTATTACACCCGGCCGTCCCAGGACGGGATCATCGCGCACTTCTCCCGCCTCGCGGCCGCCAGTCCGGTCCCGCTGCTCGTGTACAACATCCCGTACCGCACCGGAACGTCCTTGACCGGCCGGACGCTGCGCGACCTGGCGGCCATCCCCGGGATCGCGGGCGTCAAGCACGCCGTGGGCGGCATCGACCACGACACCGTGCTGCTGATGGCGGACGTGCCGGCGGGGTTCGCGGTGCTGGCGGGCGACGACGTGTTCGTGTCACCGCTGCTCGCGCTCGGCGCCGCGGGCGCCATTCTCGCCTCCGCCCACGTGTCCACCGCCGAGTTCGCCGACTTCGTGGCGGCCTGGCGCGCCGGGCAGGCCGTGCGGGCGCGCGAGCTTGGAAACCGCCTCGCCCCGCTTTCCGCGGCGCTGTTCGCCGAGCCCAACCCGTGCGTCATCAAGGGGGTGCTGCACGCTCAGGGCAAGATCCCCAGCCCGGCGGTGCGACTGCCGCTGTTGCCGGCCGGGCACGACACGGTGCACGCCGTCCTGCGCCTGCTCGGCACGCCGTATGTCGGGACTTAATCACCAAGAAAAATCATAACCCGGCAATAACGGACGATTCCCCGGTCCAAAACGATAAGAACCCCACGCGAAATCACCGCGATTTCCGGTAAGGCGGGACATCCCCGTCCCGTTCCATCGGCCGGGCCAATGGACGGCTGCCGCTTCCCGCCCCGTCGTCGAGCCGTACTGCGGGCTCGCGCTCGGGTAGGGGGCGGAAGCCGCGGGCTGCGACGCGGCCTGGGCCACCGTCGCCGTGGCCGTCGGCGAGGGCGAACTCGACGCCTTGGGCGGTGGCGCCGATGTGCGCGCCGACGACTCGGCGGCGGGCACCGAGGCGGCCGTCACGGGGGAACTCGACGCGGCAGGCACCGCCGCCGCGGCATTCGCCGTGCCGCCGTGGCCCGGCAGCACCGTGATCATGACGACGGCCGTCGCCGCGGCGACGACAAGGAGCGAGATTGCCCCCGTCATCATTCCCGTGCGGAAGCTGACTTCCTCGAGCCGGGCATTAATGGCCGCACGGAAGCCTGGCCGCGCGCCGGCCGTTCCGTGATGCCCGCCATTCACAACACCGGACGATACCGATTAAAGGCGGTCAATGGCGGCATAACCCGCGATTCTCGCGGCCGGCGTGTCCCGGCCCGCCGGGCGCCGATTCCCTGCGGCTAGGGTGGTTGGGTGAAATTCTCGCTCTGGCCCGATGACAGCCGCACCCCCGACGAACTTCTCGAGCAGGCACGCGTGGCCGAGGGCACCGGGTGGCACGGCCTCTGGCTGGCCGATCACTACATGCCGAACACCGGCGACACGACGCCCGCGCGGGGCGATACGTATGAGTGCTGGGCGCTGCTGCCCGCGCTGGCGGCGGTCACCGAGCGGGTCAGGATCGGAACCCTGGTCTCGCCCACCTCGGTCCACCACCCGGCGCTGCTCGCGAAGCGCGCCGCCACGATCGACTGGCTCTCCGGCGGCCGGATGGTCCTCGGGCTCGGCGCTGGCTGGCAGGTCAACGAGCATCACGCCTACGGCATCGAACTGGAGCCGCCGGGGAAGCGGGTGAGCCGGTTCGAAGAGTCGATCAAGATCGTCCGCTCGCTGCTTGCTGCCGACTCGACCACGTTCCACGGCGCCTACTACGACTTCACGGACGCCCCTTGCGATCCGAAGCCGGTCCAGTCGCCGCTGCCGCTTCTCGTCGGCACCCGCGGTCCGCGGATGCTCCGCATCACCGCTCGCCACGCCAATGAGTGGAACACCTGGGGCACCCCGGAGACGGCCGCCGTGCACCGGGCGGCGCTGGTCGAGACGTGTCACGAGGTAGGCCGGGACCCCGCGACGGTGCGGACGTCGGTCAACGCCCTCGTCGACCTCGGCGCGAGCACGCCGCCGCCAGGACGCGCCGCCCTTTTCGGCTCGGCGCAGCAACTGGTCGACCAGTTCGGCCAGTACGCCGAGTCCGGCTTTGACGAGTTCATCCTGCCCGACTGGAACCTGGGCCGGGACCGGTCCGAGCGCGCCGACAAGCTCGCCAGGATCAAGACGGAGGTCTTCGACCAGGTGACCGCCTAGGCCGGCCGTGCGGCCGTGAGGTCGAGTTCGTAGGCCCGCAGGGTGAGGTCGGCCATGGGGGAGAAGTCCAATTCGGGCGTTCTTGAGAAGCCGGTGGCCACGTAAAGGTGCTGGGCGGCCACCATCGCGGGCTGGGTGCAGAGCCGCAGCCGCCGCAGCCCCCGCTGCCGCGCGCACTCGATGACGGCCTCAAGTAGCCTCCGCCCGACGCCCTTCCCTTGCGCCTGCGACGCAACCGCGAAGGCACGGATGTCCGCCTCGGTGGCGTCCCTGGCGAGTTCGCTGTCCCGGTCGAACGGCTCGAGCGTGATCGTCCCGAGGACGGCTTCCGCTACGTCGTCAATCGCGACGAGCACCGTGCAGTCGCCACCGAACCCGAACCCCCGCAGCGTCTGGGCGTAGCCGTCCTCGCCGGACAGCAGCCCGAGTTCTCGGTAGGCGGAGACCCGCAGTTCACCCACCGCCGCCCGCTCATCTGGCCGAGCATCCCGAATCATCACACGATGCACGCTACCAACAGGGTGAGGCTCGGCCGCATCCGCGACCGGGGTTTCTAAACGCACGCGTTTCAAAATTCGGGCATCATACGGACGGCATAGCGTTAACAGAAATATGACGAACCTGATGCTCTCCTGGCAGCAGGCGGCACTCCTGGCCCTCGGGTGCGGCGTGGCTGGCATGGTGCTCGTGTACGCCGGCCATGTCTACCGCGCGTGGCGATGGGCGCTCCACGTCGGCCCGTTCCTGCGCGAGGCGGGCGTCGTGGTCGGGTTGTACGCCTTGTGGCAGCTGGCCGGGAACCTCGCGTCGGGTGGGTACCACGAAGCGATCGCGCACGCGTGGTGGATTTGGGACACCGAGCGGACGCTGCGGCTGCCGAGGGAGACGGACGTCCAGGGACTGCTGCTCCCGCACCCGCTGCTCTCCGAGATCGCGAACCTTTACTACGCGACGATGCACTTCGGGATGCTGATCGCGATGCTGATCTGGCTATTCGCCAGGCACCGCGACGGCTACCCGGGGGTGCGCAACGCGATGGCCGCGAGCACCGCGATCTGCCTGCTGATCTCCTTCATCCCGGTCGCGCCGCCGCGCTTTCTCCCCGGCGACGGCATCGTGGACCTGGCGGCCAGGTACGGCGAGTCCGTCTACGCCGTGGTCGGCTCGAACGCGGGCGCCGACCAGTTGTCCGCCATGCCGTCGGTCCACGTCGCCTGGTCGGTGCTGGTCGCCTGGGCCGTCATCACCAGGAGCGGCAGCCGCTGGCGCTGGCTGATCCTGCTGCACCCGGCCATCACCGTCTTCGTCGTGGTCGGGACCGGCAACCACTTCTGGGCGGACGCGATCGTCGCGGCCACCATCGACGCCACGGTCATCTCGGTGCAGTCCCTGGTGCTGCGGCGCCTCCGCGCGGCACGCGGTACCGTCCAGGTGGCCGAGCCCGCGTCGCCCGAGGTGGTAAACCGTTAATGTTTTGCTGTGTCAACACTCCAGGAGTCGCTCCGCTGCTTTCTGGCGGTTGAGGGCCTCCGGACAGCGGCGCTGATCGACATAGCGACCGGCATGATCGTCCGGTCGGTCGGTAAGCCGGAACCGAATCTCGCCGCGACGGCCGCCTGCGTGGCCGATGAGGCCAGGGCGGCCCGTGACGCGCTGTGGGCCCGCCAGCGGCCGGACGACCTGGTCGAGATCACCACGGTCACGGGCAGCCGGCTGCACGTGTCAAGGATTCTGCGGCGCTCGCCCAGCGAAGGGCTGCTCCTGTTCGTCGACCTGGAGCGCGGCAAGTCGAACCTCGGCCTCGCCGCGCTGCGGGTCAGCCAGCTCGCCCCGGCGGTGCTCGCGTAGTGGCGGCGGACGGCACGCTCGCCGACGCGCTGCGGCGCCGCGCCGCCGCCAGGTTCTCCGGCGTGCTGCGGGTGGAGGGCCGGCCGGGCGGAACCGTCTACCTCACCGACGGCAGGATCCGCGCCTGCGAGACCCCGGGCGCACCCGGCCTCGAGGTCATCTTGGTCCGCTCGCGGAAGATCTCGGCGGCGGACCTGGCCGCCGCGTGCAACGCGGCGGCCCCCATCGGCCCGGCGACCCCCAACGGCCCGGCGACCCCCAACGGCCCGGCGACCGCCATCGGCACGGCGACCGCGGGCGGTTCAGGCCTGACCGCAGAACTCGTCCGGCGCGGCCTGGTCGGCGCGGGCGAGGCAGAAGCGCTGCTGCGAACCGCTCTCGCCGACGCCATGTTCGCCATCGTCAGCGGGCAGGTCGACGGCTGGACCGAGGGGCCGCCGGCCGACTGCCTGTTCTCGCTGACGCCGGCGGTGCGGTCGGGCTGGCTGCTCGCCGAGGCCGCGCGCCGCGCGCGGGTCCTCGCTTCCTTTCCGGCCGCCGCGCTCGGCGGGGACGCGCGGGGCTCCGCCCGCGACCAGGCGTTCGCCTTTGGCCGGGGACTGTACGAGATGATGCTGCACCTGGCCAGGACCCAGGGGGTCACCGGGCGGCCCGCTTAGGCGAGCGCGAGCGCGATGGCGTGCAGGAGCAGGCCGACGCCGGCGCCCACCACCGTCCCGTTGATGCGGATAAACTGCAGGTCCCGGCCGAGCAGCAGTTCGAGCTGGGTCGATGTCTCCGCGGCGTCCCACCGCTGAATGGTGCCGGTGACGAGGCCGGCCAGCTCGTCGTGGAACTGGTCGGCGAGCCGCCTCGCGCCCGACTCGAGCACGCGGTCGAGGCTGTCCTGCAGCCGCGGGTCCTCGCCGAGGCGGCGGCCCGCCGCGGACAGCGCGAGGGCCAGCCGGCGGCGCAGTTCCGAGTCCGGGTCGGCCGCCTGGGTGCGCAGCGTCTCCTTGGTGTTCTTCCACAGCCACGACGTCCAGTCGCGGAGCCCGGCGCTTGCCAGCAGTTCGCGCTTGATGGTCTCGCCCCGCTCGCGCAGCTCCGGCGAGGTCTGCAGGCGTTCAGGCAGCCCGGCGATCCAGGCGTCGAACTGCTGCCTGGCGTCGTCGTCGGGATCGGCCGCCATCGCCGCCAGCCGCTCGCGCAGCCGGGCGTGCAGCCGGTCGTAGGCCCGGCCGTAGACGACGTCGGGCAGCCAGCGGGGCGCCTCGGCCTCGAAGCGCTCCCTGAGCTCCTCGTTGTGGTCGGCGAGATAGCGGTCGGCCGCGGTCACCATGGTGTTGAACGCCGCGGCGTGGTGGCCGCCGGCGATCATGACCCCCACGGCCCGCCCGGCCAGCGGTGCCACGTCGATGGCCGCCGCCGCCCGGATCACCTCGGCGGTGAGCACGCTCTGCACGTCCTCGTCGCGGAGGGTTCCGGCCAGCGACACGACCACGTCGGCGGCATGGCCAGCGAAACGCGCGGCGTTGTCCTCGTCGGCTAGCCAGGCGGCGAGCCGCGGCGCAAGGCCGGCCGCGCGGATGCGCTCGGTGAGGACGTCGGCGTTCAGGAAGTTCTCCTGCACGAACTGGCCGAGCGTGGCCGCGAACTGGTCCTTGCGCTCGACGATGACCGCCGTGTGCGGTATCGGCAGGCCAAGCGGGTGGCGGAACAGCGCCGTGACCGCGAACCAGTCGGCGATGCCGCCGACCATGGCCGCTTCGGCGCCCGCCTGCACGTAGCCGAGCAGCGTCCCGTGGACCCCGACCGCGGTCACGGCCACGAACAGGGCGGTGACGGCCGCCAGGAGGGCCGTGGCCCGCCGTCGGGCGGCGGCCAGGCGGCGCGTCCGCACTTCCAGCGACTCGCGCTTGATCGTGGATACAGGCGCAGCGGACGTCGTCGCGGCAGGTTCCATCTACGGCCCCCCGGGTCAGTCCGCGGCGCAGGTCGATCCGCGGCCGCGTCAGGCGAGTGGTTGTCTCGGCAAGCAAGCCTAGACGCCCGGGCCGGCCACCCCTGCCCGACGGGCCGGGCTACGAGTGCATGCGCGCGCCCTTGGTGACCTTGTCGACGGCGTTGCGCGGCCCGTAGACGGCGAGCCCGACCAGGTCAAGGTCGGTGCCGGGCACGGCGAGGACGGCCGCCCGGTTGTCCCTGTCGTTGCCGGTCGCGAAGAGGTCGGCGGTGAAGACCGACACCGCGAGGCCACGGCCGACGGCGCGGTCACGGGCGGTGACCAGCGTCTCCTTGCCCCCCGCGAACACCAGGACGGGCTGGCGGAACATCGGCAGGTACTCCGTGCCGTCGGCATCCGCGTACGGCTCGCCGATCACCTCGGGCGCCCGCCAGCCGATCCCGCTCACGAGGAACGCGGTCACGTTCAGCCGCTGCCACGCTTCGAGGTCGTCGCGCAGCACGACCGCGATCTTGGTGTCGAACCGGACGGGCTCGCCGGGCCGGCCGGCGCCGGGCGCATCGATAGACGTATCCATGGCAAACCATCGAACACCGAGGCCCGCCGCCCGGTCTTGTACGATTTTTGCGTGGCCGATGACCCGCTGATCCGGGCGTGGCGACCGCTCGTACCCGGCGTCGCCGAGGTGCTGCACGCGCACATGACCAGCCACGTCTACCCCATGCACACGCACGAGGCGTGGACGCTGCTGATCGTCGATGACGGGATGATCCGGTACGACCTGCATCGCCACGAGCACGGGGCGCTGCACCGGGCCGTGACCCTGCTGCCGCCCCGGGTGCCGCACAACGGCCGCGCCGCGACCTCGGCCGGCTTCCGCAAGCGGGTCGTCTACCTCGATGCCACGCACCTGCCCGCGAGCCTCATCGGGCCCGCGGTCGACCGGCCGGTGCTATTCGACCCGCTCCTGCGCCAGCGCATCAGCCAACTGCACCGGGCGCTGGCAGAACCCGGCGGCGAGCTCGAAGCCGAGAGCCGCCTCGCCTTCGTCGCCGAGCGGCTGCGATGGCACCTGAGCGGCCACGCCGAGCCGCGGGCGGCCGGGCTGCCGGACGGCGGTCCCGGCCGGGCCGACGTGGCGCAGCGGCTGCGCGAACTGATCGACGCCGAGTTCCGTGACAAGGTCACGCTCAGGCAGGCGTCGGAGGCGATCCACGCCCACCCGGCCCACCTGGTGCGCATGTTCAGCCGGGAGTTCGGCATCAGCCCGCACCAGTACCTGACGGGCCGCCGGGTCGACCTGGCGCGCAGGCTGCTGCTCGACGGCATGACGCCGAGCACGGCGGCCGCCACCGTCGGCTTCTGCGACCAGTCCCACCTGAACCGCAGCTTCAAGCGGCTACTGGGCACGAGCCCTGGGCGCTTCGCCCGGGGCGGGCCTCAGGCCGGCTGAGCGAACGGAACGGTCACGGTGACGCTGTCGGGAAACCAGTGGGCACCGCCCGCGTGCCTCGGCGCGCCGCACACCGTTTGCAGGTAACGCATCGGCGGACCGAAGCCGCCGAGCGTGTCGTCGGGGGGAAACCCGTAGCTGTCGCGGATGACATAGGTGAGCGTGCCGACGTACCTTCCGCCCTCGCGATGGCCGCTCCCGGTCACGGTGAGGCCCTGGGTGCCGCGGAAGCTCCAGTAGAGATCGCTGGTCGTGTCGCCGAACGTCACGGTCGGCAGTTCCGCCGGGTCGAGCCGCACCCGGGTGTCGCCGGCCTTGAGCTGGCGTCCGACGGCCGCCTGGACTTGCTCGTTCACCGCCTGGAACGCGCTGCTTGCCCTGGCCAGCCCGGAGATCCGCGATCCACCGGGGTAGCCGATCCCGGTGCCGGCGCCGGCCAGGAAGTGCCGCAGCAACTGGGCCGCCGCGGGGAAGCCGCCGACGACGAAGCCGTCGGCGATGTGGCTGCCCAGGCTCTGGTCCGTCGCCAGCTGAGCGCCGTCACAGGCAGCCGTCCCGGCCTGGGCGTAGGTGTCCTGGCTACCGTTCGGCAGCACCGGCCGCACCCCCGTGACGGTGAACGCCGCTGCCCCCGTGGCCGGCGGTACCGTGGCCGGCGGTACCGTGGCCCGCGCACCCGTGGCCGGCGGTGCCGCGGCACTCCCGCGCGCGTCGCCGGGGTCCGCGGGCGCGGCCGGGCCGCCCGAGCACGCCAGCGCGCACGGCAGCGTCACCGACAGGACGGCGGCGCCGGCGACCCAGCGCCTCATCGGCGTCCCCCGCACACGTCGCATGACTCAAGTCTGCCAACACCGCGGGACCGCCAGGACCCGGCGGGTCATTGACCCGGGGGAGTCAGCCGCATCCGTTCAGACTAAAAAAGACGGTTATTCCGAACGGGTGCGTGCTTCGCGGGCCGCCGAACCGTCATTTCTTCCTGGCGACGCCGCCGGAGAAGCTGTGCTGGATGTTGGGGAAGGCGACGTGGCCCGCCACCGGCGGCCGCCAGTCCCCGAGCGGGACGAGTCCTGGCGGGATGAGCTCCCAGTCGCCGAACCAGGAGACGATCTCGCTGTCCTCCCGCCAGCGCATGCCGCCGAGTGGCGCGGTGTGGTTTTTCTCCCCCTCGATGGTGGTCGCGCGGAGTTCCGGCAGGTCCGGCCCCGGCAGCCGCAGGCTGGAGAGGGCCAGGTAGCTGCCGCTCGGCATGGCGGCGCGGAATTCGTCCATGATCCGCTCGGGATGGTCGCCGTCCTCCAGGTGATGCAGGAGCGCGAAAAGCAGCAGCCCGACGGGTTGTTCGAAATCGATCATGGACTCGACGATCGGGTCGGACAGGATCTCGCGCGGCCTGCGCACGTCGCCGAGCACGAAATCGGTCGTCAGCGCGTCGGCGAGCAGCGCCTTGCTGTGGGTGTAGACGATCGGGTCATTGTCCACGTGGACGACGCGGGCACGCGCGTCGAATTGGTGCGCGATCTCGCTCACGTTGCCCTGGGTGGGTAGTCCGGACCCGAGGTCGATGAACTGAGTGACGCCTGCCTCAACGATGAGGTACTGCACCACCCGGCCCAGGAACTGGCGATTGGCGATGGCTCCGAGCGGCGCCATCGGCGCGAATCGCAGCATCTCCGCCACGAACTCGCGATCGGCCGCGAAGTTGTCCTTCCCGCCGAGCATCGCGTCGTATACCCGGGCTACATTCGGCTTGCTGACGTCGAAGTCGGGGAATTTCCCGTCGCCGGGCGGATCGCCCACGGCCATCGTCGGCCTCCATCCCGCTGCTAAAGCCATCATTTGAGAGGATAGTGGATCGCGTTTCCGGCGCAGACGCACACGCGAAATGTCGGGTTTCTGACTCGACTCGGTTCCTTGCCCCATGGCAATCTGTTCTGAAGAATGCCAAACCGGACACGGCGCGCAAATAGCCCACCAACCCTGGCTGCGCGCTGGCGTCCCGGCGGGAGGGGGCTTGTGTTGTCGCCACCGGCATCCAGGCAAGGCTGGCAGCCCTACGCGTGGCTGTTCCCCGCCGTACTCGCCGCGGCCGCCATCTGCCTGTTGTGCTGGGGCGCCTGGGTATACGGCTACGACCCCCGCTGGCTCGACGGCTCGCCTGCCTGGTGGCATCCCGTCATGGAAACCGGCCAGGACTGGACGCTCGTGGTCACGATGGCGTTGCTGCTCGGGAGCCTCGGCGCCTACTGGTGGCCGCGGCGGCGGGCGCGGCAGCTGCCGATCGGGCTGATCGTCGTCGTCGTGCTCGTCCTGGTCGCCGCGATCCTCGGCACGGTCTCGTACCTGCCGTGCCGCGGCCAGGTGAGCAGGACGGGCATCATGTTCTGGATCCTGCAGCTCTACGTGGGACAGCCGCCCAACATCTACCAGAGCGTGCAGGCGGGCGCCGCCTGCGGCGGCGCGCCACCGCTCGCGCTGCAGCTCGGGCAGATCGACGGCCTCGGCGCCACGCTGATCGGCGCGCTCGCCGTGGCCTCGGTGCTGTGGCGGCAGCCGATCGACCGGCTGCAGTCCAGGTTCGCGTACGACGCGACCATATTCACCGGGCTCTCCCCGTTGACAATCCCCCTGCTCAAGCAGCTAACGAAGGCGGCCCGCAGCCCGCGCTCGATCATCGTCATCGAGCCGGACGAGGATAACGCGCTGCTCGAGGAGGCCAGGCTCACCGGCGCGCGCATCGTCATCGGCGACCCGGCGTCACCGCTTATCCTGCGCCCGATCGTCTCCGCCTGGCGCGGGTGCGCGCTCAGCAACCTGTACGCGCTCAGCGACAAGGTCGCCGACAACGAGGCGGTGATCGACGAGACGGCGCGGATCCTCGGCCGCTACCAGCCCGACCCCGACCGCCAGCCGCACCTCGTCGCGCTCATCGACGATCCCAGGCACGCCGACCACTGGCGCGGTACCCGCAGCGGCAGGTCGGGCGTGTGGTTCGAGGACGCGCTCAGCTCGGCCGAGTCCACCGCCCGCGGCCTTGTCTCCCAGGTGCTGCGCACGCAGCCGCGGCACCTGCTGGTGTGCGGCGACAGCACGCTGACGCTCGCCACCCTGCTCGAACTGGCCCGGCGGGCGTGGGAGCAGTCCGAACTCGTGCGGGCCGCGGTGACCGGGAGCACGGCGCAACCCGACGTCCCGCCGCCGCCGGACGCGCCGTCGCCGCTGTCGCTCGACCGGGTGGCCCTCCTTGACCTGCGGTCGACCGACATCAGGCGCGAGTACCTCGCCTCCGCGCCGAGCGCGGTGCTCGACTCGCTGCCCAAGGTCGTCGCGCACCCGGTCCGGTGGCGCGACCACCTGCTGCGGACGCTCGACGCGATGGACACCGTCCAGGCCCGCCAGACCGCGGTCATCATCACCGACAGCCCGCCGGGCAGCGGCGTGCACGAGGCGGGACGCGTCGCCCGGCTGCACCCCGAGACGCCGGTGTTCGTGCTGGCCACCTCGGGTGACGCGATGGGCGGCGCGATCTTCGACCTGCTGCACCCGTTCGAGCCAGGCCTGCTCATCGAGGGTCAGGTGCCCGAGGACACCTGGACGCGGGTCGCCAGGCACTGGCACGAGTGCTACCGGCTCAGCCACCCGGTGCCCGACGGCCACCAGAAGGCCCGCGCCCGGGTGCCCTGGGCGAAGCTCGATCCCTTCCTCAGGCAGGACAACATCCTCGAGCTCCGCTCGATCCTGTCGGCGGTCGCCGCGCGAGGCAGGCAGTGGGCGCCGGTCCACCTGGTGCCGCCGGGCAGCGTCATCGAACTGAGCGACGAAGACCTCGCCGCGATCACCATCGCCGAGCACACGCGGTGGCTGCACCGGCGGCTGGCGGCCGGCCAGACCGGCGAGAACGTGGTCCCGTGGGCGGAACTGCCGCCCAGCGTGCGCAGCGACGCGTCCGCGCACCTGCGCTCACAGCTCATGCAACTGGAGGACGTCGGCTTCGTGCCGATCGTGCCCGCCGGCGGCCCGCCCCGGGCGGCCCGCTACGAGCGCGTCGGGCTGGTCCGGGCCAGCCAGCTGACCGAGCCGCTCGCCTGGGCCAATCACGCGGGTGAGCAGATGCACGGCTACGCCGGGGACTGGCGCGTCGTCGATGACGCGGGGAACCTCAGGACGGTATCCGACCCCGAGTTCCAGTCGAGCCACGAGCCCGCAGGCGACGGCCGCTGGCGGCGCGTCGGTAGCTACCTGGCCTGGCAGGTCACCGAGGCGGTGGCGATCAGGACCAAGGAGGGCCGGGTGACCGCTCGTCCCGGCGACTGGGTGGTCGAGTCGCCGACCGGCGAGCGCTGGCCGGTCAGGGATGACCAGTTCCGGTGGAGCTACCGGCGGAGCGGCGGGACACCCGGCCGGCCGGCGCCTCTCGACCAGACGAGCACGGCCGCGGCCGCCAGCAGCAGCACGGCGCCGACGATCTCCTCGTAAAGCGTGGTCGTGGCGTAGGGGACCGACCAGCTGTCCTTGAAGCCGAACATGCCGACCTCGACGTCGATGACCAGCGCGGCCACCGACACGACGAGCAGGCCCGCCCCCAGCAGGAGCGCGCCGACCCGACGGCTGATCACGACGAGCAGGCCGATGACGATCGCGACGACGCCCTGGAGCAAGAACAGCGGGCCGATCGTCGGGATGTCGCGGTACGGGTACTGCTCCCGGCCCCACAAGTAGAGGTGAATGTACCCCGAGTAGACGGTGCAGGCGGCGCCGCCCGCGATCAGCACCAGGGCGGCCGCGCGCTTCGGCCGGGACGCGAGGCAGGCCGGCCCCCGCAGCAGCACGCCGAGCCACCCGGGCCTGGCCCGGTCAACCGTTTCTCCTGACACGTGTCGCCTCCTTGCCTACCGCGAGCCGGGGGCACCATCAACGTCATAAGACACCTGGTATACGCCGCCGCGCGCGTCGCGGTTCAAGCTGAGAGGAAACCCAAAACATTCACCGGCGCACGTCGGGTAGGCGTCGGTGAGTCGGGTAGGCGTCGGTGATGAGCACACAGACACGAGAATCGACCACACTCACCCGGGCGACGTCACCCCCGGGCCAGGTAACGCCCGCGCACCGCGCCCGGTCCGCGCGCCGCAGGCGGTTCACCAGGCACTCTTCGGCCGGCGAGGTGGTGCTCGCTTACCTCGATGCCCAGGCGGCCCGGCTCAACGAGCTTGACCTGGCGGTCCGCCGCGATAAGGCGGACGCCGTGCACCAGATGCGCGTCGCCGTCCGGCGGCTGCGCAGCGCGCTGCAGTCGTTCACCGCCGTCGTGTCCAAGGCGGAGACCGAGCACCTGCGGGCCGAGCTGAAGTGGCTCGGCGGCGTGCTCGGCGACGCCCGCGACAACGAGGTGCTCGCCGATCACCTGCACGCCGGGCTCAAGGCGGTGCCGACCGAGCTGGTGCTCGGGCCCGCGCAGGCGCGGATCACCGCGCACTTCGCCCCGCTCGAGGCAAGCAGCAGAAAGGCGGTGCTCGACGCGCTCGACTCCAAGCGGTACCTGGCACTGCGCGCCGAGCTCGGCCGGCTGCTCGACCGCCCGCCGCTGACCGCAGGGGCGGCCGAGCCCGCCGGCCGGGCACTTCCGCCGGCCGTCGGCCGGGCCTACCGGCGGACGCGCCGCCGGATGCGCCGCGCCGATCACGCGCCGGCCGGCCAGGCACGCGACGTGGCGCTGCACGAGACGCGGAAGGCGGCGAAGCGCGCCAGGTACGCGGCGGAGGCCGCGGCGCCGGCGCTCGGCAAGAAGGACGGCAGGAAGGCCCGCCGGTTCGCCAAGCGCATGAAGGGCGTCCAGTCGGTGCTCGGCTCGCACCAGGACGCGGTCATCGCCCAGGCCACGGCCCGCGACATCGGCGTGCACGCCCACCTGGCCGGCGAGAACGCCTTTAGCTTCGGCCTGCTGCACGAGCGCGCGCACTACCAGGCAGTGGCCTGTGCGGACCAGGCGCGGCGGGCCTGGCGGCATGCCCGCCGCCGGGCCCGTTGGCTGCCGAAGTCATGACCAGCCAGAAACACGTCCGCCGCCCCGGTGGCGGCGAAGCGCGGCCGGGGCGGCGGACCATGTCGCGACGTGGCGACTAGCCAGGCATCAAGCCCGGCCCGCCACCCGCCAGCCTTCCGCGTAGTGCTCGCGGGCCTCGCTCGAGTACGGCACCGGCGACACGGTCGCGCGCACCTCGACCTGCTTGTGCGGCCGCTCGACCGACGCCTTCAGCGACCCGCCGTCCGGCTCGCCCCAGACCAGCGTCACCTCGGTGCCGACCTCGATGGCCGGGTCGATGACGCCGAGCGAGAGCTCCTTGCGCTCGTTGTGGCTGTAGCCGGTGAACAGCGACAGGCCCACGACCTTGCCGTCCAGCAGCACCGCGTCGTAGTTCGACGAGGAGTAGTTCGAGATCGGCACGTCCAGGCCCTTGGCCGGGATCTCGTCGGTGTACAGCGAGGCGGCGATCTTGCCGGCGTCCTCGGCGTTCCATGCCAGCGTCACCTTGCGGCGCTCCGCCGGCTTGTCGAGCGCCTCGAGTGCCTCGCGGCCGACGAAGTCGTGGTCGAACTTCACCATGTGGCCGTAGCCGAGCTCGTACGGCGTCAGGTAGTAGTCCTCGATGTTGCTCGACACGAAGCTGCCGCCGAGCGTGCCGGCGAAGCCCTCGTAGCCCTGGGCGGGCAGCCACTCGCGGTAGGCCTTGAGCTTCTCGCCGGTGTAGATGGCGGGCAGCGGCGAGGGGATCCAGCCGGACTCCAGCGTGTTGGACGCGTACGCGCGGGACCCGACGGGCTTGATGCCGAACTCCTCGCCGGCCTCAAGGATCGCCTCGCGGATGTCCAGGTACTCCTCGTACGGTCCCCAGACCTCAAGGCCGGGCTGGCCGGACATGCCGTGCCGGAGCGCGTGCACCTTGCGCCCCTTGATGTTGATGAAGTCCGTGCGGAAGAACCTGATGTCCGCGATCGGCCCGCCGTTCAGCTTCTCGATCACCTTGGACGCGTTCGGGCCCTGGATCTGGAAGCGGTACTGCGTGCGGGTGACGGCCGCGCCCATCGGACGCGACGGTGAACGGTCGTCGCGGACGAGTTCGACGTTCCAGTCGCCGGTCTCCACGTGGAACTGGACCCAGTTCACGGTGGGCACGCGGCCGACGAACTCGTACTCGTTCTCCTCGAGGTGGAACAGGATGCCGTCGCCGATCACGTGGCCGTCGTAGGTGACGGGCACGAACTGCTTCGCCATGTTCAGCGGGAAGTTCTTGAAGGTGTTGATCCCAAGGTAGGAGATCAACTTAAGCGCGTCCGGGCCCTTGATGTACAGGTTCGCCATGTGGTGGGTCTGGTCGAACAGCACCGCCGTGGTTGCCCATGCGACCTGCTCGGTCTTCCAATTGGAGAACTCGGTTGGGACGACCGGGTAGACGTAAGCGCCCTCCTGGGAGTTCCGCAGCAGTTCAACGGGGTTGACTGTCTGCAGCAGTTCCTCAAGGCTTCGCTGCGCCATGTGGTATGCCTACCTTCCTTGGTTACTATGCGTTACTAGCCAGCCGGGTACCGCGTCCAGCCGACGCCCGATGACCATGATGTACCTACTCGCGTACCTTGTCGCTGTGGAATTCACCCGAATTTACGTCGACCCCTTCGTTCTACGCAACAATCACCCGTCACCGTCCGTTGGGAGCAGACCCCGCAGGTAGGACGCGCGAACTGGCTGTATCCTGGCGCCACCACGGCGCCCTCGTCCGGCCATGATCGTTGTCACACCACAAAGGTTCCAGGCTGGTCGAGCAGGCCCGTGATGCGGTATGCCTATCGCGTCGATAGGCAATGCCGCAGCGAAGGGAGCTCTCACATGGAGACCTGGGACGCCATCCGGGCGAGAAGGAACGTGCGCACTTACCTGCCCAACCCCATCGCCGCCGCCGACCTCGACCGGATCACCGAGGCCGGCTGGCGCGCCCCGTCGGCCAGCAACCGGCAGCACTGGAACTTCATCATCGTCACCGACGCGGACCAGCTACAGGCGCTGTCGACGGTGTGGCAGGGCGGGCGGCACATCGCGGGCGCCGCCGCGGCGATCGCGCTGACCCTCACGCAACCCGCGGACGAGCGCACCAAGGTGGTCGACCAGTTCGACCTCGGTCAGGCGACCTATGCGATGATGCTCGCCGCCGCCGACCTCGGCATCGGCACCGGGCACTCCTCGATCGGCGACCAGGAGAAGGCCCGCGACATCCTCGGCGTGCCCGACGACCACTACGTCGCCTACCTGATCGGCATCGGGTACCCGGCCGACCGGCCGCTCAAGCCGATACTCAAGCCGAACCGCCTGCCTTACGACGAGGTAGTTCGACACGGGCACTGGTAAGAGGCAGTTCGACACGGGCACTGGTAAACGGTCAGGACAACGGGCGCCGGCCGCCGTAGATGACGAAGTCGAGTTCCTTCCAGAAGACGTCCACGCCCTCGAAGCCCGCCGCGCGCAGGAAGCCGACCTGCGGGTCGAGCGGGATCATGTACCGTACGTGGTTCTCGTAACGGAGCTGTTCCTCGGCCGTCCGGTGCTGCCGCTTGTGCGCGGCCGACGGGTCGCGCCGGTCGCCGACCCGCAGCCACGCCTCCTCGACGACCGGGTCGGACGGCAGCACCGGGTCGTAGTTGAGGTACCAGCCCCCGGCGGCCAGGTGCGCGATGATCTCGGCGAACAGCGACCGCTTGCGCTCGTCCTTCAGGTGGTGCACGGACAGCGAGCTAATGGCGGCGTCCACCGGGTCGGGAATGGACGCGGGCCAGGCGCCGGCCGCCGTCAGGTCGAACTCCACGTAGGTGTAGCGGCCGGCGTACGGCTCAAGCTCAAGCTCGCCCTGCGCCATCATCTGCGGCGAGAAGTCGGCGAGGAACGCGTGCGCGGCCGAGTAGTGGTCGAGGATGGTGCGGGCGGCGGCGCCCGTGCCCGCGCCCAGGTCCACGAACGTGAACGGCTCGTCAACCGCGAACGGCAGCAGTTCGGCCATCAGCCCGCGACGCTCGGCGTCCCGCCTGGCCCGGTCGGCCTCCCGCGACTTCCAGAAGCTGACGCCGATCTCCGACTTCCAGACGGCGGCGTTGGTGTCCTCGCTGACAACAGCGTCATCGGTATCCGACATGCAACCGATGTTAACGCGACCCGTGAGACCCGCCCGCTAGGAGATGTCGAGGTTCTTCCTGACCTGCGGCATTGCCACGCCGCGCAGCTCGAGCCTGGCGCGCTCGGCCGTCGTGGTCGTCATGGCGGGCAGCCAGGTGACGCCCCAGGCGGCGGCGTCGAGCTTGGCCGCGTTCCAGATGTCATACCCGACGCCGCCAAGCGCCGAGGAGACCCCGCTGCCCAGGCCCCAGGTGCTTGAGCCGACGACCGCCGCGACCGTCACCAGCGACGCCCACACCTGGCTGGCCCCGCTGAGGTTGGAGATCACGAGGTAGAGCAGGCCGGCCAGGGCCGCCAGGGCGACCACGACGAGGGGCCAGAACCGGCGCAGGATGACCGCGCCGGTCGCCCTGGCGGCGCGGGCGATGGACGAGCCGGCCTGCACCCAGGCGCCCATGCCGGGCTGGACGGCCACCTCCGGGTCGGCGATGAGCACCGACTGCCAGACCCAGCCCTGCACGCGCAGCGCGTGCAGAACGACGTCCGCCTCGGACGACCAGGTGTCCGCGCCGGCCGACTTGATCCGCGCGCTGTTGACGTCGAGCCAGTCGGCCCAGTTGTCAAGCGACCGAGACACGATCGCGGCCGCGCCCGCGGGCAACTGCTTGCCCGCACCGCTGAGCAGCGTGTGCACCGTTGCCAGGTGCGAGCGCGCGAACAGCCCGAATAGGCCGCTCGGGCGGCTGGTCGGTGACTGTTGCTCGCCCGCCGTCGCGATAACCGGGAGCCACACCAGGTCGCTGAGCGAGAGCCCCAGCTGGTAGGCGCTGATCCGCTCCGGGTCATCGGCGAACTGGTCGAGGACGGCCTGGTGCAGGCCCGTCACCGCGTCGAGGAACTCGGTCTCGGAGAACGTTGCCCCGGTGACCGTGGCCGCGGCCGCCGCCGCGGTCGCGGTCGCGACGTCATCCGCCGCGTCGGCCGCCTCCGCCGTCGCGAGGTTCTCCGCCGCGACCGCCCGCCTTTTCTTGTTGGTCTGAGCGGTCACCAGCCGCAGCGGCCGGTGCAGCGCGGGAAACCAGTGCAGCAGTTCTGACAGCTCGGCCGCGAGGAAGACGAGCTTCGGGTCGGGAGCGAGGTCGGCGACCAGGGGGAGCTGCGTGACCGGATTGAAGGCCGGCGTGCGTTCATTGACGCTCACCCGTCGCCTCGGGTCGAAGAGCTCGGCCATCACCCAGCCGAGCGCGAAGACGGCACCGGCTGGCTGCTCCGCGCGCAGCAGCGCGGCGGGCACCCGGCCCCCTTCACGGAGCATCGCGGCGGTCACCCAGGTGCCCTCTTCAAGCATCGAGGCGGGGACCTGGCCGCCCTCATCGCCTGGCATCACGGAAGGAAACTGGTCGCCCTCGTCGTTAACCGACACGAGACCTCACATTAGTCGTTTCGCGGCGGCTAAAACATGTCATTCGTCGCGAGCCGCCGGGGGTTCCATCCACCCGCTCCGGCTGACCAGGCGTAACCAGCGACGTATCGTATAAATGAGCGGTCCGGCGGGCACACCAAGCGGTAGGCCCCTGACCCCATCACCCCCAACCCCCAAGGAGACGGATGCCTGAGCAGGTGGTTCAGCCGTGCGTGCGCGATGCGGCGGTCGCCCAGTGACCGAGCTAGCGAGCACCCTGACGCCGTGCGAGATCGCCAACCAGGCGGCGCAGGCGATCGCGGTACTGAACGAGCTCACCCACGGCGGCGGCGAGCTGTCCAACCCGGGCGACGTCCGTGCCATCGTCGGCAGCCTCGAGCTCATCGGCCAGTGCCTGCCGCAGCTGTACGAGCAGCTCGCGCGGTTCCTCGTCGTCCAGCACGAGGACGGGCAGGTCACGCACGAGGACGGCGGCGACCCGGACGACCAGGTGACCGAGACGATCGAGGCACTCGCCGCGGCGGGCCAGGCCGCGGACATGATGACCGCCGCGCTGACCGAGGCGCGCGCCGCGACGCAGTCGCTCACGCAGGCACGGCACCGCGGCTGGGCGGGCCGGTCGAACGCGGACTTATCCGAGTGCGTTCGCCCGGGGGCGCCTACCCGAGCGCGCTTACCCGAGCGCGCTTACCCGAGCGCGCGGAGCCAGTCGCACCAGGCGTCGACGCCCTTACCGGTGCGGGCGCTCATCAGCATGACCTCGGCGGCCGGGTTGACCTTACGCAGGTTGCCGAGGAACTCGTCCATGTCGAAGCCAAGGTAGGGCAGCAGGTCCACCTTGTTGACGACGACGAGCCCGCAGGAGCGGAACATCACCGGGTACTTGAGCGGCTTCTCCTCGCCCTCGGTGATCGCGTAGACCATCGCCCGCGCGTCCTCGCCCACGTCGAACTCGGCCGGGCACACCAGGTTGCCCACGTTCTCGATGAGCACCAGGTCCAGGTCGCCGAGCGGGAGCCGGGGCAGCGCCGAGCGCACCATCGGCGCGTCGAGATGGCACTCACCGCCAAACCCGTTCCCCGTGTTGATCAGCGCGACCTCCGCGCCGAAGCCGGCCAGCCGGTCGGCGTCCAGGCTGGTCTCGATGTCGCCCTCGATGATCCCGACCCTGACCTGTCCGGCGAGCCGGTCGAGGGTCTCCCGCAGCAGCGTCGTCTTGCCCGCGCCGGGCGATGACATCAGGTTGACGACCCGCACTCCGGCGGCGGCGAACTCGGCCCGGTTGGCCGCCGCGGTCTTGTCGTTCTCGTCGAAGATCCGCTCAAGGACCTCGACCCGCTCACCGCCGGTAGCGTACCCGGAGTGGTCGCCGGCGTCGTGCGCGTGGTCGCCCGCGTCCTCGTGCTCGTGCTCGTGCTCGGTCCCGTCCTCGTGCCGGTGGAAACGGCCCATCAGTTGCTCGCCTCCTCCGCGGCCAGCTCGAGCGAGGTAATCAGGAACTCCTCGCCCGACACGACCTGCGCGTCGAAACCGCCGCAGCCTCCGCAGGCGAACACCGGGATCGGCCCGACGTCGGTGACCTGATCGCAGGAACGGCACCGGATGCGCGCGGGCACGGCCTCGATGCTGATCCGCGAGCCGGCCAGCTGCGTGTCCGCGCTGACAAGCTCCCAGCAGTACACGAGCGTGTCCGGCACGACCTGGCGCAACTGGCCGACACGCACGTTGATGACCTTGACCGGCCGCCCGGCGGCGCGCCTGGTCACGATGTCCGCGATCGACCCGCAGATCGACAGTTCGTGCACGGTTCCACACCTACCGCCACGATCGCGTTCCGCGCAAGCTTTATCTGGAGGGTTATTCCAGGGTCGGGCGTGACGGCTGTTGCCTTCCGCCCGTTTTGCCCGTCTGCGGATAACGCGTAAATTCCGTACAACGTGAAGACTTTTTTTATCGTGAAGGAAAAGTACGCGTGGCGAGGGCTTTATTTACACGTTGGACAAAATTTACATCGTGAACAGAATTTACCGGTAAACCCCTGGGCCGCATATGGTGAAATGTCGGCTATAGCGGCCGCGGGCGGGGGACGGGCTCAATGCGGGGCAAGGATTGCCTGGCTGACCGTGGCAAACGGGCCCGCGGCCCTGGACTCGCCAGCGCCTCTTTGCTGCCAAGAAGCTTGACTCAGGCAGCGCCCAGCATTTCCTCAAGTTAGCGGCCATCACAGGATCTACAAAAGTTAGCCAGTCACTCAGAGGCCGCATAGAAGTACGCGGCAGGGGTCACCCAGACCTGGTTCGCACACTCTGGCCCATGAGTGAGATCCCCGAGGTAGATATCGTCGTCCCGGTCAAGAACGAGGAGCTCGACCTCGCGCCGAGCGTCACGCGGCTAGTCGCGTACCTGCGGGACAGCTTCCCGTTCAGCGCCAGGGTCACGATCGCGGACAACGGCAGCACCGACGGCACCTGGCCGCTGGCGCGCTCGCTTGAGCAGGCCTTCCCTGAGGTCCGCGCCGTTCACCTAGACATGCCCGGCCGTGGCCGGGCGCTGCACCAGGTCTGGTCGTCAAGCGACGCCGAACTGCTCGCGTACATGGACGTGGACCTGTCCACGGACCTGAACGCGCTGCTCCCCCTCGTCGCCCCGCTGCTCTCCGGGCACAGCGACATAGCGATCGGCACCCGCCTGGCGCACGGCTCGCGGGTCATCCGCGGTCCGAAGCGCGAGATCATCTCGCGCTGCTACAACTTCCTGCTCCACGTCACGCTCCGGGTCAGGTTCTCCGACGCCCAGTGCGGGTTCAAGGCGATCCGCGCCTGCCAGGCGCGGCAACTGCTGCCGCTGGTGGCGGACGAGGGCTGGTTCTTCGACACGGAACTGCTCGTGCTCGCCGAACGAGCCGGGCTGCGCATCCACGAAGTGCCCGTGGACTGGACGGACGACACCGACTCCCGGGTCGCCATCTTCGACACCGCGGTGCGCGACCTGCGCGGCATCGTCCGGGTCGGCACCGGGCTCGCCCGCGGCACGATCAAGGTGCCGCAACTGACGCTGCGCGAGTCGGTTTACCGCAAGCCGACGGCGCTGCCCGCCCTCGCGCCCACCGTCGGTCACTCCGTTGGGAGCCGACGATGAGCGCGGTGACCACCACCGTCAAGGTCGCGCCGCGGCCGCGGGCCGAGGGCCGGGTCGGCCGCCTGTGGCGCGGCCCGGCGGAAGACCCGCGGTGGGCGCGGCCCGCCCTGCTCGGCCTGCTCGCCGCCACCGCGCTCCTTTACCTGTGGAACCTGAGCAGGAACGGGTACGCCAATGACTTCTACGCCGCCGCCGTCCAGGCGGGCACGCGGTCGTGGAAGGCGTTCTTCTTCGGGTCCTTCGACTCATCCAGCTTCATCACCGTGGACAAGACGCCCGCGTCGCTGTGGGTCGACGAGCTGTCCGGGCGGGTGTTCGGCTTCGGCTCGTGGTCGCTGCTCGCGCCGCAGGCCATCGAGGGAGTGCTCGCTGTCCTGCTGCTGTTCGCCGCCGTGCGGCGCTGGTTCGGGCCGGCGGCCGGGCTCATCGCCGGCGCCGTGCTCGCGCTGACCCCGGCGGCCGCGCTGATTTTCCGGTTCAACAACCCGGACGCGCTGCTCGTCCTGCTGATGACCGCGGCCGCGTACTGCGTGCAGCGGGCACTCGAGCGGGACAGGACCCGGTGGCTGGTGCTCGCCGGGGTGCTACTTGGCTTCGCCTTCCTCACCAAGATGATGCAGGCGTTCCTCGTGCTGCCCGGGTTCGGCGTCGCCTACCTGTGGGCGGGCCCGGCCCGCCTGCGCCGCCGGACCTGGCAGTTGCTCGCCGGGCTCGGCGGCGTGATCGCGGGCGGCGGCTGGTGGGTCGCGATCGCGGAACTGACGCCGGCCGCCGACCGGCCGTACTTCGGCGGGTCGACCAACAACAACGTCCTTGAGCTGGCACTCGGCTACAACGGGCTCGGGCGGCTCGACGGTTCGGAGACCGGATCGATCGGCGGCGGCGGTGGCGGTGGCGGCAGCGCCTTCGGCGGCGCGACCGGGCTGTTCCGGCTGTTCCAGTCGGAGTTCGGTGGCCAGGTCTCCTGGCTGATCCCGGCGGCGCTGCTCTCGCTGGGCGGGCTGCTGTGGGTATCCAGACGTGCGCCGCGCACGTCGCGCGTCCGCGCGTTCGCGCTGCTGTGGGGTGGCTGGCTGCTCGTCACCGGCCTGGTCTTCAGCTACATGCAGGGGATCATCCACCCGTACTACATGGTGGCGCTCGCGCCGGCCATCGGCGCGCTCGTCGGAGTCGGCGCCATCGCGCTGCTCCGGTCGGACACGCCCGTGGTCGGCCGGGCGGTCGCGGCGGCCGGGATACTCGGCAGCGGAGTCTGGGCGTACGTACTGCTCGACCGGACACCGGCGTGGCTGCCCTGGCTGCGGTGGACGGTCCTGCTCGCGGGGCTGCTCGGCGCGGCGGCCGTGTTCGCCGCCCCCGCGCTGGCCGCGGGAGCGGCCAGGCGGGCCGGCGGCGCGCGGAGGGCGTCGATGCTCGCCATCGCACCGCTGGCGCTGGCCCTCGTCGCCGGGCTCGGCGGGCCGCTCGCGTACTCGCTCGACACGGCGAACACCACGCATACGGGCTCGATCCCGAGCGCCGGGCCGACCGTGACGGGGGCGTTCGGCGGGCCAGGCGGCGCGGCCGGCGGCACCTTCGGCGCGGGCGGCGGCACCCGCACCGGGACCGGCGGCCGGCTCGGCGGAGCGGGAACCGGCGCGCGGACCGGGACTGGTACCGGCAACGCGACTGGTGGCGTCCCCGGCGGCGGCACCGCACCGAGCGGTACCGGGGGCTTCCCTGGCGGTACCGGGACCGGCTCCGGAACCGGCACCAGCACTGGCACCGGCAGCACAGGAACCGGAACCGGCGCGGGTGGCAGGACCGGCGCCCCGACCGCCGGGGCCGGATTCGACGGCGGGGCCGGAGGGGGCGGAATGGGCGGCCTGTCGGGCAGCACCCAGGTGAGCAGCGCGCTGATCAAGCTGCTTGAGCAGGACGCGTCGCACTACAAGTGGATCGCCGCGACCGAGGGCTCGCAGTCGGCCGCCCCGATCGAACTGGCCACCGGCGGTGACGCGGTCATGGCGATCGGCGGCTTCAACGGCACGGACCCGACGCCAACCCTGGCGCAGTTCGAGTCGATGGTCGCCAAGCACGAGATCCACTACTACGTCGGCCAGAGCAACAACAGCTTCGGCGGCGGCAGCGGCTCCTCGGCGATCGCCTCCTGGGTGGCCGCCCACTTCAAGTCGGAGACCGTCGGCGGGGTCACGGTCTACAACCTCACGGTTCACAAGTGACAGCGCGGACGTAGCCGCGCGGAACCAGCACCCTCGGCCCGGCACTCGAGCCGTACCTGGGCCAGCGTCCCCCGCGCCTAACCGACAAGGTGAGGAGCGAGGGACGTCCAGGTGCGGCCCGAGTTCGCCGTCGCGCAGATGGGCGGTGGCGTGGCGGCCTGTGCGTCGGCGCCTGCGACCCACGCGACGCCTGCCTGTGGACTGGTGAAGTCGACGGCGCTGCCGAGCGCGGTGAACCGCTTGCCCTGACGGACCGCCGTCCAGGTCTGGCCGCCGTCGTCGGTCGTGTAGAAGACCGCGCCAAGTTCGTCTTGCGCGGCGGCGGGGACCAGCACCCCCCGCGTGGAGCTGAAGAAGCTGACCTGCGGGTACTGTTCGGCCCCGGCCGGCAGCGTGAGCGAGTGCCAGGTCTGCCCCAGGTTCTGGCTCCCCAGGAGCGAGGGGGCGAGGCTGACGGCCTGGGGCGCCACGGTCAGGAACGCGGCATCGCCCGCGGCCCGTGGCCCGGAGATCTCGCACGGTTCGACCGCGACCTCGCAGGTGCCCGCCGGGAGCGGAAGTGGCTGCGTGGCCCAGGTGCCACCGCCGTCGTGGCTGACGACGACGTAGTTACCTGACCGGCAACCGAACGTCAGCCAGCCGGTCGTCGCGGTGGGGAAGGAGACGGCGCGGTTCTGGCACATGTCGTTGGGCCCGCCGTTGCCCGGCGGGGCGGCGGTGGCAGCGACGGACCAGTGGTGCCCGCCGTCCGTGGTGCGGTAGAGCCATGGCAGCGGCTCACCCGAGGGGCCGGCGCCCGCGTCGAGCAGCAGCCACCCGTGCTCGGCGTCCGCGAAGGTCACCTGGACCACGGCTCCGGCCACGGTGAACGGCGCGGACTCGGTCCAGGTCGCCCCGCCATCCGTGGTCAAGAAGACCGCTGTGGGCGAGGGCGCGGTGATGCTGTCCTTGGTCGCCGCGGTCACGGCCAGGTAGGCGCGCTGGCCGTCGACGGGATCAAGGGCGGCGGAGGCGTCGGCCGCCGACAGCATCGGGCGTGCCGCCGCCGGAGTGACCTCTGCCCAGGTCCGCGCGCCGTCGGTGGTCCTGGCCAGCAGCGTAAGCGATCCCGACGCGGCGCTGGCCGGGTTACCCGGGTAGTACAGTGCCCAGCCGGCGCTGGCCGAGGTCATCTGGAGCGATTGCAGCCAGAGCTGGCCCGGTGAACTCGACGGCGCGGCGGTGCTCACGGCTTTCTTAGACGCGGCTTTCGTGGCCGCGGCCGTCGACGACGCAGGCGACGGGGCCACGCGGACCGGGTTGGCGGGGCCGGCGCTCGCGCACCCGGCCACCAGGAGGCTCGCGCCAATCAAGGCCAACACACCCGTTGCCCGCCTGGCCATGCCGCTCCCTCGCGATCGCCAATTACCGCCAGTCGCTTCTAGGACTGGCGAAGGCGCCCGGCGGTTGCGATAAGAACAGCGTGGTCTGCTGCGCTCGCGGCCGGCGACGGGCACGGACCGCGGTCTCGCCGCCGCGCCGGTCGAGCAGGGCCCGGTCGATAGAGGCGAGGAAGGGCGATGGCGCGCATTGGGTGAGCTCGCCGCGCAGGGTCCGCTTCGCCGCCGTGAACAGCGTCAGCCGGGTCGTCGCCCTGGTCAAGCCGACGAAGAGCAGCCTGCGCTCTTCCGCGTGGTCGACGTCGGCACCGCGAAAGGAGCGCAGCGGCAGCAGTCCGTCGTCGCACCCGACGATGAACACGACGGGGAACTCAAGCCCCTTGGCCGCGTGGAGCGTCAGCAGCGAGATCCGGTCGGCCCGCGGGTCCCAGGTGTCGACCTCGGTTCCGACCGCGAGCTCGTCGAGGAACCGGTCGAGGTCGGTGCCGCACCGCGCCGCCAGCGAGCCGAGCACATCGGCCGCGGTCCTGATGGCCATGATGGCCTCCGCGCGGTCGGCCGGCGCCGCGCCGGCGGTTTCCTCGGTGCCCGCAAGGGCCGCGGTCACCGCGACCGCGACCCGCTCGGCCACCGGCACCGCACCCGGGGCGGCCTCGCCGAGTGCGTCCGCGGGAGTCAGGGCCGCCAGGATCGCGGCGACTCCGGGCATCTCGGCCAGCCGGGAGTGCGCGCGCCGCTGCACGGGGAAGCCTCGCTTGGCCAGCGCCTCGGCGACCGCTGCCGCCTGCGACGAGGTGCGGTAGAGCACGGCGAAGTCGGCGAAGGAGAGCTGGTGCTCGGCCCGGTCCCGCCCGTCCACCGCCCGGCTGTCCAGGGCATGGAAGGAAGCACCGCCGAGAAGCCGGTCGACCTCCGCCGCGACGGCCTCGGCCTCCTCCCACTCGTCGCCGACCGCCTGCAGCGCCACGGGGCCGTCGGGGATGTCGGTCCGCGCGGGAATCAGCTCACGCCCGGGTACCAGCGTGCCCGGGCGGATCAGCTGCATCGCGGCCCGCACGATCGTCGGCGCGGACCGGTAGCTGCGCGACAGCCGCACCGTCGCGGCGCCCGCGCCGAAGTCCTCATGAAAGCGCAGGAAGTAGCCGACGTCGCCGCCACGGAACCCGTAGATCGCCTGATCGGGGTCGCCGATCGCGCAGATCCGCGCGCCCGGCACGGCGAGCTGCCTGAGCATGAGGTACTGCTGCTTGTCCACGTCCTGGTACTCATCGACGAACACGTCCGTCCACCGCTGCCGGTAGTGCGCTGCGAGCGCGGGATCCGCGGTGAACAGTTCCACGGGCCGCGTCACCAGCTCGTCGACGTCGACGAGGCCGCGCTCGCGCAGCGCCGCGGTATAGGCGGCGGGATCGTCGCCCGCGGGCAGCGACCGCCGGACTTCTCGCCTGGTCTTCTCGTCCGCGACCTTGAGGTCAGCGTCGAGGCCGAGGAGCCTGCACTGGTCGCGCAGGATCAGCAGTCCGAGACCGTGGAAGGTGGCGACCGTGACCCGCGCGGCGACGTCCGCCCCGAGCAGCGCCGCGAGCCGGTCGCGGAGCTCGTCGCGGGCGCGGCGGGTGAACGTGACGGCCAGGCAGCGCTCGGCGGAAAGCCCGGCGCCGATCCGGTGCGCGATCGCGTGCGTGAGCACCCGGGTCTTGCCCGCTCCTGGTCCCGCCACGACCAGCAGCGGCCCGCCGTCGTGGGTGACGATCGCCTCCTGTTCCTGGTCGAGGCCGAGCGGCGCCGCGGCGGCCGGAGCCGACTCGCCGGGCCCGGACGGCTCGGACGGCTCGGACGGCGACTCCGGTGCGGCGCCGGCCATCGGGGCGCGGGCCTTACGCTGTGCCGAATTTCGCGGCGCCTTGGGCACGTCGAACAGCGCCGCGCCCGCCAGTTCGTCCGGGTCGAAGAGCCGGATCGTCCCGTAGACACCGTCGTAGCCGGCGTCGCGGCGCACCTCGCCGCGGCGCAGCCGGGCGATCGCCTCCGCGACGATCGACGGCGCGCCCGCCGCCAGGTCATCGAGCGGCACGTCGCCGAGGATGCCGAGCTCCGGGCCGAAGCGCTCCACCATGGCGCTGACCTGCGCGGTGACCGACTTTGACTTCGGCCCGACGCCGGCGATCTCGCCGAGGATCTCGGGCAGCTGCACGAAGGACCTGAACCCCGCCGCACCTTCCGGCCGGTGCCCGGATGGCCGGTCGGCGAGCGCGTCGACCCGGTGCTGCACGCCGATCGTCGGCTTCTTCCCGCAGGCCGGGCACTTGCCGCCGGCCTCGCGGGTCTCCTCGGGGGTCATCCGGACGTCGCAGGCACGGTGGCCGTCGAGGTGGTACTTGCCCTCTTCCGGGAAGAACTCGACGGTGCCGCCGAAGCCGTCCCCGGTGCGCAGCGCGCGGTAGATCTGGAAGTAGTCGGTCTCCGGCAGCTCGAACGCCGTCGCCTCCCGCCCCAGCATGGGCGGCGAGTGCGCGTCGGAGTTGGACACGAGCCGGTATCCGTCGAGGCTGGAGACGCGCCAGTTCATCTCGGGGTCGCTCGACAAGCCCGTCTCAATGGCGAAGATATGCGAGGCCAGGTCGACGTAGCAGTCCGACACCCGGTCGAACCCGGACTGCGACCCGAGCACGGCGAACCACGGCGTCCAGGCGTGAGCCGGGACCAGGTAGCAGCCGTCGCCGCCGCCGAGCGTGATCTCCAGCAGGTTGCGCGAGTCGAGCCCGAGAATCGGCCGCCCGTCGGAGGCGAGGTTCCCCACGCGCGCGAGCGCCCGGGTGATCTCGTCGACGGCATCGAGCGACGGCGCGTAGAGCAGGTGGTGGACCTTCCGCGTGCGCTCGTCGCGCTTGTAGATCGTGGAAATCTCGGACGACAGCATGAACCGCACAGGCGAGCGGCACGCGGGCGGCAGCGTGTCGTGGACGGCCCGCTCCAGCTCGGGTCGCAACCGGAACAGCCCGGGCGCGTCCGGCACCAGCTTCTCGCCAAGCTCTTCCCGCCAGACCGGGTGCGTGAAGTCGCCGGTACCGACGACGCCGATGCCCTTGCGCCCGGCCCACCAGGCGAGGTGCTCCAGGTCGCAGTCGCGACTGCAGGCACGCGAGAACTTGGAGTGGATATGGAGGTCCGCGTAGAAGCGCACCGACCCATCATTCCGAACGAAAGCCCGCGCCGCCCGGCTGTTTCCGCATTCCCGCGGCCGGCATTACGCCTCGGGGAACGACCCCCAGGTGTCGGTGACGAACTCCTTGCCGGTCACCGGGTGCTTGTAGTGGAAGGGCAGCGTGGTCGTCTCCGGCCACAGGCGCGGCGCGTTCTGCAGCAACTCGTCCGGGCCGTACGGGTCCTCGGGGTAAATGACCGACGCGTTAGGCACGTAGTCCACCGGGGTGTAGGCCCAGCCGTGCTCCATGGTCCCGTGCCAGAACGCCCGGTAGAAGAGCTTCTTGATCTTCCAGACGCCGCCGACGTTCACGTAGGTGTTCTCGTAGACCCCGCCCTCCATCCACTGCCGGACCGGGGTCTGCTCGTTCGCGACAAGCTGGTGGGTGCCGGCCTGCATGAGCGTCCGGTAGCGCCCGAGGGCCGTCTGCCGGTCGGGTGCCACGCTGATGAAGTCCTGCAGCATCGGGTGCTCAAGGAGCCGGCCGAACTGCGGCCCGTTGTGCCCGTCGGCGAACCGTGACCTGAACCGCCCCGTGTACAGCCGCGCGGCCCCGGCCCTGCCCTTGAAGACGCCGCCGATGAAGATGACCTCGCAGTCCTCATCGAACAGGTCGACGACCTCGTCGTAGTAGCACTTGTCCAGGTAGTAACCGTAGGCGTGCTGCAGCCGCCTGATGGCGAGCTCGTCCTCGACCACGCCGAGCCGCTGCTCAAGCTCGGCGATTCGTTCCTCTGCCGTCATCGCGACCTCCTAGTTAGCCAATCGCCTGAGCTAGTTGCTCGGGACTCACCCAGTTGCCGTGCAGGCCGCCGGGCATCCTGACCGGGATCTTCAGCGTGGCGACGGGCGGCTCGTCGATACGCTGGGCGTCGAGAATGAGCAGGTCGGTCGTGCCGGTCTCGTGCCGGTCGACGAGTTGCATCACGTAGCCCTCGCCGCACCCGGTGTCCGCCCCGGTCGGCGGCACGAAGACCGCCTCCTGAACCGTGGCGTTCCGCCCGGCGAACCGCGTCTTCATCGCGCCGGAGGCCGGGTCAATCTGGCCGAGCCAGCGGAACCCGGGCAGCCCGTCGTCGGGCTTCTCGCCGGGCACGTCCGTCAGGTTGATGACGCCGAACCGGTACCCGCGCGTGGCCCAGCGGTCGTCGGTACGCGGGAACTCGCCGGAGCAC